>Ga0272444_10004132_pt1 | contig 12885 bp, 5 predicted proteins | sample SSMForm13_FD_201033 | JGI IMG/M metagenome (GOLD analysis project Ga0272444, IMG submission 201033) | Marine sediment archaeal communities from Little Sippewissett salt marsh, Falmouth, MA, United States - SSM-Form-13 | ecosystem: Environmental > Aquatic > Marine > Wetlands > Sediment ...
CCATTGCATGGCAAAAGGTATATGGCGGCGAGGACGTTCAGATTGCCTTCGCCATCCGAGAGGCGGTGGATGGCGGATACATCGTAGCAGGAGAGGTGGATGGAACTAGCAGTCGTGATGCATGGCTCATGAAGCTAGATGCAGAAGGGGCCATTGCCTGGCAAGAGCTTTTTGCGCACAGCTCACCGGACACCCTTTACGCCGTTGGGCAGACCGAGGACGGCGGTTTCGTTGCAGCAGGCAGACGGGGGTATTCCGGAGAGTATGACCTTTTTGCTCTGAAGGTCGACAGCAACGGACAAATCCCTGGTTGCGGTTCTTTATGGGAGACGGAATACACGGTTTCCGACACAGACACCCAAGGTCAAGACACCAGTATTGTTCCGCAGGAGACCTTTGCCGTTGTTGCGGATACGAGCGTTGCTCCCCAAGATTCGGCGGCCCAAATATCCGAACTCTGCCTCGGCGAACCGTTTTATAAGATTTCGGGCTGGGTTACGGAGACCGGGGATGGTCTGGATGGCGTGTCGGTCGATCTGACGGGCCTGATGACCGCTTCGACCCTTTCAAATGGAGGCGGGTACTACAGCTTCCTGGTTTTTGAAGATGGGAATTATACCATCACCCCGAGTCATGCTGAGTATCTGTTCGATCCTGCTAGCAGGCAGGTCACGGTTAGTGGAGGCCATGTTCCCAATCAGAACTTTGAGGCTATTGATCCAAACCTGATCATAGCCGAATTTGTTGCTGATCCTCTCAGTGGCATGAAGCCTTTGACCGTTCAGTTTACCGATCAATCAGTTGGGGCGATCACCACTTGGTCTTGGACCTTCGGGGACGGGGGCACGAGCCCGGATCAGCATCCTTTTTATGAGTACACTGAAGCCGGCGACTACACGGTGACTCTGACGGTCACTGGTCCTGGTGGGTCGGACACGGAAACGAAGACGGATTATATCCATGTTACTGAGCCGAGTGGTCCCATCATCGACAAAATCAGGGGCACTAAGGAGCCTGGCAAGATCATCAGAATCATCGGCAGTGGTTTCGGGGAACCCCAAGGCGACAGTGAAGTTCATATCGGTCCCAAGGTCTACGGCCCGGGTCATAAGAAGATAAAGCTCTGGACAGACACCAAGATCAAAGTGAAACTTCCGAACTACAAGTGCGAATGGTTCCAAGGAAACGACTACAGAAGACGTAAGATATGGGTCATGGTTGGTGGCCCAGACGGTGTGTCCAGCAACGTAAAAAAGATCAAGGTTTTCAAGCCGGACACTTGCCCATAGGCTTGTCTTGAACCGCAAAAGCGAGCGCATTCCCCGTAGCTTGACTTCGACGAGCTCCATTCGGCCCGAGCCTTTCGGCAGTGAGCTCAAGGCCGATCTGCTCATGGCCGAGGGCAGTCGAGTCGCTACAGGGAGCTTCAATGAACCTCAAAATATGTCTACCCAACTCCTGATAGGACACTATGTGTTGTGTTGGGAGTTAAAAATGCCGGACGACTGATGTGATTTTTCTTTGTATTGAGGCACTTGAGAGCAAAGCTGCTTTTATGCTTAGGGAGGTAAGAAAGATGAAAAGATGTGACAGAATATTGTTAGCTTGTCTGTTGGGCTTTCTTCTGAGTACTTCCGGGGCATTTGCACAGCCGGATCGGGAGTACAAAGAAGGTGAGTTGTTGATCAAGTTTACGCCAGGAATTAGCTCACAAGCTGCCACTATTTCGCATGCCAGCCTTGGGTCACGGGTGGCAAAACGTTTTAGAAAAACTGGTATCCAGCTGGTAAAGCTTAGGGCCAGTCTTACCACTCAGGAAGGCATAGAGCTTTACAAGCAGAATCCCGATGTTGAGTATGCAGAGCCAAACTATAAGCTCTATGCCTTGGATGTCTTTCCCAATGATCCCATGTTTGATGACCTCTGGGGGCTTCACAATACCGGCCAAACAGGAGGCACCACAGATGCGGACATTGATGCCCCTGAGGCATGGGAGATAACCACCGGGAGTAATGAAGTGATCGTTGCCGTCATTGACACTGGAGTAGACTACGACCATGACGATCTTGCTGCCAATATGTGGGTGAATGATGCAGAACTAAATGGCACAGCGGACGTAGATGACGATGGTAACGGTTATATCGATGACATCTACGGGATAGACGCCTACAACAAAGATGCCGACCCCATGGATGATCATAGCCACGGGACCCACTGCTCAGGAACCATCGCAGCTATAGGAAATAATGGCATCGGGGTTGTTGGGGTAAACTGGAATGCAAAGATCATGGCTCTAAAGTTCCTTGGTGCCAATGGAAGCGGATACACCGATGGTGCCATTGAGTGCCTAGAATATGTGATTATGATGAAACAGAACGGCCATGACGTAGGGATTACGAGTAACAGCTGGGGTGGTGGTGGTTACTCCCAGTCCCTCTATGACACGATCCAGGATGCAGGTGAGGCAAATATCTTGTTTGTAGCAGCTGCTGGAAACAACTCTGTGGATACCGACACACACCTGAATTACCCATCGTGCTATGATCTGCCAAATATCATCGCCGTTGCAGCCACTGACGACAATGATCAGCTTGCCTCATTTTCCAACTGGGGACAAACCACTGTGGATGTAGCTGCTCCTGGCGTAGACATCTATTCTACCTTTCTCCCGTTTGGTTATCTCAGTAGCAGTTGTCACGATGACGATGGTGATGGCTACGGTTTTTGTAGCGGAACCTCCATGGCCGCCCCCCATGTCTCTGGACTGGCAGGTCTCATCCTCGCACGAGCTCCATTTTACACGTGGGATGAGGCGAAGTCGATCATCCTGGCGACAGTAGATCCCCTGAGCAGCTTGGAAGGGCTTATTCTCACTGGAGGACGCATCAATGCCGAGCAAGCGTTGCTCTCCGTGTGTAGTAGTGCGGGCGACATACGGTTAGATAGAGAGGGTTATCGCCCTGGGGTAAATATTAATGTCACGGTACTGGACACGGATCTCAACACCAACCCGATGGCCATTGAGCAATATTCTGGTCTCATAGCCATTACGACTACTGGAGGAGACGAGGAAACCAGTATTACTTTGACCGAGAGCAGTGCTGATCACTGCAGCTTTGTTGGTACCATAGCCGTGGAAGACGCTGAGGCAAATCCGGGTGACGGCGTGCTGCAAATAGACTGTGAAGCTACGGACACCATCACTGCTACCTACTATGATGCTGACGACGGGACGGGGAATCCGGCTACCCCGTCAGATACAGCGTACACAGATTGCACTGCACCGGCAATCACCAATGTTGAGGTGGCCGGCGTAGCGTATGACGGCACTACCATAACCTGGGATACGGATGAGCCGGCTGATAGCTGTATCTATTACGGCACAGCCCTGCCTACGAATTTGAGCAAGTGCCAATCCTCAATGGTTACCGCCCATACCATAACTCTGACTGGTCTGAACCCTGACACAACGTATTATTTTGCTGTAGCATCTACGGATGATGCCGGCAATCAAGCTACGGATGACAACGGCGGCACGTATTATCAGTTCCACTCTTTTGTTCCCACAACCCATTATGTGCCTGATGATTACCCTTCCATCCAGGAAGCAATCAACGGCACGCCTGACGGGGATATCGTTATTCTCCGGGCTGGCACCTACTACGAGAACATTAGCTTCCTCGGCAAGGCAATAACCATTCAAGGTGAGAGTGGTGCCCAGGCTACCGTTATCGACGGAAGCGGTGCAGGCACCACCGTGACCTTTAATTCGTCGGCAGGGCCGGATTCGGTAATGGATGGGGTCACTATCGCAAATGGTACTTCTGCGAATGGCGGCGGGATTTATTGCAACGCCGCCTCTTCGCCTACAATAGTAAATTGCATCATCGTGAACAACACGGCGACAGAGCTGGGGGGCGCCATTTATTGTGACAGGTCCTCCTCACCTACCATTGCCAACTGCGTGATTACAGGCAATACAGCTGGGTGGCAGGGTGGTGGAATATACTGCTACAATGCCTCGGCAACAGTGGTCAACAGCATCCTCTGGGGGGATAAGGCCGGCGGAACTCCCAACGAAATATATTTGCAGTGGCAATCCTCTATCGACGTCACTTACTCGGACGTTGAAGGGGGCTATTTGGGGCAAGGCAACATTGACTGTGATCCGGAGTTTGCCGGCAGCGGCGACTATCATCTCCTGGCTTCCTCATGCTGTGTTGATGCTGGAACCAGTGATGGCGCCCCAAGTGAAGACATGGAAGGTGATCCCAGACCCCAAGGGGGTGGCTTTGACATAGGCGCTGATGAGTATATAGAGCATAAAGGGCTTTTAGCACTGGATAAGGAGATTTATCCCTTAGGTGTGATCACCTTTACTGTAATGGATAGCGATTTGAACACTAATCCAATAGAAGCCGAAGTTTACTCTGGCATCATAGATGTTTCTACATCCGCGGGTGACGAGGAGACAAATGTCACCCTGTCTGAAACCGGAGCGGATACTGGGGTGTTCACTGGGACTATTGGCATGGCAGATACAACGGTTATCCAGGGAGATGGCGTACTTGAGATAGACTGCTCCATCGAAGATACGATAACCGCGACCTATTATGATACTGACGATGGGACGGGAAATCCGGCCACACCATCGGATACAGCAAGCACAGATTGTTTCTCTCCAGTCATTACTAATGTTGAAATAGAGGATGTGGGATTCAACGCAGCCACCGTAACCTGGAATACGGACGAGCCGTCTGACAGTTGTGTCCATTATGGAACATCGGTGCCCCCAGACTCAGGCAAATGCCAATCCTCGATGGTTAGCGCTCATACGATCAAGCTCACTGGGCTGGTTCCTGACACGACATATTATTTCGCGGTAGCCTCTACCGATGCTGCAGGGAATGAGACTCTAGATGACAGCAATGGCCAGTACTATCAATTCCAAACTTCTGTCATGCCCACCGAGTGGGTCATGACCTATGGTGGATTCACCTATGACCAAGCGCCAGCCCTAGAGTTGACCTCAGACGGTGGCTACATCGTAGCAGGTGAGACCCGCTCTTTTGGTGCGGGCAATTATGACTACTGGGCATTGAAGCTGGATTCTTACGGAAACGTTGATTGGGAGAAGACCTATGGCGGCATGTACGGAGACAATGCCGATTCAGTTCAGCAGACTTTCAATGAGTTCGAGGAACGTGATGGCTACGTTGTAGCAGGTTCGACCCTTGATTCAAATGATATTGATGCCGAGTCTGACCTCTGGATACTAAGACTGGATCTCGATGGACAGATCATCTGGCAGAAGACCTATGACAGGAGTGCTTCAGACTGGAGCGCGGACATCCAGCAGACCACAGATGGTGGTTTTGCCGTGGTCGCCAAGACTGATAATGTCATCTGGATGCTAAAGCTCGATTCCGATGGCACCGTTGACTGGGAGAAGACTTATGGCGGCAGCGCTTACTGTTATTATGGTACTTCCTTCCAGCAGACCACGGATGGTGGATACGTCATGGCAGGTTACATCACGCCTGAAATTTATCAAGATTGTGACACGTTCGTACTAAAGCTTGATTCTTCCGGAAACATTGAATGGCAGAAGAAGTATGGCCTCTCTCACAGCAACAGTCCTCGCTCGATTCAGCAGACTGCAGATGGAGGTTTTATTGTCGGCGGCGATGATGGGCAAGGTGACGCATGGATATTCAAGCTTGATTCCTACGGAAACGTTGAATGGGAGAAGAAGTATGACGGGTGCTATCTTGGGAGCTGTTTGGAGGATGTCTCTGAAATCCAGCAGACGACAGATGGGGGGTATATTGTGGCGGGTGAGACCAGTTCTTTTGGTGCAGGCGGTAGTGACGTCTGGGTGCTGAAGCTTAATTCCGCTGGTGGAATCATCTGGCAGAAGACCCTTGGCGGCAGTGAGTGGGACCGCACTTCATCTGTCCGCGAAACCACGGACGGCGGCTATATTGTAGCCGGCACAACCCCATCTTTTGGTGCAGGCAGTACAGACATGTGGCTCATGAAGCTTGATGCCAATGGGGAGATTCCAAGCTGTGGCTTAGTGGGCCAAAGCTCGTCGGCTGCAACGAACACTTCGGCTACGGTTGGGGATCCTGGAGTTATTTCTCAGACGTCATCTGCTGTCACTCATGCTACCGGCGTGACCCCCCAGGATACTGAGGCCGAAATATCGGTACTGTGTCCCGGTGCCGCACCCCCAATGGCTGATTTCACGGCAGATACAACCAGCGGCGCCGCACCCTTAACAGTCCAGTTCACAGACCAATCAACAGGGAGCATTGATACCTGGTCCTGGGATTTTGACAACGACGGCACTGTCGACTCACACGATCAGAATCCTTCATGGACCTACACCGAAGCGGACGATTATACGGTTTCTTTGACGGTCACTGGTCCCGGTGGGTCGGACACGGAAACGAAGACGGATTACATCCATGTCACTGAGCCAAGTGGTCCCATCATCGACAAAATCAGGGGCGTTAAGGAGCCTGGCAAGATCATCAGAATCATCGGCAGTGGTTTCGAAGAACTGCAAGGCGACAGTGAAGTTCATATTGGTCCCAAGGTCTACGGTCCGGGTCATCAAAAGATAAAGCTCTGGACAGACACCAAGATCAAAGTGAGACTTCCGAATTACAAGTGCGAATGGTTTCAAGGAAACGACTACAGAAGGCGGAAGATATGGGTAATGGTTGGTGGTCAAGACGGTGTGTCCAGCAACGTAAAAAAGATTAAAGTTTTCAAGCCGGACACTTGCCCATAGGCTTATCTTCAATCCGAAACGCCAAGGCAGGTTCATTTCGGCCCTGCCTTTTCCGTCTAGTTATCAATATATTGTGGCGTCGGCTCGTTCAGCTAGCGTTGTGCTCTCTGGTAGGACAGTTCACTCCACAAATCGAATCTGAGACCACAGATCTCATTATTCTGCCGCTGGAGGATCAGAATCCTGGCTACCCCTTCTGCTTTTTTTACTGGATCCTACCTACTTTTTGTCCGCCACAATTCAAGAAGGTATTGCTCGCAGAAGTCTACTTCCTGACTTTCTGCCCTGAAAATTCGGGCAGATGGTGCTGGGTAGTATCATCATGGGCTTGTACAGTTAGAACAGGCAGGATATCTCCCCAAATCCCGACATATACAGAGAAAAGTTTTCTTCTGTTTAGTTCGTCATATTTCTCATTTGGTGAGAAGTAGTTTACCCATTCCAGAGCCGCCCCGCCAACTGGATATTTCACAACTACTTCATAATATTACCAATTTGCGTCTTCGCCGGCCCTGGCACAGTGCTTGATGAAAAGGTGAGTGCTCACGGAGGACTATGAGGTGCCCATAAATGCTGTCAACAGTGTCTCGCCTGGCGTCGTAAAGGGGTTACTGCCCATTGAACCAACGCCTTGTTTTGTAAAACCTGAGGCATCTTTTATTCATCGCTTAGTCACCGCTTTACTGCCCAATATCTATCAGACCAGGATGAACTTTTTGTCGCTGAAAGTGGCGGAGATCAACGGTCAAAGGGCAGAAAATGATTATGGGGATTATCTGCAGTACCCAAATGCAGAGATCGAGGCGTTGGCGCGGAGCATCGTAGAGCCATCCGATACCAACGACGAAAAGGCTTATAAGATCCTCAGATGGGTACAAGACAACATAGCGTATAAGTCTGATGTGGAGGGTTATGGAATCTCAGAGCTGTGGGTCTTTCCCACGGTCGTTGTCAAAAAGGGCTATGGGGATTGCGAGGATGGCGCCTTTCTTATTCACAGTCTTATGCTCAATGCGGGCGTACCATGGGATCGTGTACGAACCTATGGTGGTATTGTTGTGGTTGGCGTAGGAGCTTCAACAGGGGGTCATGGATGGACTGCTTACAAGAGGGAAATTGACGATGAATGGGTGGTATTGGATTGGAGCTACTATCCTGGTGAAGAACCTATCAGTGGACGCGTCCCCATGAGGAACGATCTAAGATACATTGATGATTACTTCTATGTCAATCTGGTCGAGACTGTTGATTCTCCCCTTGCCAACAATGTGAGGTTTCCTCCCGCACTCGCAGAATACGGCAAGAGACTTTCCTTTTCATATGCTAAAGGACAGAGAGTCGATACCTGTGTGTAGCTATTTCACGTTGCTAAGGGGATTTGGACACGCCCTTTAGCCGCTTGAGCATCTTTTATCTCGCAGGCATCGTTATTGTGTCTTCAGCGATTCCAAACGGGAGGTGGGCTCTAAGAGAACCTTGAGTACGCCTGGCTGGCTTGCATGTTCAAAAGCAGTCAAGGCCTTTGATAGCGGATAACGCGAAACGATCAATGGCGTCGGGTCTACGACGCCACCTGCCAACAAGCGCAAGGCCGATGCAAAGGGGCCACACCGCGAACCCACGAGCGTGATTTCATTGACAACGATGGAGGAAAAATTGACTTCAACGCCTCCGCTGTAGGTGCTTTTGAGGACAATCTTGCCGCGCGGACGAACAGCCTGGAGCGCCAACGAAAAGCCACTTGGCGATCCCGTGGCCTCCACGACCACATCCATTTTTTCGCAGGGCACAGCATCCTCTGTGGTAGGGGTGATATTGCAGCCAGCAAGTAACGCCCGCTGTGTTTCATGGCGTGCCACGATTTGCAGCTCACACCCTGTTAGAGCCAGGACCTGAGCGACGAGCTGTCCTAGACGACCTGCCCCAACGATGAGCACACGATCTGTGGGACGGAGCTGCACCTGGTGCCCGATTTGGAGGGCGGCCGCCAAGGGTTCCGTGAATACCGCCGCTTCGTCCGGAATAGATCTAGGCACCCGGTGGAGGTTTTCTAAGGGCAAAGTGATGTATTCTGCAAATGCTCCATCGTGGTTCACAATCCCTAAGACAGTGCGTTTCTCGCAGTGGGTGCGAAGCCCAGTGCAGCACGCCTTGCACATGCCACATGCTATGTTGATCTCACCGACCACCCGTTGCCCCACCCAGGACGGCCGACCCGGGGCTTTCACGACCTTGCCCACGAATTCATGGCCTGGAACGCCTCGGTATGGGTAGTACCCTTTGACCTGTTCCAGGTCAGTGCCACAAATGCCGGCTAAGAGCACCTGTATCAGCGCTGAGCCACGGGGCACGGAGGGCACCGGGACATGGTCCCGCAAGGTCAACGTTTTGTCTTCGAGCCACAGCGCTTGCATCAGAGATGACCCGTGCCGTCAGTGGAAAGGGACCGGGGCAGATGGCTGTCTGTTTACAATAGGATTGTGGATCGATGCAAGGGAGAACTCAGGGGCGTTGCAGCCGGTGGTGGGTCAACGTTGTCCCAAGTCTCGGCCTAAGATGTGACAAGGGGCGCCGTCTCAGTCACAAATTTAAAATAAAATATGGCTTTTGCATCTTATTGTGTTGACATTTTCCTGGTCTTCATGTATGAAAAAAATCGGCTTGATGATCTTTTCATTGAAGCCTCCTTTTTAAGGCCCCTGGTGAAAGGCTTCACCAGGGGCTTTCTTTTGGTGCGCCCGGCCGTTGACTGAACCGCAAAAGCGAGCCCATTTGCGGTCCCGATTCATCGGACCGGCTGGGATCTTCAATGGCGCCTTTATCTTTTATTTCTGCTTACTTTCAGTCCCCACAAGTGGCATGTCTTTTCTCAATCTATAACCAGAAGTACCCAATACTCGGGAAACGGGTTTTAGCCTTTTATTGGCTAACTACCTAGAACAGTTACCATTTGTTCTGTTGGCCTCGCCTGGCATGGTGCTTGAAACGTTGGCTGGTAGATAGCTCCATTCCAGACGAAGGAGGGGACATGAGACTTTTCCTAATCGCCTTATTGTCTGTGTTGGCTGGCGTTGTTATAGGAACGTTGCTGAGCCAGGGCGTGATAACCCTATTTCTCCCAAATACAGAGTTCTTGACGATCGCTGACGACTACATCTTCCTAGGTTAACGGCGATGCTAGCTATGATTCGATTGTTCGAGGTGTTACTTGCGCTTGCCTTGGAGTACATGATCGATCGACGATAGTTCTTTGCCTATTTTTTTCAATCCCTTCAAGATATCCTGTACCCCTTCCCTGATTTCTGTTTTGAGGGTGGATCTCTTCTTTTTCGGTTCAAGAAGGTAATCCGCTATAGCTTGCTCAAGCTCCGCCATTTCGCCATTTGCCATCTGTGTTACCCCCTCATGTCGTCATGACAAACATTGCCCACACCCCATAGCTTAAACTGGGCGTGTACTTTCGTCTTTACCCCATTCGCCTAAGGCGCTGAACCCGAAAATCACCCGGGGCTAATCTGGCGCGAACGGCCTCACCTGTGTTCCGCCTCGGTGTCAAAAGCGAATTGGTTGGGGATGTGCTGATTACTACTTCGATTTGTTCCCCTCGTTCGGCCACGACACCCTGACAGTGGCTCCTGACCCATGGGAGGACTCAATGGAAAAAGAGCCCCCTGAAAGCTCGGCTCGTTCCTTCATATTGGCAATGCCAAACCCTCTGTCGCCACTCTTCAAAGAGTAAATACTTTGAGGATCGAATCCTTGTCCATTGTCCTGTACCGCGAATTCCAATCTGTCCTCTGTTCGAGTTGAAGAAACACTTACAAGGTCTGCCTTGCTGTATTTGGCGACATTGTTAAGGGCTTCCTGCAATATCCTAAAAATGATAATCTTGAGGGACTCAGGAACATCGTTCTCTTCTATCTCGATGTGTTTTTCCACGCGAATATCTGAATAGACTTTTTCAAATTGCCTGCAAAACCAAGAAATGGTTGCTAGGATTCCCAGATCATCCAGCAAGGAGGGCCGCAAGTCCGTGTGAATTCTTCGCACCTCTTCACCGGATTGTTGAACCAGGGGGATGAGTGCTTCCAGCAATTCAAAACTCTCTTGATCCATGCCATGACGCATTTTTTCAACGGTATTTTCCAGGCCGAACTTGATGGCTACCAGAGATTGTCCAATACTATCATGAAGTTCGCGAGAAATAGTCTTTCTTTCGGTTTCTTGGATGCTGATGAGTTGGGCGGACAGGCGTCGAAGCTCTGCCTTTGCTCGCAGCGACATGAGACCATAGGTGAGGTCAAGGGCCAGATTAGACAATAAGTGCACTTCCTCGGCGTCAAAGGCATCAGGCTCATTTGCGTAGATATTCAGGGCCCCGATGCTTCGATTCTCAGCAATGAAGGGCAGCGCAATGGATGAAGCATACCCGCGCTCGCTTGCCGCCTCGCGCCACGGAGCGAAATCAGGATCCTGTAGAATGTTTCTGACAATGGACGGCTTCTTCGTCCTGATAGCCTTGCCGGTAGGTCCGCGACCTCTTTCAGTATCAGCCCAGGTGATATTCGCTGCTTCCAGGTACCCATCCTCGAATCCTTTCTGAGCCACTGGACGCACGGTTTTGTCTTGGTCTCGTTCAGCAAAACCGACCCACGCAAAACGGTATCCTCCATCTTCCACGAGGATTCGGCAAGCCTCGTTCATGAATCCTAATTCGTCCGAAGCATGAATCAACACCTCGTTGCAATTGCTGAGAACCCTCAGCGCTCTATTCACTCTGTGCAATGCCTTTTCTGCCTCCTTGCCCTCAGTAACGTCAACCATGGTCGTCCGGACACTGACGACTTTGCCTTCGCTGTCGTATTCAACCACGTCATCAATAGAAACATAAATCCTTGAGCCATCTTTCTTGACATATATCCTGTCATCATGTCTTGGAATCTTCTCACCCCTTAACTTCAGTTGAAACCTTGCTTCAGCCTCCAGCCGCTGCTCCGGGAGTATAAAGTCAAAGATAGGTTTACCAAGCATTTCCTCCTTTGAATATCCAAGCATTCCTGTTTCAGTTTGGTTTACCTGTGTGACAACCCCCTTGGTATCAACCGTATGATACGAAACAGGGGCATCATCCCACAATTCCATGAATCGCCGCCGGCTTTTCGTCAATGCCTCCTCCGACCGCTTCCGAATGGCTATTTCTCGCCTCAATAGCTCATTTGCGGTGACTACTTCCAGGGTGCGCTCCTCGACGCGTCGTTCCAGTTCATCATGAGCCTTTCGCAACCGTTCTTCCGCCTGCTTGCGATCAGAAATATCCCTCATTGCTGCCACCCTGATCATACGTTCCTGACATCCCATTGGCTTAGCATGAATCTCAAGCGGGAATTTTGTTCCGTCCTTTTTTAACCCTAAAACTTCATAAGACGTTGTGACGCCTGAGTCGATTTGTTCTCTAATGAAATCGACAGACTCAGGGGCTATAATCATTGGAATCATCTGCTTTCCAATCAATTCATCTGGCTTATATCCAAGCATTTCAAAGAATTGGTCATTTGCCCTTAAAACCATACCTTTCTCATGAATGACTATTCCTTCAAAAGTCGCCTCCGAAAGGCAGCGAAACCGCTCTTCGCTGTCTCGCAGTGCCTCCCCTGCCTTCTGTCGCCTAATGGCGTCACTCTCCAACGCCTTGACCCGTTGTTCCAATTCTTCATATTTTAGCTTTCTGGTCATTGGCGCAACCTCCCTCCCATCGGTGCCAGAATAAGAAGGGCCCCAAATACAAGGATCCATCAAACGTTCAATGCAGCCTTCATCCGTCCCATGGGACCTCCTTGCCGAGGTCGTTTCTTCAAAAGGGGTGGGCTTAATGTGTTGGAACTTTATGCAGAAAGAACCAGAATCGTCAAGTTACTATGGGGAGCACCATATTGTTCGCGCTTGACGAGCCGCCAGGGGACATCTCAAGCACCTTTCACAGGCTGTAACTTTTTTCTTGACAAATAGAACATTTATTCTATTCTACAGACAAATAGAACATTTATTCTATTTGCAGGGGGTCCCTTATGGAAAATCTATCCAGC
>Ga0272444_10004134_pt1 | contig 12880 bp, 12 predicted proteins | sample SSMForm13_FD_201033 | JGI IMG/M metagenome (GOLD analysis project Ga0272444, IMG submission 201033) | Marine sediment archaeal communities from Little Sippewissett salt marsh, Falmouth, MA, United States - SSM-Form-13 | ecosystem: Environmental > Aquatic > Marine > Wetlands > Sediment ...
TGAGAGTGAACTGTATAAACATTTTTGGGCTTATCACAATCACTTCCAGTATTCTTTTATTTGTTGACTGGGAAGAAAAAGAGAAAGCTCTAAAATTAGTTAAAAATGCATTGAATGGTGACTAAATATGTTGAAAGCAGCTGTATTAGGAGCAACAGGCAACGTCGGGCAAATCTTCGTCCAACTACTTGAGGGGCACCCCTGGTTCGAAGTAACAACCGTTGCAGCATCAAAAAGAAGTAAAGGAAGAACATACGGTGAAGCCTCCCGATGGCGACAATCAACACCCATTCCCAAAGCCGTCGCCCCAATGGAAGTTGTAGACATATCCCCGAAAGCAGTCAAAGACGTCGACATAATATTCTCGGCACTACCATCAGATGTTGCTGGAAAAGTGGAAGAAGATTTCGCCGCTGCAGGATACGTGATAGTCAGCAACGCGTCAGCCCACAGAATGGACCCTGACGTTCCCATGCTGAACCCTGAAATCAACTGCAGCCACATCAACCTCATCGAAGAGCAACGCAGAAACAGAAAGTGGGACGGCGCAATCGTCACAAACCCCAACTGCAGCACAACAGTTCTAACGTTGCCACTGAAGCCAATCTACGACGTGTTCGGCATCAAAAACGTTGTAGTATCTACGATGCAAGCAATATCAGGCGCTGGATACCCCGGAGTAGCTTCCTTAGACATCATTGATAACGTTGTCCCATACATTGGGGGCGAAGAGCTAAAGATGGAATCTGAAACACAGAAGATTCTAGGCACAGCTTCCAAGTCAGCCAACTTCAAGGTCTCCTCAAGTTGCCACCGAGTTCCAACAATTGATGGACACATAATGGCAGTTTTCGTTGAGACCAAGAAGCATGCGGAGCCAGCTGCTGTAGCCGAGGCTATGGAAAACTGGGTCGGCGAACCCCAAGAACTGAAGCTTCCGTCAGCCCCAGAAAAGCCTGTTGTTGTTACGTGGGAAAAGGACCGTCCACAAACAAGACTGGACCGGATGGAAGGCAAGGGCATGAGCACTGTAGTGGGCAGAATCCGTAGAGACTCTGTGTTCGATGGAGTCAAATTTATTGCTTTGGGGCACAATACTATACGTGGAGCTGCTGGATGCGGAGTCCTTAACGCAGAATACTTGAAGGAAAAGAAATTCATCTAAAGGAGAGTGAAACCTTTGGAATCAGGTAAAAAAAGGCGACTGAAACGAATCTTCCGAAGTGACAACAAGACAGTGATTGTTCCCATGGACCACGGCGTAACCATCGGACCAGTTAAGGGACTATTAAACATGCAAGACATAATCAACAAGCTACTAAACGGTGACGCTGACGCAGTTGTCATCAACAGAGGCATCGCAAAAATTGTTGAAACTGGAAACGCTGGATTAATCATTCATTTGTCTGGAATCAGCTTACGTTGTCCTCATCCAAACCATAAAGTTCAAATCGGTTCTGTAGCCGATGCTGTTCGATTGGGTGCCGATGCTGTTTCGGTTCACGTTAATATTGGCGCTGAACATGAAACTGAGATGCTGTCAACCATGGGAAAAGTAGCCTGCGAATGTGATGACTTGGGAATGCCATTGCTGGCTATGATGTATCCCCGAGGACCAAACATCAAAGACCCCCATGCTGTGGATGTGGTAGCTCATGCAGCCCGCTTAGGCGCAGAGCTGGGAGCTGACATCATCAAAACCAACTACACTGGCGACGTCGAATCCTTCAAAGAAGTTATCGATGGCTGCCTTGTTCCAGTCATCATTGCGGGTGGACAAAAAGCTGAGACCCCACGAGACGTTCTGCAGATGGTAAAAGATTCAGTAACTGCCGGAGGCGCAGGGCTCTCGATTGGCAGAAACGTGTTCCAACACAATAATCCCACAAAGATGGTCAAAGCCTTAAACGCAATTGTCCATGACAGTGCGTCGGTCTCTGAAGCCATGAAGATTCTTGGTGAATCAAAATGAAGGAACTCTGGCTCGAAATAGAAGCTTCTGTTCCAGAAACCCAGAAAACCAAGTTGCTCAAGTCTGCGGCTAAAACCTGCGATGCCGTCCTGGTTGACGCTGAAGATGTCGAGAAAGCCAAGAAGGCTGGAGTAAAGGCTGCCTCAAAATCAGAAGCAGCAGACATTGTTGTTCTTTCAGCTCTTGACCCAGAGAAACTTAAAATGTTAAAGGTTAAGGGCAAAACCGCAGCTGTAAAAATCACTATCACAGGAAAAAAAGATGAGGAAATAGCCATAACGGCGGCTGAACTCAACGCCGACTACGTTATTGTCGGCACTTCAGACTGGAAAATCATTCCCCTAGAGAACCTCATTGCAAAAACCAGAGGAAAAACCAAACTGTTAGCCGAAGTCTCCAGCACAAAAGAGGCAAAAGTTGCCCTAGAAACTTTGGAGCTTGGCTCAGATGGAGTGGTCCTGAAGACAGCAGACCCCGAAGAACTAACAGCCACTGCAGAGTTTGCCAAGAAGGGCTCTCTTGCCCTTGATTTGGTTGCTGTTGAAGTTGCCTGCGTGAAGGAGATTGGTACCGGCGCCCGAGCCTGCATCGACACGTGCGAGCTTATGAAGGCGGGAGAGGGCATGCTTTTGGGTTGCCAGTCGTCTGGTTTGTTTCTTGTTCAGGCTGAAGTTCATGAAAGTCCATACGTGGAAACTCGTCCCTTCCGAGTGAATGCTGGACCCCTTTCATTGTATGCATTGACTTCTCCAATAAGAACTCGGTACTTATCGGAGTTGAAGGCTGGAGAAGAAGTTCTCGTAGTTGATCGTGAAGGAAGAGTGAGGCTGACGAATGTTGTGCGGTCGAAGATCGAGTGGAGACCTATGCTGCTTATCGAAGCGGATTGGGGTGGCATAACTTTGAAGCTGATTGCCCAGAACGCCGAAACCATACGGGTTGTAACTCCCGAAGGCTCCAAGGCAGTTACGGACCTGCAGAAGGGAGACAAGATATTGGCTCGTGTGGAAGAAGGCGGCAGGCACTTTGGAACATTGGTGAAAGAAGAAGCAGTGATAGAACGTTGACAATCAGAGTCTGCGTCGCAGTACCTCCAAAAACAGTCGAAGAAGCATTCTCTTTGATAAAGCAAGCTGAAGCTCAAAATGCAGACCTCATTGAAATAAGATTGGACAGCCTCATGAACCATGATCGCATCGCAGAAATTCCACGCTGCACAAAGACACCACTTATAGCAACAAACAAATCACAGAAAAACCACGGCAATTTCGTGGGAAGAGAAACTGAGCGCCAAAAAATCTTGCTAAATGCCGCAGGAAATGGCTTTACCTATGTAGACTTAGACTTGGGTACACCCAATCAGAAAGAATTAATCGGTAGTTTGCGTGAGGCTGGAGCAAAAGTTATAGTTTCGTTTCATGATTTCGAGGAAACTCCTTCCATTTCAAAACTGGAAAAGATTCTTAATGAAGAGGCTGCTTTGGGTGCTGATGTCTGCAAAATCATAACCACCGCTAAATCCGTCGAAGATAACTCAACAGCCATACGTTTAGTTTCCGAGGCTTCCAAGAAATGTAAAATTGTCTGTTTTGCTATGGGAGACCTCGGCGTACCCTCCCGTTTCTTGTCTCCTGTCTTCGGAGCCTTTTTCACTTTTGCTTCTATTGACGAAAAAAGAAAAACGGCAATAGGGCAATTAACTATCCAGAAAATGAGAAAGGCATACCAGCTGTTGGGGAAGTAACAATGAAAATCAACGGAAAAACCAAGGTTTGTGCCATCATAGGCTACCCCGTAGATCACTCTCTAAGTCCTGTAATGCATAACGCAGCCTTCAAAGATCTGGGATTAAACATTGTTTACGTGGCTTTCCCAGTAAAAACAGACATGTTAAAAGATGCAATTTTGGGCGCAAAAAGTTTTGGTCTCTTGGGATTAAATGTGACCATGCCCCACAAACATTCCGTCATACAATACTTGGACGAAACGGAGTCTACAACGAAATCTATGGGTGCAGTGAACACAATCTTGAACGAGCGGGGAAAACTGTTCGGATACAATACAGATGGCAAAGGCGCCATGATTGCCCTCCAAGAAAACCACGTAGACCCAGAAAAAAAGAAGATGCTTCTCCTAGGCGCAGGCGGCGCAGCAAAAGCCATAGCCTTTCAGGCAGTTCAAGAAAAAACAGAACTTGTTATCCTCAACAGAACACAGGAGAAGGCAAAACAGTTAGCTAAACTGCTAAACAAAACTTTCGGCACCAAAGTGAAGGGAAGATCGCTCTTAGCTGAGGACCTGAAGGAAGAACTGGAAACCACTGATATTCTTGTTAACGCCACATCTGTTGGCATGAGCCCAGACGTTAACGCAAGTCCAGTTCCCGCAGAATTGATACATTCTGACCTGTGCGTGATGGATATCGTCTATAATCCATTGGAAACCAAGCTTCTGGAAGATGCAAAGACTGCTGGGGCTACAATTGTTTCGGGTCTTGAGATGCTGCTTTATCAGGGGGCTGTTGCATTTGAAATCTGGACTAACTGTCCTGCTCCAGTTGATGTGATGAAGAAGGCTGCCTTGAGTAAACTAGCTGAACAGGGTGTACGCCCTTGAGGGAAAAAGCTGAGGCAATAACTCATGGCGCAGCCACAATAATCAATGCCATAGCCACAGGCAAAGGAGCAGCCGTGGGCGTGGACCTGTGGACAAAAGCTGCCGTCGCCATCACTGAAGACCCCGGAGTAGTACAAGTTAAAATTCTTTCAGATTCCTCAGAGAACACTCTTCTGGCACAAAAGACCGTTATGAGCGTTCTCAAATGTTTCGGGCTGGAAAAAAAATATGGCGCCAAAGTTGAAACCAGCTCAAACATTCCAGTGGCAAGGGGAATGAAAAGCAGCAGTGCAGCAGCGAATGCCATAGCCTTGGCAACTACTGCGGCACTGGAACGCAGCTTGGATGATGTTGATGTGGTGAAGCTTGGTGTTGATGGGGCATTGGAAGCAAAAGTTACTATAACTGGAGCCTTTGATGATGCCTGTGCATCATATTTTGGTGGAGTTGTAATTACGGATAATTTGGAGCGGAGAATCATTAAACGTTTTGATTTGCCTGACGCTCCTGCAGTCCTGTTCTATGTTCCACCCAAAAAAAACTATACCGCAGAAACAGACGTAAAGCGGATGAAGGACATGGCTCCCGTCGTCAAGATAGCCTACAATGAAGCCTTGAACGGCAGCTACTGGGCAGCCTTAACCATGAACGGCTTAATCTATTCATTAGCCATGGGGTACGATTTGTCCCCAGCCGTAGATGCCATCACTGCAGGAGCTTATGCTTCTGGCTTGTCCGGAACTGGACCCGCAGTCACAGCTATCCTTCCCGAAGACAAAATCGATACCGTAAAAGATGCTTGGCGGAGCCGTGAGGGAGAAATCCTAGAGGCTCACATCAACCAAGAGAAAGCTACGGTGGTGGACTAAAAGATGGAGGTAACAGTCCGGAACACTAAACGTCTTGAAGGGGTGATTTTGGCTCCTCCCTCCAAAGCATACACCCACCGGATGCTTATAGCCGCATCATTAGCTAACGGCACCTCACGAATCAACAATCCTCTGGTCTCAGATGACACCCAGGCGACTCTGGAGGCAGTAAAGGCGCTGGGAGCAACAACAGAACTCGACAAAAACTGCTGGACAATCCACGGAACAGAACAGCCCTCGACGCCTAGCCAGCCCATAGACTGCCAAGAATCTGGGTCGACTCTTCGTTTTATGATTCCAGTTGCAGCCATTGCACAGGGACCGTCAACGTTCCTTTTTGAAGCATCCTTTGAGCGTAGACCAGTGGCGCCTCTTCTTAAAAGCCTCAAGGAACTGGGCGTTAAATCCGCTATTCAAAAAGATGGTTCGTCTGTCTCTGTTGGTGGCGGAGGAATCAGGGGCGGACAAACTTCGATAAGGGGCGACGTCAGCTCTCAATTCATATCTGGCTTGTTATTTGCTTGTCCAAAAGCTAAAGAAGACACAGAAATTAGTGTCACAACCAAGCTGGAGTCTAAGGGATACATTGAGATGACCCTTGAAGTCCTCGGCAAACATGGAATCGTAACTTCTGTTGACCCTGATTTTTCGCAGCTGAGGATTCCCGCAAACCAAAGTTACAGTCCATATAATCATACTGTTCCGGGGGATTTTTCCTCTGCAGCATTTCTTTTGGTAGCCGCCGCAGTTACATCATCAAGGGTAACTGTGAACGGTCTTGAGTATCAAACATCTCAAGGCGACAGAGCAATAGTGGACATACTTGAGAAGATGGGCGCGTCAGTTATGATAGAAGACAATTCTGTTAAGGCTACAGGAAAACAGCTTGCAGGAGTTAACATCGACGCCAAAGACGTCCCAGATTTGGTTCCTGTCTGCACTGTTCTTGCATGCTACGCTGAGGGGCGCTCGAAAATATTTAATGCCAAGAGGCTCAGGTACAAGGAATCAGATAGGCTCGATTCAATAAGTACAGAATTACAGAAGATGGGCGCTGACATCACAGTAAACGAGGACGGCTTAACCATAAACGGCGGCTGTCCCTTGCATGGAACAACCGTTGACACCCATAATGACCATAGAATCGCCATGGCGTGTGCTGTAGCAGCTCTTGGAGCCAAGGGAGAAACAAAAATTCAAAACGCTGAATGTATAAATAAGTCGTATCCGCAGTTCTTCAATGACCTGCGTGTGTTAGGAGCGGATGTAGTTGGGATCTAACTCGATAGGAAAAGAATTTGTAGTAACCTGCTTCGGCGAAAGCCACGGCAGATGCGTTGGAGCAGTCATAGATGGGTGTCCAGCAGGTCTTCCCCTTGCAGAAGAAGACATCCAGATGGAATTGGACAAAAGGTTGCCTGTTAACAAAGAAATTGTTTCTGCACGAAGAGAAAAAGATGTTGTGGAGATTCTGTCCGGAACTTTTGATGGCTTCACCACTGGTGCTCCAATCTGTGCTTTGGTGTGGAATAAAGAGGCTGTTTCTGGCGACTATGATTCAATAAAGTATACACCTAGACCTGGACACGCTGACTACCCTGCTACAATCAAGTATTTGGGGTTCAATGATTACCGTGGCGGAGGAAGATTCTCAGGCAGAATCACTGTAGCTTTCATAATCGGTGGTGCAATCGCTAAAAAACTGCTAGACGTCTTCAATGTTGAAGTTCTGCCATACACAACCGCCATCGGAGACCTGGAACTGGAGACAACTCTGTCTCTTGGCGAGGTCAGAGAGAACATTTACGAGAACTCTGTTAGATGCCCAGACCCCGAATTGGCAGAGAAAATGGTAGAAGCGATTTTGAAGGCAAAAAAAGAGGGGGACAGCGTGGGCGGAACCGTTGAGTGCGTCGCCTTTGGTCTTCCAGTTGGGGTCGGTGAACCACTCTTTGATTCTTTAGATGCAGAAATCGGGAAGGCACTCTTTGATGTTCCCGCCGTTAAGGGCGTTGAATTCGGTGTAGGATTCGCGGCTGCAAAAATGAGGGGCTCAGAAAACAATGACCCTTACAAGATGTGCAACGAAGAAGTCGAGATGCTGAACAACAACGCTGGCGGCATCTTAGGGGGCTTATCCTCTGGGGTGCCTCTTGTGGTTAGAGTGGCAGTGAAGCCTACTCCATCGATTTCGAAAGAACAACAAACTGTGGACTTGTCGAAGATGAAGGACACAACAATCAAGGTAGAAGGCAGGCATGATCCCTGTGTAGTGCCCAAAGCTGTGCCTGCTGTTGAAGCCTCGGTTGCCATAGTTCTGGCTGATCAACTGATTCGTGGTGGATTTATACCTAAAGTTTTGGGAGTTGAAGCTGTTGGAGAGTATTATGGGGTTAAGGAAGAAGATTGACACAATCGATGAAAATCTGGTCATCCTTCTAAAGGATAGAATAGACCTCTGCAAAAGTATCGGCAAGATCAAAAAAGAAACAGGACTCGCCGTCAAGGACCTTCGGAGAGAAGATGCAGTTTACGTGCACATCATGGCAAAAGCGTTAGAAGCAGGGCTTGATCCCCAGAAAGTTGAAGCTATTTTCAAACAGATAATTGCTTTAGGAGTCTCTGTTCAGGGTGCAGAATGAGAATACTTAAAGCATTGCCATACCATTCATGATGAACAACTATTCAGTTCGGTGTTCCCGCGGAGTTTAGAAAGATGCTCTATGAAATAAGCGAAAAAGCGATACAACTCGAGAACCAAGGAAAGAGGATGATCAAATTCAATCTGGGAGACCCAGATATGCCAACGCCGCCTGAAATAATTGAAGCAGCATATGAAGCCATGAAACGGGGAAAGACAAAATACTCTTCTGCTGCTGGAGAGAAGGCGCTACGGGAAGAGTTGGCGAGCATTCATGATGTTTCAGCGGATAATGTTGTAGTGACCACTGGCTCAAAGTGGGCTGTTTTTTCTTTGATGTTTCTGTTGCTGAAAAAGGGCGAAAACGTTGTTGTTCCGTCTCCTCACTGGACTAGTTACGAGTTAGCCGCGAAGAGAGTTGGGGCTGAGCTGCGTTTTCTGAAGGGAAACCTTGATTCTAACTGGAAGATTGATGTTGAAGAACTGGAGAACCTGATTGATGAAAAGACGCGGCTGCTTATACTTAACAGTCCCAGCAATCCGACAAGCAAAGTTATTGACGAAAAAGCCTTCAGCGAGATAGTTCAGATCGCAAAAAGCAGGAGAGTTACTGTCATGTCTGATGAGGTGTACGCGGACATAAGCTTTGTCAAAGCTAAGAGCATTCTAGATTTTGGCGACGACCAGATACTAATAAGCGGTTTCTCCAAAATTTTTGCGATGACGGGTTGGAGAATCGGCTACGCTATTGTTGAAAAGGAATTGGCTCAGAAGATGATTAAACTGAACCAGATAACTACCACCTGTGTTCCAGCCTTCATACAGTACGGCGCCTTGAAGGGACTCGAATCTAAGAAAAAGATTGCGGCTGAGGTCAGAAACCAGTTCAGGCTAAGAGCAGACGCTGCAATCAAAGTTCTTTCGAAGGCGAAGATGAAGTTTTCCCGTCCTGATTCACCGTTTTATCTATTTCCAAAAGTTGATGGCTTAGATTCGGAACGCTTCGCTTTGGATCTGCTGGAAAAGGGAGTTGCTGTGGCTCCAGGAACAGCTTTTGGAGACTACCGTGAATACTTCAGAATAGCTTTAACTGTGGGCGAGGAAAAGATTAGGGAAGGTTTGGGGACGCTTTGTGAGGCTCTGCCTTGAGGGTAGCAATTATTGGCGCAGGAAAGATGGGTCGATGGTTCGTACGATTCTTTAAGGATGAAGGCTATTCTGTAGTTGTTTCTAGCAGAACCCGAAGCAAAGCAGAAGCCCTAAGAAACGAGTTTGGTGTTGAATTGGCAGACACTAAGGTGGATGCTGTTGAAGGCGCTGATTGGGTTCTCTTGTGTGTATCCTTGGATGGCTTGGAACCTGTCCTGAAAGAAGTGGGTTCCCACATCAAGGAAGGTCAGGCTGTTATGGACATCAGCTCAATCAAAGAAATTCCAGTGAATCTGCTACACAAATACGTCGCGAACGGCGTCACTTTGGGCACTCATCCTGTTTTTGGTCCCGGAGCCAAAGGCGTTGGAGGACAAAATTTTGTTTTAACTCCAGTCAATCCAGAGGAGAAACGTTTCTCTGAGGAGTTTAAGGGCTGGTTAGAGGCGCGGGACACACGAGTGGCGGTTATGGAGCCTAGACGGCATGATGAGTTGATGTCGCTGGTTTTGGGTTTTCCCCACTTTGTTGGATTGGTTGCTTGCGATGCCCTGCTGGATAATTCGAATTATGTTGAAGCGAAGCAGGTGGGTGGAGCAACCTATCGGCTGTTGCTGACGTTGGCTGGGGCAGTAGCTGCTGAAGAGCCTGTGTTCTATTCGAATCTTCACATGAGCCTGCCAGAAGTGGAGAAGATTGAGGGCTTGTTTCTGGAGAAGGTTGAAGACTGGCTCAAGCTGGTGAAACAGAAAGACTGCTCTAGATTTAGACGTAAGATGCAGCAGGTAAAGAAGCGGCTACGGGAACTGGACCCTGACCATGAGAAGTATTACAAGCTTATGTATCGTCTGTTGGATAATTCCTAGAGCTTACAGTTGGTTTTGTTTGCCGCCTTATAGGAACCAAGTATTTTAACGAACACTGTTTTGTCGCTGATGCTTTCTAGGGCTTGCTGGCATTTTGTTTCAGTTCTGTGTCCCTCAAAGTCTAGGTAGAAGTGGTATTCCCATGGGGTGCTTTTGGTGGGTCTGGACTCGATTTTTGTTAGGTTTATGTTTCGGTTAGCAAACTCCTTTAATATCTTGTAAAGTGCTCCGGGAACGGATTTTGCTGCAAAGATTATTGACGTTTTGTCCATTCCAGAGTAGGGGGAATCTCTTTTGTCTAGGACAAAGAATCTGGTAGAGTTGTTTTTGATGTCCTCTATCTCTTTTTCTAGTATGGTCATGTTATAGATTTTGGCGGCTCTTTCACTGGCTATGGCTGCGGCGTCTGTCAGTTTTTCTTCTTTGATCATTTTTACGCTGCCTGCAGTATCGAAGGTGCTGATTGCCCTGAGTTTGTGTTGTTCTAGGAATTTTCTGCATTGAGCTAAGGCTTGGGGGTGACTGTAGACTGTTTTGATTTGGTCTATTTTGGTGCCTTTATGGGCTATGAGGCAGTGGCTGATTCTGATGATTATTTCTCCGCAGACCTTCAGGTCGTATTCTAGAAACAGGTCATAGGTGCGGTTTACGCTGCCCTCGATGGAGTTTTCGATGGGAACAACACCATAGTCTACTGTTCCAGTTTTGACGCTTTCGAAAACTTCATCAAAGCTTTTGCACAGCTTAACCTCAACAGACTCGCCGAAAAAACTGTAAACTGCCATCTCACTGTATGCGCCAAGCTCTCCCTGAAAAGCAATCCTCAACACAAACACACCATTACTGTTCTAATATCTGACATGAACCCACAAATAAAACCCTTTATCATGAAAGCTAACATGAAAACTTACCCTTTTTTTGCACCTCTATGCAATTTATTGATTGAAGAGTTTTTTTTCACGCTCAAGCCACTGTTTTAATACTGTATTCTCCAATGTAGAAACAGTTTAGCCCAAAAAGTGCAGTGAATGTGGGCATTCGTTAATGTTTTATATTAGAAATACGATGAAATAAGAGGTTTTTAGGATTGCGTGACTTCACGCAAAATCACCCGAAACTGTTTGAAAGGAGAGGAAATGTATGGGTAAAAGTATAACCCAGAAGATAATAGAAGAGCACCTAGTAGAAGGAAGATTTGAATCAGGCAAAGAAGTTGCCATAAAAATTGACCAGACTTTGACACAGGACGCAACCGGAACCATGGCCTACCTCCAGTTTGAGGCAATGGGGCTGTCAAAAGTCAAAACCGAGCTTTCTGTAAGCTACATAGACCACAACACAATCCAGGTGGGCTTTGAGAATGCAGACGACCACCGCTACCTTCAGTCCGTCGCAGCCAAATATGGTATACTGTTGTCTAGGGCAGGAAACGGCATCTGCCATCAAGTTCATCTTGAAAGGTTTGGAAAACCCGGAAAAACCCTGTTAGGCTCTGACAGCCACACGCCAACCGCGGGCGGACTGGGCATGATTGCCATCGGAGCCGGAGGATTGGACATCGCCGTTGCCATGGGAGGCGAACCCTTCTATATCACGTGCCCAAAAGTCACAAAAATAAATTTGAAGGGAAAACTGAAACCTTGGGTCTCCGCAAAAGATGTGGTTCTGAAGGTTTTGGAGACCTTTACCACAAAAGGCAACGTCGGCACAGTGTTCGAGTATGGAGGCCAGGGAGCCAAAACCCTTTCTGTTCCTGAACGGGCAACAATCACGAACATGGGCGCAGAATGTGGAGTTACCACTTCCGTGTTTCCATCAGACGAAACCACAAAACAGTTCCTGAAAGCTCAAGGCAGAGAACAAGACTGGACTGAAGTCAAAGCCGACCCAGATGCCGAGTATGACCGCGTAGTTGACATCGACTTGAGTGAGATAGTTCCCCTAGTCGCCTACCCACACAGCCCTGGCAACATCAAAGCAGTGAAAGAGCTTAGCGGACTGAAAGTTAATCAGGTATGCATCGGAAGCTGCACAAACTCTTCATACAAGGACCTGATGACCGTAGCAAAAATCCTGAAAGGCAAAAAAGTTCAACCCTCAGTCAGCTTCGTTATTTCTCCAGGCTCAAAGCAGGTAATCGAGAACCTAGCCAAGGAAGGCGCCCTAGCAGATCTGTATTCCACAGGCGCCAGAATCACAGAGCCCGTCTGCGGTTTCTGCATTGGAAACAGCCAGTCACCTCAAACAGATGCAGTGTCAATCCGTACATCCAACAGGAACTTTTTTGGACGTTCTGGAACAAAGACTGCGAACCTTTATTTGACAAGCCCTGAAACAGCTGCTGCATCACTTCTCACAGGCGAAATGACTGACCCACGAGACCTTGGAATTGATTATCCATTAGTGGAGATGCCAGAGAAATTCTATATCGACGACAGCATGATTCTTTTGCCTTCAAAAACTCCTGAAGATGTCAATATATACCGTGGTCCAAACATTGGAGACCCCCCATCTAACCCACCTATGCCAGAGACCATCTCTGGAGTTGTTACCATCAAGGTGGACGACAAAATCACTACTGACCACATCATTCCTGCGGGCAGCAGGATGAAGTACAGGTCTAATGTGCCCAAATATTCCGAGTTTGTGTTTGAGATAGTGGATGACACCTTCTACAAGCGAGCCTCAGAAAACAGGGACAACGGAAAACACAACATCATCGTAGGCGGACTAAGTTACGGTCAGGGCTCCTCAAGGGAGCACGCAG
>Ga0272444_10004136_pt1 | contig 12876 bp, 13 predicted proteins | sample SSMForm13_FD_201033 | JGI IMG/M metagenome (GOLD analysis project Ga0272444, IMG submission 201033) | Marine sediment archaeal communities from Little Sippewissett salt marsh, Falmouth, MA, United States - SSM-Form-13 | ecosystem: Environmental > Aquatic > Marine > Wetlands > Sediment ...
AAATGGGCAAATCCGAAGGCTATCTGCTGATCATATCCAATCCGGTCGTGATGTACGCACCTGCCGCCATTGATTTGACAGATGAACTGATCGAGCGGTATAATAAAGTTTTTGCCGAACAGGGCGGCACCATCGATATCGACAAACTGGAATAACTTTTTTTTGCTGTGATTTGTGATTTGAAAATTGGAATTTTTTCCTATCGGTCAATGCAGCAAAGATTCAGGCAATAGGAATCAGTTTCACGCGAGGCGATCTTGACATACCAGAAGTGTACACATGACAAAGAATGACATCGGCGCCAGCGCCGGAAAAACATCCCTGGCCCGCATCGCCGAAATGGTGAACGGCGTCGTCGGCGGCGACCCGGCACGCCTTATAACGCACGCAGCCCCTTTCGACGCGGCCGAAGCGGATGCCATCACCCTCGCTGCCGAGGAACGGTATCTGAAAAATATCGACCGCACTGCCGCCGGTGCGGTCATCGTCCCCCGCGGCGCCGACGGCGGTAAAAAAAATCTCATCCGGGTGGACAACCCGCGGCTGGCCTTTGCCGTTGCCATGACCCACTTTTTCAAACAGCCGGCACCGGCGCCCGGCGTGAGTCCCCGGGCGGTTGTCGGTCCCGGTTTTACGTCGGGCGGAGACGTCAGCATCGGTCCCGGTGCCGTGATCGGCGCCGATGTGACCATGGGAGACCGGGTGGTGGTGCACCCGGGTGTTTTTGTCGGTGACGCGGTGTCCCTCGGTTCGGATGTGACACTGATGCCCCATGTGACCGTCCTGGAACGCTGCCGCATCGGCAGCCGGGTGCGCATTCAGGCGGGCACGGTGATCGGCTCCGACGGCTTCGGCTTTGCGCCCGACGGCCAGCGCTATTTCAAAATTCCGCAAACCGGCATCGTCGTCATCGAGGACGATGTGGAAATCGGCGCCAACAACACCATCGACAGGGCCACCTTCGGCCAGACCCTGATCCAACAGGGGGTGAAAACCGACAACCTGGTACACATCGCCCACAATGTGGTTGTCGGCGAAAACAGCGTCATCGTGGCTCAGGCGGGTATTTCCGGCAGCGTCACCATCGGCCGCCACGCGGTCCTGGCCGGCCAGGTGGGTATTTCCGGCCATTTGACGATCGGCGACAATGTCACCATCGGCCCACAGGCCGGCATCGCAAAGTCTATCCAAAGCGGTGAAACCATTTCCGGGACACCGGGGATCCCGCACCGTCTTTGGCTGCGGGTGCAGCACATCATCCCCAAACTGCCGGAACTGAGCCGGAGAATCCGTCGACTGGAAAAACAACGCAGCGGCACACCGCAATCGTAAAACAGTTGCGCAAGAGGTGGAAATGATCACTTGTGACATCCGCAAAATAATGGCTTATCTGCCGCATCGTTACCCATTTATCCTGGTCGACCGCGTGCTGGCTCTGGTGCCGGGCGAACAAATCCGTGCCTTGAAAAACGTCACCATCAACGAGCCTTTTTTCCAGGGGCATTTTCCGGATCTGCCGGTGATGCCCGGGGTCCTGATCATCGAGTCCATGGCCCAGACCGGCGGGATTCTGGCCTTTGAATCCGCGCCGGAAAAAGAACGCGGCGTGCCGGTGTTTTTTACGGCCATCGACAAGGCACGCTTCCGGAAGCCGGTCACGCCCGGCGACCAGCTGATCATGACGGTCACCGTCCTCAAAAAACGCTCCAATCTTGTCAAAATGGCCGGTGTCGCCAAGGTTGAAGACAACATCGCCGCCGAGGCCGAGCTGATGGCCGTTTTCGGGGAAGCCCCATGATACACAAAACCGCAATCGTCGATACCGGCGCCGAAATCGGCGCTGACGTGGAAATCGGCCCCTACTCCATCATCCGAAACAATGTCAGTCTGGGGGACAACACCCGGATCGGCTCCCATGTCGTCATCGAGCCCTATGTCCGCATCGGACCGGACTGCCGCATCTTTCAATACGCCGCCATCGGCGCGCCGCCGCAGTCCCTCAAATTCAAGGGCGAGGAGAGCTTCGTCAAGATCGGACGCGGCAACACCATCCGTGAATTCGTGACCATTCACCGCGGCACCGCCTTCGGCGGCGGCGTGACCGAACTGGGGGAAAACAATTTCATTATGGCCTATTCCCACATCGCCCATGACTGCCGCGTGGGCGACCATGTGGTTTTGTCCAACAATGCCACCCTCGGCGGCCACATCACCATCGGGGACTACTCCATTGTGGGCGGCCTGGTGGCGATCCATCAATTTGTCAGAATCGGCGCCTACGCCTTTATCGGCGGCAAGTCGGCGGTGGTCAAGGATGTACCGCCGTATGTGATTGCCGCCGGGGACCGGGCCCGCCTGCACGGCCTGAACGCCGTAGGACTGAAGCGCCACGGCTTTTCGACCAGCACCCTGTCGGCGTTGAAAAAAACCTACCGGTTGATCTTTCGCATCGGGCTGACGCTGAACGAGGCCATCGAACGCGTGTCGGCCGAAGTCGAAATGGTCCCGGAAGTCGTCGATTTCATCGCTTTCATAAAAAACTCGCAGCGGGGGATTACCCGTTGAAGGCCGCATAACGGACGATGCGCATCGGACTTATCGCGGGGGGCGGACAGTTCCCCCTTCTTTTTTGCAAAAAGGCCAAACAGGCCGGCTATGCCGTGTTCGCCGCCGCCTACGTGAACGAGGCCGACGATGGGTTGAACCGTTTGGCCGATGCCGTCGAATGGATGCACCTTGGTCAGCTGAACCGCCTGATTCGGTTTTTCAAAAAAAACGGGGTGGAAAGCGCGGTCATGCTGGGCGCCATCACCAAAAGACGCCTGTTCAGAGATGTACGACCGGACATGAAAGCCATTTCTCTGGTGAGCGGACTGCGCCATACCCATGATGACGGTCTGCTGCGGGTGTTTGCGGACTTTCTGCAGAAAAACGGCATCGCCGTGCAGCCATCCACCTTCCTGCTGCCGGATCTGCTGGCCCGGAGCGGGCGCTGGACCCGCACCCGGTGGCCCCGCTCCGCCAAAGCCGACGCCAGGTTCGGATGGTCGATCGCCAAGGAAATCGGACGGCTGGACATCGGCCAGTGTGTGGTGGTGGAAGGCGGCACCGTGTTGGCCGTGGAAGCCATCGACGGAACCGACGCCACCATCAAAAGAGGCGGCCGCCTCGGCAGCGGCGAGGCCGTCGTGATCAAGGTGTGCAAACCGATTCAGGATGAGCGTTTCGACGTGCCGGCGGTCGGCCGGCAAACCATTGAAACCATGCAGCAATCGGGCGTTCGCTGGCTGCTTTTGGAGGCCGGCAGAGCGGTTGTGTTCGACCGTCCGGAAATGATTGCGCTGGCCGATGAACAGGGCATCGGCATCACCGCCCTGGATACCGCCGGGCTGGCTGGTTTTTAGGGCCGCGGCCGGTGGAGCTGCGTAGGATTTCATCATGAAAAGCGTACGGGTCGCCGTGGTCGGCGCCGGATATCTGGGGCGGTTTCACGCCGAAAAATACGCCCGCATGCCGGACGTGACGCTCGTGGGTGTGGCGGATGTCAATCCGCGGCGGGCGGCGGTGGTCGCCCGGGAAACCGGCAGTCGCCCGTTTACGGACCATACCCGTCTGATCGGCCGTGTCGACGCGGTCAGCGTCGTGGTTCCCACCCCCTTGCATTTTGCAGTGAGCCGTGATTTTCTGGCCAACCAGGTGGATGTCTTTATCGAAAAGCCCATCACCACGGATCTGGACGAAGCCGACGAACTGATCCGCCTGGCGGCGGCCGGCGGCCGTCTGATTCAGGTAGGCCACCTGGAACGATTCAACCCGGCGCTGCTGGCGGCGGACGGCATGCTGCAGCGGCCCCGCTGCATTGAGACCCGGCGGATGAGTCCGTTCCGAAAACGGGGTACGGAAGTCAGTGTGGTGCTGGACCTGATGATCCACGACATCGACATCGTGCAGAGTTTTCTGGCGGCGGCGCCGGTGGAAGTGCAGGCCGACGGGATGCGGCTGATGTCGCCCCGCATCGACTGGGCCCATGCCCGTCTCCGTTTTGCCGACGGCTGTGTGGCTCACCTCTCTGCCAGCCGCATCGCCGCCGACAGCCAACGGCGCATGACACTGCTTCAGGATGCGGATTGTCTGACGATCGACTTTGCCGCGCACGAAACCGTGATCGTCAAAAGGCCGGCCGCGGGCGGCATCCCGGAAAGCGCCCCGCCGGAGATAAAGCGCTTTCCCCCGGGAGACGCCCTCTATGACGAGCTCGCCGCCTTCATGGCCGCCGTGCGGCAGCGCACCCGCCCGGTCGTCACCGGAGAAATGGGTCGGCTGGCGCTGAAAACAGCGCTGCAGATCATGGCATGCATCCAGGCCGGAGAGGACCGCGGCACCGGCGACACGGACGGGAACACAGCGGGATGATGGACGGCGGATCGCAGCCACGGTGCATCATGATCATCGCCGGCGAGGCCTCGGGAGACCAGCACGGCGCCAAGCTGGTCAAGGCCGTTCAGCGGCGCGCACCGGATACATTTTTCTGCGGCATCGGGGGGCGGGCCATGGCCCGGGCCGGCGTACGGATTGTCGTCGACGCCGCCGCCCTGTCCGTGGTCGGCATCACCGAGGCCGTCGCCAAAATCGGCACCCTTCTGAGCGGCCTGTCGCGGGCCAAGCGGTTGATGGCAGGCCTGCGACCGGATCTCTTGATTTTGATCGACTTCCCGGACTTCAATCTGCGGGCGGCCGCCTTCGCCCGCCGCAACAACATCCCGGTCCTCTATTATATCAGCCCTCAGCTGTGGGCCTGGCGGCGCGGCCGCGTCAAAAAAATCAAAGCTCTGGTGGACCACATGGCCGTGATTCTGCCGTTCGAAGCCGAATTCTATGAGCGGCACGGCGTTCCGGTGACTTATGTGGGGCATCCCCTGTTGGATGGCATTCACCCGGCCCCGCCGCCCCCCGGAGCCTCGGAAGAAAACGGCGGCGGGACATCCGCGCCGGTCCTCGGCCTCCTGCCGGGTTCACGCGACAAGGAAATCAGACGACACCTGCCGCTTCTGTTGGACGCCGCGGCGATTTTAAAAAAAGATTTCGCGCCAATGCGTTTTCTGGTTTCGCAGGCGCCGTCCGTCGATGGGGGCGTGATCCAACGCATCGTCCAGGCCCACCCCGTCAAAGAAGCCGTCGAGATCCGCGATGATCCGGTGGAATGCGTCCTGCGGCGCAGCCGTCTGGTGGTGGCCGTGTCCGGAACCGTGACCCTGGAAGCCGCCATTGCGGAAACACCGACACTGATCGTCTACCGGGTTTCCCCGGTAAGCTATCTTATGGCAAAAACCCTGGTGAGAGTCGATCACATCGGCCTGATCAATCTCATCGCCGGTGAACGCATCATGCCGGAACTCATCCAGCAGGATGCCTCGGCGGCAAACATCGCCCACCGGGTGGCGGCGCTGATAAACGACCCGAACGCACTGGCGGAAATGAAGCAAAAACTGGCCGCCGCCGGGAAACGCCTCGGCCGGGGAAACGCCTCGGACCGGGTCGCGGACATCGCGCTGCATCTCTTACGGCACAAAGACCGACCATGATTCCTTTGAAGATTCCCGGGTTGAGAGACCGGCACAAACGCCTCCTGTGGATGGCCAAATCCCACTGGGTGCGGCTGTCTCTGTCCATGGGCTGCATGCTGCTCATGGCCGGCGCCGCCTCGGCCACCGCCTTTCTGGTCAAGCCGGTTCTCGACGACATTTTTTTCAAAAAGAACCTCGCCATGCTGAAGCTGGTGCCCCTGGCGGTGGTTGTCGTCTATTGCGTCAACGGCTTGAGCCGCTACGGCCAGGAATACCTGATGAGTTATGTCGGCGAAAGCATCATCAAAGACCTGCGCAACCAGCTTTACGACCGCATCCAGGACCTGTCGCTGGCCTTTTTTTACCGCGAAAAAACCGGGACCCTGATGTCGCGGATCATCAATGACGTCCGGATCGTCAAGACCATGGTTTCCACCGCCATCACCGGTTCGCTGCGCGACATCTTCACCATTTTCGGGCTGACGGGCGTCATCTTCTACCGCGACTGGCAGCTGGCCCTGCTGGCCACCGTCATCCTGCCGTTCGCCTATTATCCCGTCCTGGAATTCGGGCGGCGCACCCGCAAAGTGAGCACCGGCTATCAGGAGGCGATGGCCGACATGAATGCTTTTCTGCACGAGACCCTGGCCGGCAACAAAATCATCAAGGCCTTCGGTACGGAGCCCTACGAAAAAAAGCGCTTTCACAAAAGCGCCGAACGGCTTTTCCGGCTGGAAATGAAGGCCGTCAAGTACCGTGCCCTGACCTCGCCGGTCATGGAAACGCTGGGCGGCATCGGCGCCGCTTTTGTCATCTGGTACGGCGGCTACAAGGTCATTACGGGCGCCTCAACCCCGGGAACCTTTTTTTCCTTTCTGGCGGCGGTGGTCATGCTCTACGGACCCGTCAAAAAGCTGGCCAAAGTCAACACGACCCTTCAACGCGGTCTGGCGGCGGCCGATCGCGTCTTCGACATTATCGAACTCCAGCCGGAAATCAAAGATCCGCCCGCTCCCAGACGGCTTTCGCCGGGCAACCACGCGGTTGATTTCCAAGATGTCGGCTTTGCTTATGAGGATGTACCGGTTCTTGAGCATATCGACCTGAGCGTCGCACCGGGGCAGATCGTGGCCATTGTCGGCATGAGCGGCGGCGGCAAAACCACTCTGGTCAACCTGATTCCCCGCTTTTACGACGTCCGCCAGGGGAGCATCGCCATTGACGGCATCGACATCCGCCAACTCGCCGTGAAAGACCTGCGCCGTGAAATCGCCATCGTCACCCAGGAACCGATTCTGTTCAACGACACGGTCGCCAACAACATCGCCTACGGCAGACCCGACACCCCAGCGGACGAAATCAAAAAGGCGGCTGAAGCGGCCTATGCCCTTGATTTCATTCAACGCTTTCCAGAAGGATTCGACACCAACATCGGCGAGCTGGGAATCCGGCTCTCCGGAGGCGAGAAGCAGCGCATCTGCATCGCCCGGGCGATTTTGAAAAACGCCCCCATCCTGATCCTGGACGAAGCCACCTCCTCTCTGGATGCCGAATCGGAAATGCTGGTGCAGAAGGCCCTGGAAAATCTCATGCACGGCCGCACCACGTTCGTGATCGCCCACCGCTTGTCCACCATCGGCTATGCGGACCGCATCGTGGTGATCGCCAACGGCCGCATCGTGGAAAGCGGCGACCAGGAAACACTGCTGGCGCGCCGGGGCGCGTTCTACAAGCTGTATCAGATGCAGCTGACCGGCAGCGGGTGAACTGGTTATCGGTTTCGGAGATCGGAATTCGGATTGAAGAGCGGGGAACATGAAGGGCATGAAGCGCATGAAGAAAAAGATGGGTTGATTGGTTCATTCGTTGAATGGTTAAATGGGAAACACTATTCCGTCAAACGCTCCCGGTAGGCTTCGAGAAAGGCGCCGATTTCCTTTACGAACGATTCAATGTCGGACAGATGCCGCGTCAGGATATCGAACAGCTCTTCATCGGTCACCGCATGATAAAATTGCACCATGCGGTTGCGCTAAGCGGCCATCAGAACGCGTTTTTCACCCAACGCCGGCGTGACCACACCACTTTGGCCTAGTTGACGGGCAATTTGCTTGTATTCCACGGCGGCCTTTCCCGCCTGTTTGGCCGCAGCGTGGCGGCTGAGATCAAACATGGCTCCCAGGGAGCGCCGTAAACAGCTTTCCGCGATCGCCGGCGTATCGTTTAGCAGGAATTCAGCCGGATCCATCCTGGCAAGGCGGCGCAGCCGCGCCAACCCAAGCGCCTGCTGTGAACCGAACAGATAGCACAGCGCCACACCGTACTGCCGACAGATTTCATCGATTTTTGCCATCATCCTAGTAAAATATCACGGCCGCTTCTTTATTTCAACCGCGCCGATCCCCACTTGAGCTGCCACACGCGGTAGACCGCCTCCAGGACAATGCGCCGGGACATCTTGGAACGGCCGCGCCGCCGGTCCTCGAATACGATCGGCCACTCGCGCCAGCGGAAGCCCTGCATTGCTGCGCGGTATTTCAGTTCGATCTGGAAAGCATAGCCTTCGGAAACCACGGCGTTAAGGTTGATCTTTTCCAGCACCGCCCTGTTCCAGGCATTGAAGCCGCCGGTCAGGTCCCGGATGGGAAGCCCTAAAACGATCCGTGCATAAAGAGAGCCCAGTCGTGAAATGGCCAGACGGCCCCATCCCCAGCCGCGCACGCCGCCGCCGCATACATAGCGCGAACCGACGACGAAGTCGTACCGCCGGAGATGATCCATCATTGCAGCAAGGTGGCGCGGATGGTGGGACAAGTCGCCGTCCATCTCCACCAGCACCGCATAGCCCTTTTCAAGCCCCCATTTGAAACCCTCGATGTAGGCCGTCCCCAGTCCGCGTTTGCGGTCGCGGACCATCAGAAAAAGACGGCCCCGCCATTGCCCCCGGGCGAGCCGCCGCACGACGCCACCGGTGTCGTCCGGTGAGTTGTCATCCACCACCAGGACGTCCGGCGCCGTGCCCGCATCACAAGCGGTGCGGAGGGCCGCCAGGCAGTCTGCAATATTGGCGGCTTCGTTGAACGTCGGTATGACGATCAATGGACGCGATGGATTCAAAATGCGCGGACGTCTCCTTTATCGGCCGGCTGCCAGTGAAGGCCGCCTTTAAAACCCGTTGCGCGGTACAAAAAATAGGAGGCCGCCGGTTCGGCGGCGGCGGGGCGGGCATATATGTCCATCCGCTCCGGCGGCGCAACGCTGGCGAATATAAGGCGCAGACGCGCCAGATCCTTGGCGGATGCCCGACCGATCCCCACCGCATCCCATCCCAGTACATCGGCATCCGCATGCCAGGTGTCATAGGCGTTGGGTCGCTTCCAGCGGTTGACCGCCCGGGTTTCGGGTCGGCCGGGCATGTAAAACGCCAGCTGGCTGGCGGTCTGATAGTTCATGCCGAAAACAAAGGTCCGGTCCGGGTTGGGCATGGCCGTCAAAGCGAGGTACGCTCTGCGGGCCAGACGATCCCAGCCGCCGGTTTCCTTTGTTAAACGGTCCATGCCTGCGGGGAGGGGCACCAGGGGATAATAAAGCTGCAGCAGCAAAAGGGCGCTCAAAAGGGCGGCGCTGCCCACGGCCCAGGGCCACAACCTTTTTAGAAAGCGCTCCGCCCGCGTCCGTGCCGCGCTCTTTCTTGCCTGCACGGCATAGTAAGCGCAGATAACCGCTGCCGTAAGGTAGCCGCTGGCCGCCCAGTTGCCCTCCACCCGGGTGTGCAGGCTCAGCAGCAGAAAAACACCCACCACCGGGAAGGAGGTGAAAAAGAGATACGCCGGCACCCAGCAGCGGTTCCGTTCCAGGCGCGAAAGCGGCCGAAACCAGATGACGAGCAGCATCACAAACACCACCGGCGTCAGCAGTGCAGCCTGTGCGCCGATGAATTCAAGCAGCGTATCAAAGCGCAGTACGGCCGCCCGGTCGACGCCGCCCTTGTACGCCACATGGCGGAAGGTGTACCAATTGTTATGGGCATTCCACCAAACGACCGGTGTAAACAGCAGCACCCCGACCGCCAGTCCGATCCAGGGACCGGCGGTGGCCAGTCTGCGGCGGTGGTCGGCGTGGAAAAGCCCCCAGGCGAAAATGAGTGGGGGCAGCAGAACCATGGTGTACTTGCTCAAAAGGCCGATGCCGAACCACGCACCGCCCAGCAGCCACTGTATAAGCGTACCGTTTTCATAGGCCCGCGCCAGATGGTAGACCGCGCCGGCCCAGGCGGCCATTTGCGGACTGTCCGGGGTCGCGATGAGGCCGGCGGCGTTGAGGCCGAGAATCCCCTGACTGAGCAGCGCCGTGTACCCCACGACCCGCGGCGCGAACCATCGCCGGGCGATGGCCAGAAGATAGGCGGACGCAACGCCCAGGGCGGCAACCGCCGGCATCCTTACAGCGGTTTCGTTGTGACCCAGCAGCAATGTGCTCAAACGGATGCACCAGGCGATCATGGGCGGGTGGTCATAGTATCCGGCGGCCGGATGCCGGCTCCACTGCCAGTAGTAGGCTTCGTCGGGCACCAGCAGGAATGTGCCCGCGTAGAACATGCGGAAAAGCGTGGCCAGCAGGAGCACGCTCCAGCCGGCCACGGCCCAGTTTATCCATTGCCGGGACGTCATGTTTTTTCATGTCCTTTCGCGCACAACGCGCAACCAGGCCATACTTATCGCATGAATCGTGACGCTTTTCAACAGAACGCAGCCGTCGACGCGTTGAAGTCATGCCCGCGCCGATGATAAAAGGTTGAAACCCTGCCAAAAGCTGTATAGACTGATGAGGGAATCGATTTCGATCCCGAAGAAAGAAAATCCCAACAAACCCAACGAACGCAATAAACCCAATAAACGCAATAAATCCTTGAATCATCATGAGAAGCAGCGCCATCGTCAACCGCTATGTCATCAGAGAAATGCTGGCACCGTTTGCGGTGAACCTGTCCTTCTTCCTGTTTATTTTCATGATGACCAAAATTCTCGACATCACCAACTACATTGTGAACTACCGCATCAGCCTGCTGTCGGTGCTCATGGTGATGGTGTATTCGATTCCCTTTTTTCTGCAGTTTGTGATTCCCATGTCGATCATGGTCGCGATTCTGCTCACACTGCTGCGCATGGGCGGTGACAATGAAATTATGGCGCTGAAGGCCGGCGGCGTCAGCATCTACGCGTTTCTGCCGCCGGTGGTTTTTTTCAGCGCCCTCGGTTGCGTGCTGACAGCGCTGGTGACGATCTACGCCGTCCCCTGGGGCTTTTCCTCCGTCCGCGATCTGACGCACCGTCTGGCGGCCTCCAGTGTTGAAATCGGCTTAAAGGAACGCACCTTCAACGACGCTTTTGACGGGGTGATGCTGTACGTCAACCGCATCGAACCCGGCACGCGGCAGATCCGGGACATTTTCATCGAAGACAGCCGCAATCCAGAGGCCGTCAGCACCGTCGTCGCTCCCCGCGGCCGCCTGTTCACCGAACCGGAAAACATGTTATTCCGGCTGCGCCTTTATGACGGGGTCATCAATCAGGTCGATCTCGACAGCCGCCGGGTCAACATCGTCGAATTCCAGCACTACGACTTCAACCTGGACCTAAAAAAGGCGATGGGCCTTGACAAGCCGCGCCGGCGGCATCGCATGGAAATGCGTCTGGCCGAAATGCGGACATTTTTGGCAACCGAAACAAACCGCGATCAGCGCTACTACAAAACCAAAATGGACTATTACAAAAAATTTTCCATTCCCGTGGCCTGCCTGGTGCTGGGACTGCTGGCGCTGCCGCTCGGCTACCAGTCCAGCAACACCCGCCGATCCTACGGCCTGGGTCTGGGGTTGTTTTTCTTTCTTGTCTACTACGTTATTCTGACCGCCGGCTGGGGTTTCGGCGAGTCGGGGGCCTGCCCCCCCGAAATCGGGATGTGGCTGCCCAACATCGCCATGGGGGCGCTGGCGCTGAATATGCTTTACCGAACCGGCAAAGAAAAACCGCTGCTCCTCGAAAGAACGGGCGACCGTCTGGCCCGGGGGCTTCAGCGGTTCCTGCCGCGGCATAAAAAGGACCGGACCGTCGGCGAAACAGAGCAAAGCAGGCGACATTTTTAGACCATGCGCATTGTCCACCGATACCTGATTCTAGAAATTGTTAAAAAATTCGGCATGCTGCTGCTGGCGGTGGTGAGCATTTACCTGGTGGTGGATTTTTTCGAAAAATCCGACAACATCCTGGAAGCGGGGCTGCCGTTTTCACGGGCGCTGATCTTTTTTCTGCTGAACATCCCCTTCATCGTCTCTCAGATCATGCCCGTGGCCATTCTCCTTTCCGTGCTGATTACCCTGGGCCTGATGTGCCGGCACAACGAAATCCTGGCGCTTAAAAGCAGCGGCATGAGCCTTTTGCACCTGACGGCGCCGGTGGTGATGCTCGGCGCCGCCGCCGGCATGCTGCTGTTCGTCTTTTCCGACACGGTCGTGCCGGCGACCGCCGAAAAAGCCCATTGGATCTGGATCCGGGAGGTCAAAAAGAAATCCCCGGTCCAGTCCCGGCAAAAAGACATCTGGATCAGAGGCGACCGTCAGATCGTCAACATCAGCTATTACGACGCGGCGCGGCAAACGCTGAACGGTGTTTCCGTCAGCGGCTTTGACGCGGCTTTCCGCCTCGTCCGCAAAATCGATGCCAAAAAAGGACACTTCGCCGACGGAACATGGGTGCTGGAAAGCGTTCTTGAACAAACGCGCGGTCCCGGCGACGGTTTTAATGTCGCCTATCATCCGCGCAGGGCATTGCAGTTCGATTTTTCACCCGCGGATCTTACGCGCGTTGCCAAGCGGCCGGAAGCGATGCGCTTTGCCGAACTGCAGCGCTACACCCGCAAAATGGAAAACGAGGGGTATGATGTCAACGGGCTGCGGGTGGATCTGAACGCCAAGCCGGCCCTGCCGGCCGTGTGCATCATCATGTGCCTTTTCGGTGTCGGCATCGCCCTGGGCGGCGGAGGGCGGCGCGGCGTGTTTTTCAATGTGGCTGTCGGCATCGGCGCCACCTTCTGCTACTGGATTTTCTACAGCTTCTGCCTGTCGCTGGGATACGGCGGCATGCTGCCGCCGTTCGCGGCGGCCTGGATCGCCAACCTTGTTTTCGGCTGCATCGGCGGCCTGATGCTGGTCCGGATGGATCGCTGAAAGGGCCGGGGTTATGCGCAGGCAAATCGAGGCCATCATGAACGGAGAGAGCACCGGGCCGGCGGCCGCCGCCGCCCTGCTGCAGGG
>Ga0272444_10004137_pt1 | contig 12876 bp, 14 predicted proteins | sample SSMForm13_FD_201033 | JGI IMG/M metagenome (GOLD analysis project Ga0272444, IMG submission 201033) | Marine sediment archaeal communities from Little Sippewissett salt marsh, Falmouth, MA, United States - SSM-Form-13 | ecosystem: Environmental > Aquatic > Marine > Wetlands > Sediment ...
GAACAGTGTTCTGCAAACATATAGGGTTGAAATTGGAAAATATGAGTCTTTTTTCATCTGATTTTTCATATTCGACCGTAACTGTCAAATTCATCAAGGAAATTTTGATGAATTTTGGCGAAGTATGCTTCAATTCCGAGTGCTCAAAACGTATCAAGGATATGATCAATTGTGCAATGAATCCGAGTATCAAAGCACCGTAAATACTGTACTCTGACCATACCCTGAGCGGTGTGATATCGATCTCGTTTTTCAGTGAGTCCAATATTCACGCATTTTCTAACCCCAAATTATCCAATTCTTTCCCCAGATAACAATAATATTGTCATTAGATGGGGATTCGAACAAGGGCAATTGCTATGCGATTGCAATGAATCGATAAATAGTCGTTCCGTTGTTCAAATATTTCCACAATAAATTGTTGTCGAATCCAAGGAAAGATTTGTACTAATCAGTAGAAATCAGTAGATAACGAATATCGATTCAGATGTCACAACCATGAGATATACATGACAAATCAACGATATGTGTTCTGCCCTTCATACAACAACTGTTAAATAGCCTATGGTGATTTATGCTCAGCCGTCGAGGCTTATTAACCGAGGTCGATATTGATGAACACTTGGGAATCCTTCGCCATAATAATCAGCTTGTTGGGATTGCTGGTAGCGTTCCTTGTCGCGGTATACGTCAAGGCCAAGAGCCCTGGCCCTAAGAAGATGAGGGACATATCAGACGCGATCCACGAGGGTGCCATGACCTTCCTGAACAAGGAATACCGGTCTTTGGTTGTCTTTGTAATAGCCATTGTTCTGATACTGCTGTCCATCAGCGCCAGGACCGACATGCCAGCAGCCACCGCAGGCGCATTTGCATTGGGTGCGATATTCTCCGCAGCCGCGGGGAACGTGGGCATGCGCATAGCCACGCTGTCCAACACCAGGACTGCCTGGGCTGCAAAGAAGAGCATCCACCAGGGACTCAAGGTCGCCTTCTACAGCGGTGTCGTCATGGGCCTCTGTGTGGTCTCCCTAGGTCTCCTAGGTGTCACACTGATATTCATCACATTCCATGACGTTAACGTGCTCTACGGTTTTGGCTTCGGTGCATCCAGCATCGCTCTGTTCGCCAGGGTCGGAGGTGGCATCTACACCAAATCCGCGGATGTGGGTGCGGACCTGGTCGGGAAAGTGGAGTCAGGTATTCCTGAGGATGACCCAAGGAATCCTGCTGTCATTGCCGACAATGTTGGAGACAACGTGGGCGACGTGGCTGGCATGGGTGCCGACCTGTTCGAGTCCTATGTGGATTCCATCATCTCCGCTATAGCACTATCAAGTATCTGGCTGGCGGTTTCATCCAGGGGTACGGCCACCGCGGATGTGGCTGCGGCACTGCCATTGCTCCTTGCTGGAGTAGGGATCCTCTCCTCCATCATCGCGATACTCTTCGTTGGAAGGGGCGGGGGCAATATCCACAGCCAGCTCAACATGGGCGTCTTTGGTAGCGCTCTCATCATGGCAATACTTTCAGCAATAATCATCTACATGGTGTTCGGCCTTGCCGAGTTCCAGCTTTACTACGCACTGCTAGCAGGACTGGGCGCGGGCCTTGTAATAGGCCTTGCAACCCAGTACTACACTGCCACTGAATACATGCCGACGCAGAACGTGGCCCAGGAATCCAAGTCAGGCTCTGCGACCAACATCATCTCAGGATTGGCTGTTGGGATGGAGAGCACATTGGTCCCGGTGATAGCAGTCTGTGCGGCTATCCTCGTGGCATACAAGTTCGCGGACCTCTACGGCATAGCCATTGCAGCCGTGGGTATGCTTTCCACACTTGGAATAACGCTAGCCACAGATACATACGGCCCCGTAGCGGACAATGCAGCAGGTATTGCGGAAATGGCAGGTCTTGGTCCTGATGTCAGGAAAAAGTGCGAGGCACTGGACGCGGTGGGTAACACCACTGCTGCCATTGGAAAGGGTTTTGCAATAGGCTCCGCGGCACTCACCGCCCTGGCCCTGTTCGTGACATACAGCCAGGAGAGCAACGTCACAATTACGATCACAGAGCCCAACGTCATGGTCGGGCTGTTCATAGGAGGGCTTCTGCCATTCCTCTTCAGCTCCATGACCATGAAGTCCGTTGGGAAGGCGGCAACAGCCATGATACACGAGGTCAGGAGGCAGTTCAGGGAGACCAAGGGACTTATGGAAGGCAAGGTCAAGCCTGACTACAAGAGATGCGTAGACATATCCACTGGTGCAGCCCTCAGAGAGATGGTGGCACCGGGATTACTGGCAGTCATCGCTCCCATAGTTGTGGGCGTTGCCATAGGTCCAGAAGCACTGGGCGGTCTGCTGGCAGGCTCGATCGTCACTGGCTTCCTGCTTGCTGTGTTCATGGCCAACTCCGGTGCGGCATGGGACAATGCCAAGAAATTCGTTGAGGAGGGCAACCTGGGAGGAAAGGGCTCCGACGTGCACAAGGCCACGGTCGTGGGCGACACGGTGGGAGACCCGTTCAAGGACACCTCCGGCCCAAGCCTGAACATACTGATCAAGCTCATGACCATTGTATCATTGGTATTTCTGCCCCTATTTTTATAAAGGGGTAGCATATTGCCGCAGAAGCGAAGGAGTGAACTTCCATGTACATGATGGTAGACCGTGAAGCGACCATTAGGATCCCACCAGACCTTCTGGGGGAGAACCTGGACGAGGTACTTGTCCATCTGACATACCAGCAGGTGGAAGGCAAGGTGGACGAGGACAGAAACCTGGTGCTTCTGGTAACTGGAATCGACAGGAGCGGTGATGGAAGGATCGTCCATGGGGACGGCGGAGTGTACCAGGATATCAAATACGAGGCCCTGGTCTTCAAGCCGGACAACAAGGAGGTCGTAGTAGGCACTGTATGCGAGGTGCTGAAGTACGGTGCCTTTGTCAGGTTCGGTCCTCTTGACGGCCTACTTCATATCAGCCAGGTCATGGACGACAGGATCGACGTGGACCCGACCAGCAAGAGGCTCATAGGCAGGGATACAAAGAGAGAGCTCAGGCTGGGGGACAAGGTCAAGGCCAGGATCGTAGCCGTCAATGTCAACGAGAGAAGCCCGAGGGAGAGCAAGATCGGCCTTACCATGAGGCAGAACGGCCTGGGAAAGCTGGATTGGATAATCGAAGCGCGTAAGAAGGAGGAGGAGGAGGCGAAGAAATGAAGATGTTGAGAGCGTGTCAGAAATGTAATTTCCTCACTGAAGAGAAGGAGTGCCCAAAGTGTAGCGGTACGACCTCCAAGCAGTGGCAGGGCTATCTTATCATAGTGGACCATACCAAGTCCCAGATCGCGAAGAAGATGGGCATTGCCGAGAACGGCAAGTTCGCCATCAAAGTGAGATAATGAAGGTCATCTACCAGCTCAGGCAGGAAATGAGGGAGACCCTTGGCCAGCCTGTTCAGGATATTGTAAGGGTCATTGGTTCTGATGAGCTTATTCCAGAGTTATCTGGCAAGCAGGTAATCTCCATTGGGGACGTGTGCTCCAGGGAGCTCAGGGAGAAAGGTATAGACACTATTCTTGAAGTGGTGGATGGCAAGACCCAAAGGGGTGATGAGAAGGAATGGGAGTTCTCGGACCGCCGTGTGGTCAAGGTGGAGAATCCCCAAGAAACCATCACTAGGGAGCTGTGGGAGGCAATAGGCTCATCGATAATTTGGGCCACCACCAAGGACCAGCGCACGACCATACTCGTGGATGGAGAGGAGGATTTGGCCTCTCTTGCCGCAATAATGCTCGCTCCCCGAGGCACAATAGTAATATATGGGTTGCCTGATAGGGGGGTTGCTCTGGTAGCAGTGAACAAGGCATCCAGGGCATTGGTGACAAAGGTATTGCACCAAATGAAAGTGGAGGAATAGCATGGAACTGGAAATGCTTTCCAAGCGGGAAAACCCGCTGTTGAACCGCATGGAGATCAAGTTCAAGGTATCTCACGCAGATGGCAAGACGCCCAACCGGAACGGCATCAGGGAGCACTTGGCATCAGCAATGAAGGTGAAGAAGGAGCTGATAGTGGTGGACCATGTCAAGTCCCAGTTCGGTATCGGCGAGAGCCATGGTTATGCAAAGGTCTACAAGACAAAGCAAGATGCAATTAAGACCGAGCCAGACCACATGCTCAAGAGAAATAAGCTTCTGGAAGAGGAGAAACCTAAAGAACAAGCTCCCAAGGAAGAGCCACCCAAAGAACAAGCTCCCAAGGAAGAGCTACCCAAGGAAGAGGAGAAGCCTCAGAAAAAGGAGGGTGATGAGTAATGGCTAAAAAGGACCACTACAAAGTGGAAGGCGACAAGCTGGTCAGGTCCAAGTCCTTTTGCCCAAAGTGCGGTGACGGTGTGTTCCTGGCAGAGCACAAGGACAGGACATCCTGCGGGAAATGCGGTTATACTGAGTTCAAGAAAGCGAAGTAGAATCGATTCATGGACCCAATGCTTGTCCCTTGGGCCAACGCTTGTTCCTTGAGAAGAGCTGGACCGGAGCGGTAGAACTCACCCGAACGCACTGGTCATGACCTTATGGTTCTCACATTTTTTCCGGATGGTAACACAAGGGCTCGTAGTGTAGCTTGGATATCACTGGGGCCTCCGGAGCCCCGAACTCGGGTTCGAAAGGCAGTATGTCCAAACAATGCATCCTGTCCCGAAAATCCCGGCGAGCCCGCTGTTTTTACCAGGGCCTACGCCCCGAAACATTCAATAATCTGGAGCATAATAGCATGTCAATGCATTTCATATTGCATCACACGCGTCATTCAGGACATCCCAGCTTGTCCATGACGATATCCATTTCATTGATGCTGCTGGTCTTGGGCCTTGCCAGCACACTCATTTCAGACACGAGCCTGGCTGCAAAAGAAACGGACCATGTCCAGATAGAGGAGGGTGAGACATACCAGCTCACCTTACCAGTGATGGTAGAGGACAACAAGTACAGCTTCGATATAAAGGTGAATGATGGTTACAGGCCAGGATACGTGGATATCTATATCTTGAATTCCGAAGAGCTGTATGAGTACAATGCAGGGAGGCGTTTTCTCCCGGAGTACAGCGTGGAAAACACTGCGCAGGTGGACTTCACTTGGGAAAGGGATGACTCTAGCATCTACTATCTGGTCATCGACAACGCGGACAATGTCAGACCAAATGATGCGGTTCCAAATGGAACTTTGAAGCTGGAGCTTGAGATGGAAACCTCGGAGCTAATATCCGAGGACATTCTCGAGGGGGTGCGGCTAATGGTCTACTTTGGTGTGATCGTTGCCTCGGCCATTCTCGCAGCTGTCACCCTCTTCCTATATTTCAGGTACTCAAAAAAGCGGTATGAGGTCGTAAATAAGCTGGGAATGGTTCCGGAAAGGCCATACGGAAGGAACAGTGGCACACCGGAGAAGGAGGTCGGTGAAGGCACAGTACAATGTATCGATGACAAGGGACAAGGCACTGAAAACAAGGGACAAGGCACCGAAGACAAGGGACAAGGCACCGAAGACAAGGGACAAAGCACCGAAGACAAGGGACAAGGCACCGAAAACAAGGGAGACACACAGAACGCGGTATCATCGAGTACAATGTCATCAAATCAAGAAATCAGGCCGCTTCAAACGGAAGATAAGAAAACACACTAAAAGAAAAAGAATGGGTCTGGAAGAGCATCTTAGGTTCCATCCTACAAGCTACCTTTCTATGTTTGTGTCTTTTACGTCATTCAAGCGTAACATTATTATGGGAAATCCATATACCTGTCTCAATTCCCGGAGGGTTAGAAATGGAAACCGCCGATAGAGTATTGCAGCTAGCAGAGGTCTTGGACCAACTGGGTGACGATTCCTCCCTTCCTAGAAACATCAGGAAAGGCGCTCTGAAGGCCAAGGAGCACCTTATGAACAAGGATGAAGCATTGGATGTCAGGGCTGCCAGTGCGACTTTCATCCTGGATGACCTGGCGAACGACCCGAACATCCCCATGCATGGTAGGACGAGGATATGGGAGATAATGAGCCAGCTGGAAACCTTGAAATAGTCCTGTTCTGTTTTTGCTTGGATATTGATGGTTGAGACTCCCTATTTGGTTCGAAGAGCCAATGCTCATGATATCCCAAGGATGTCTGAACTTGCCTCAGATAACTTGAGGGAGCAGTACTCATTGGAATTCTTCAAGGCCATCATTGACGCTTGGCCAGATGGCTGTCTTGTCATTGAGCATGAAGAAATAATGCTCGCCTTCATCACTGGTGCATTGATGAAAGGTTCCACAGCTAGGATACTCATGCTGACAGTTGATACAGCATATAGGAGGAAGCATCTTGGCTCTATGCTCCTGAAACAATTTATTCATAATGCATTGAGGGCCAGTAATTACCGCGTTACCTTGGAGGTCAGACTCAGCAATAAGGAAGCCCAAAGGTTTTACGAGAGCCATGGATTCATGAAACTCACTATCATAGACAATTACTACAACGATGGTGAAGCTGGATACCGAATGGATAGAACGATCGTGTGAGCTTCTTATTTTGCTCGACTATCATCCATGATATATCGAACCGTCTCCAGAGGCCTGCTGGTTCCAATAATAGTATGGGTTGACCTCCTTTTGGGCCCCGGAAATATCCGAGCCCACACCGCTCATGTAGGAGCCGTACTTGTCCTTTATCTGCTGCTCCAGCGGCTTGTTCCTCTTCAATGCTTCCACCACGTGCTTCCTTTCAATGATCTCTGACCTGTTGATGATGGCCAGGTCACCTGCTATCCTCACCAGGCCTCCAAGGTCTCTCAGCCTGAGGGTCAGGGCATTGTCCTTGTTGTCAATTCCTTTGGCCCTGCGTTTTGCCTCCTCTATTACCTCTTCAACCCCGTCTCTTGACATTGGTGGTATCCTGCCGTCCTGAAAGATCTCCTGGGCAATGAACTGTGCCATCTTTGCGGTGTTGAGGTCGCTGTCGTCCATGGTGGTCTCGATAAGCACCTCGTACCCAGAGCCAATTACCCTGGACCTTAAGGGTGAGAGAATGTGATGCAGGTCCTGAATGTTGCAGGCTCCTATGAAAATGAAGTTGCAGGGCACGTCATCCACCCTGACGCTGGCCCCGCTGCTCTGGGGGTTCCGACCTACAATAGGGAACCTGCGCTCCTGCATTGCTGTCAGGATGTACCGCTGCAATGGGCCCAGATGCGGCAGCTCGTCGATGAAGAGCACTCCTTCGTGTGCCTCGTGAACTGAGCCTGGCACCACTCTCTCGTAGGGGGGGATACCTAGCTGGGGATGTCCGCCGTAAGGGTCATGCTTCACGTCACCCAAAAGCTCGGTCTCGCTTGCTCCAGTGGCCAGGACGAATGGGGTTCTGGACAGGTTCACAAGTATCTTTCTCGGGCTTTGCTTTTCCAGCTCCCTCTGCTTTTCCAGTGCCTCCTGGTCAAGGATCTTGATGAACTCCCCGAACTGCTCGAAGACCACCACCTCCTCCTTTCCGAACCTCTTTCTCGTGGTGGTGACCCTGGCATTCTGCTTCATGAGCCCTTCGATGAGACCAGCGGCTTGGTTTATTATCTCTATGTTGAACGGGGAGGGTTGTGCAGGGGTCTGGCTCTTTGATTTTGGCTTGCTGCACCTGGGACATGAGAGCTCCTTGGGAGAGGAGTATTCACCGCAGTTCATGCATCTGTATCCCAGCTTTTCGGAGATGTTGATGGGTGCTTCCTCTGGCCTTATGATCTCTCCATCTACAACCTCCTGGGTCTTCCTCTCGCTCATGACCTTTTCCCTGTCCTTTACCTCTACCAGAGGTCTTTCCGGGTTTTCTGGGTTGTGAACGACCTGGATCTCTTGGGCTGGTGCAGGCAGGTACAGGGACAGAGCTTGCCCTATCATTGATTTCCCGGTGCCGGGTGGTCCAACCAGCAGCATGTGCCTGTGCTGCTTTGCAGCTATTTTTGCGATCTCCACGGCTTCTTGCTGGCCTATCACCATGTCCAAAGGCTTCTTTGGAATGGCAATGTCCTCGGTAGTCTCTATATCCGATAGCATGAATTTATCGTTTGCCTCGATTACTGTGTTCTGCATCATTATGCCTCACTAAGGCCAGTTATCCATCTTTCAAGCCTTTTCCTGCATTTCCTTGTTTTCATATATTTCTCATAGTGCATAACCTTTACTATGCACGTTTCCGGTCTTGAGAGACTGGATTTGGGTTGTGGAAAGGAGGAATGCTCCCCCTTTCCACGTATTATTGAACGTCCTTATCTCGTTCGCCTAGCTCAGGTCGCTCTGGGTCAGTATCTTTACGTTCTTTGGGACCTTGGTGACGTTACCGACCTTGACAGCTACGATGGTCGGAATCTTCGCTTCCTCAGCATTATCCAATATTCTCTGTGTGACTATCCCATCGAAAACCAGGGAATTGCATTTCTTGATCTCTTTCATGGATGTGGCTAGTTTTCTGACCGTTGTCTCTTCCAGGATATTGCCTTTTTCATCAAGGAAGAATGCCTTGGAGCTGCTGGAATTCGCTACCAGGATGTCCTTGTACTTCTGCTGGATGTCGCTAAGCTTCTTCTCTGGTTTTGCGGGAACCGGCTCAGGTTTGGTCTTCGGAATTTCTCGAGGCTTCGGGGCATCATTCGAGGTTTTTGTGCTGGGAGCAGGGGCCTTTTTATCCACGAATATATCGTTGTTCTTGAGGGAAAGAAACTGCTCAGCAGGTATCTTGTTCCTCAAGGATTTCACAATCTGTTTTTGCGTTAGCTCCTCGACCTCTCTGCCTTTGGGTGCCTGTGCAACGAAGTCCACCTCTGTGACCTGGAACAGCTCCTTCAGGATGAGCTCTCCACCTCTGTCTCCATCCACAAATGCTGTTACAATGCGCTCTTTGGACAGTTCCTGGATGGTCTTTGGGACATTGGTGCCTTCCACGGCAATTGCATTCTTGATGCCGTATTTGAGCAGGTTCAGGATATCTGACCTGCCTTCCACGATGATGATGGCTTCCGATGTGTTGATATGGGGTCCAGCTGGACACTTGTCAGTACCGAAATGGACCAACTCCTCGACCTGTATCGCCTGTCTAACCGTATCTGTAAGGTTGAGCTCCATGCCCTTGGCGGATTTCATAAGCTCGGCCAACAGCTCCTTGGCCCTCTCCTGTATTTGCCTTTTCTTTGTCAATCTGACATCAGTGATTTTCGATATCTTGATATTTGCCTTGCAGGGTCCAACCCTGTCAATGCTCTCAAGGGCTGCTGCAAGAATGACTGTCTCCACCTTATCTAGGGATGAAGGGATAGTAATTTTCCCCTCGGATTTCCCCTTCTTTCCAGAGATCTCAACCTCAATGCGCCCCATTCTTCCTGTTTTCTGGAGGTCCCTCAGGTCCAGCTCGTCTCCGAGCAGTCCTTCGGTCTGTCCAAAGATGGCTCCCACCACATCTGGCTTCTCTACTATGCCCTCGGTTGTGAGCTGGGACTCGATCATGTATTTCGTAGTGCTTGGGTCTATGTTCATGTTTTTTCACTCCTTGTTCTATTATGTTTCTTGTCTGCTTGTTCTTTGTATTTCTTGTTCGAGTGTTACTCGAAGAAAACAATCAACCTCTGCATTTTGGCATTCTTTCCACTTACTAGCGGTTTGTATCAGCTGCGTGTGAGTGAATTGGTGAATGTGAATGGTGAAGTCGATTATCTTCAACAATATCAAGGATACAGGTTGCTTATATATCTTGCGGTCTCAGGTCATTTTTTTGCTGGACTCTACTTTGATAATCCGAACTTTGACCATAAATAATTAATACATACTAATGGATACAGGCGGGAGAGGGAACACCATGGAAGAGAACATCTCCGAACTCATCGGCCTTCAGGTCTACACCAGGAACGGTGTCTTTGTAGGAAGCGTTGACAACCTAGTTATAGACGTGGATAAGAACACGATCTACGGCCTATTTATCAGGGAAACGAACCCCCTTATAGTCGAGGGTGCTACCAGTATCAGCATACCCTACAGATGGGTATCCAATGTTGGAGACATAATACTATTGAGGTTCTTCCCATCCAAGGTGTCCACCTCTGGGGAAGGGCCCCCATTGGACGAGGACCTTGTGGAGTGATCCTCTCTCAATCCCCGAGCACTTCTATATCCGAGTTATCGCTTAGCAGTTGCTCCACCCTGGCTTCTTTCTTCTCAAGCTCCTTGACCGAGCTTCGGTAAAGCTCTATTCCCCTTTCGAAGACCTGTATGGCCTCTTCGAGGTTCATGCCGCCCTCCTCCAGCCTGTTGACGATCTCTTCCATCTCTTGAATGTTCTCTTTTAAGCTCATTTCTTCACCACCTTCTCCAATACTTTATCATCTTTCTTTATTACCTTCACTTTCACGCTACCATCCTTCATCATGACCTTCATCTCTTCCCCTTCATTCAACTGGCTCACAGCTGTCCTTGCATTCCCATCCATGTCCAGGACCAGGGCGTAACCTCTTTCCAACACCGCGGCGGGGGAGAGGTTCTGCAGCACCCTTCCAATGCTCTCAACCGCCTGCCTTTCCCTTTCCAGGTCCACAGTTAGCTGTCTTCTCATTCCATGTGCAAGCTCGTCCAGCTGTTGCCTGTACTCGAGGATACCTGACTCAATGTGGTCCTTCATAGCAGCTAGCTGCTGTAACATTCGTGCCAAGATATCCTTCTGGTCCGGTATGACCAGCTCCGCCGCTGCGGATGGAGTGGCAGCCCTAACATCTGACACGAAGTCACTGATCGTGAAGTCGGTCTCATGCCCTATGCCAGTTATTATGGGGATAGTGCATTCATGAACGGCTCTGGCCACGATCTCCTCGTTAAAGCACCACAGGTCCTCCATGCTGCCCCCTCCCCTGCCCAAGATGATGACCTCTGGTCTTCCATCCTCTTCCAGCTTCTTGAGTGCATGCACTATGCTCTGGGCTGCCCCCTCGCCTTGGACACTGGCACCTGCAAGTATAATTTTCGTAACAGGCATGCGCCTTCTGATGACCTTGACAATGTCCCGCAAGGCAGCTCCGGTAGGGGATGTTACTATACCAATGTTGGAGGGAAAGACCGGTAGCGGCTTCTTGAGCTCAGGAGTGAAGAGTCCCTCCTCCTCCAGTTTGGCCTTGAGGGCCTGGAACCTGATGAACAGCTCTCCCTTACCAGAAGGTACGATCTGCTGTGCAACGAAATTGTAGTACCCGCCTCTCAAGTACACGTCCACGCTGCCCTTTACAAGAACCTTCATTCCCTCTTTTACCTGGAAATCCAGTTTTCTGCTGTGGAACCTGAACATGGCGCATTTGAGCACGGAATCCTCGTCCTTGAGGCTGAAATACAAGTGCCCAGAGGTATGGAGCTTGCTGTTGGATACCTCTCCCTCAACCCATATGTCCCTTAGCCCAGGCTCATTGGACAGTGTACCCTTGATCCTCTCGGTCACTGCCTTAACAGTGAGGATCTTCCACTGGGCCTTATCAAGGGCATCCCCGGCGCTGGAGATATCCATTGGACCATGTTCATTTGGAGCCCCCATCTCCTTGTCCATAAAACTGTCCAGTGTGGGTGGGCGGTTCTGGTTGACCATGGACTGAGATGGTTTTTCCAGGTAATAATCTTATGCAGGAAGGAGCAGATTACGAAACAATTATAAGACTGGAACTGTATGTAAGAGACATGAAGGTGAGGGTTGCTGTTCTAGGTCTTCTGCTGTTATCTGGCCTAATGTATCTTCCAGGTAACGTACAAGCTGCACCAGGGGGTGCATCCATATTCATTCATGAAGAGCACGTCAACGCAGCCCCCATGGATAATGTCAGCATCGTCTATACGATAACGAACCTGGAAACAGATGGCGGTGACAATTTCGCCATCACCGTCAGTCAGGATTTCTCCCCTGTATGGACGGATATTGTCTTCACAAGTACAGTGAATATCAGTGCAGTGGGAGATGACCGGACCTTGGAGATATTCATCAAGGTTCCCAGGAACACTCAGGAGGGTAACTACTCCTTCGAGGTGGAGGCCGAGCCGCAGAAGAACAGGTATGCATCCAACTCATCACGTTTCACCATCCATGTCAAGAGTGCTACAATACTGGACCTTGACGTGGAAGGAGAGGAGAACAGAGGCGTGGACCCGGGCCGCAGTGTTTGGTACAATGTTACAGCCAAGAACTACGGCAACGAGGAAGCGGATGTGGAATGGGGGATATGGTACAAACAGGGTCCAAACCTCTTCATGTGGGGGGAAGGCCAGCTGCCAGGCTGGGATTACGAGTTCTCAACCGTGAACTCCATTGTATCTGCCAACAGCAATCCTTCCAGAGTCGGCCTGAGGATATTTGCCAATTTCACGGAGGGTGCAGGGTCCCAGACCTTCGTAGTACGTGGAAGGGTTGGTACTGCAAATACAGAGGACAGGGCAACCCTGAACGTCACGGTATCAGATATCCCATATGTCATTGTCACGGACATCGAGCTGGACCCGGAGAACCCCATGTCCAGAACGGATATCACGATATCTGCGACCCTGGAAAATATTGGCAATAATCCAGCGAACCACATCTTAGTTGTCTTCTACGAGGATGGAAAGGAATTCGCCAGCAAGAATATCACCCTCGGAATCGGAAAAACTATGACCTTGGATGTGGAGCACTCCTTTGACAACACAGGGGACCAAGACATCACAGTGGAGGTCTTTCCCAATCCAGACCTTGAGAACCTGGAGCAGTTCTCCACCACGAAAACGGTGGATGTCAAGTTCAACCCGGATTTTCTAGTTCTTATTGCTTTCGCCGTAATAGGCATCATAATCGGC
>Ga0272444_10004139_pt1 | contig 12874 bp, 11 predicted proteins | sample SSMForm13_FD_201033 | JGI IMG/M metagenome (GOLD analysis project Ga0272444, IMG submission 201033) | Marine sediment archaeal communities from Little Sippewissett salt marsh, Falmouth, MA, United States - SSM-Form-13 | ecosystem: Environmental > Aquatic > Marine > Wetlands > Sediment ...
TCTTGGCCTCGTCGGCGCTATGAAGGCGGCAGTAGGCGCTTTCCAACTCGTTCTCGCGCTGGCGCAAGCGGGTGGAGATGGCCGAGGCGATGAAAACCATCATGAAGCTCATCGCGGTCATCGAACCGGTGACCTGAAGGACGTAAATCCAGTCAGTGTGAAGGCCTGAGACTACGCTTTCGCCGGTGCCGCCCGACAGGTCAACGTGAACGTATTGGAGCACGCCGGTATACTCGCCCCATGCCATTGCGTTTATCAGCAGCGACGCCCCGGCTGCACAAAGGTAAGCCAGCGCCTGCGGCAGAAGCTCTGATGCGATTACCATCGGCAGCAGCACGAGAATTACGAAGTAGTTCGCCACGCCGCCGGTGTGGTGGACCAGGGCGGTGACGGCTGCCATGTCGCAGGCAATTTGTCCAAGCGCCAGCAGGATGATCCTTCGTTGGCTGGTCTGTCCGCCTTGGCGGATTCGGAGGACAAGCACTGTGAACACGGCGTTGTAGAGGAATATCAACCCGGTGATATAGAGTGCCGGTCGTAAGGTGGGTAGCATGTCGGCGACATGGAAGCGTACGCCGAGGCCGTACCAGCTAAACAGCAGTAGCGCGAGGGTTCCCCCGGCCATGAGCCAGCGGACGTGTGTAAACCATCCCAGTCGTTCGACAAGTTCTTGCTCAGTTATGGAGAGGCCTGGCTTACAGTCGAACGGATCAATGGGTTCTTTGGCTGACGATTCGAGCATAACTATATGTTAGCACACAATTGTGTTTCTTGCATCAGCGGCGAGCGGAGTCGAAGGTTTTTCCAGCTAATCAGGGAATGCAGTCGTTATCGTTCAACGCACCGGCCCAGCCGGTGGAGGCTTCGCCCAGCCAGGAAGAAACAGATGCAGAAGATCGGGGCCGCGCCGAGTAGTGTACCCGCTACCTCGTTGCCGATGAGGGGCTGGATTGCCACACCTAACAGTCCGGCCAGTGGGCCGAGCGCGAAGCCAGTGCCTATGAGCCCCTCGTGACCTCCGCCGGCTTCGACCGAGGCGTTTTTCACGACGATGGCGTAGTAGAGCGCGGCGAAGTATATGATTCCCACGCCCGTTCCGAACATCAATTCTCCTGCCAGGACAATAGCCAGGCTGGTTCCGAAGATCACCAGCGAGAAACCCCCAGCCAGGATGACCATGGCGACAACCAGCGGCACCCCACGACCGTGCCAGCCCGTCCAGACGCCCAGTGCCGCAAAGGCGATCAGACGCGTGATATCCAGCGTGGCGGAGTAGGCTGTCGCCTGGCCGATGGAGCAACCCAGATCCGCGAAGATTCGTGGCATGAGGGCCGCGAGGATCCACATGCTTGAATAGCCCGCGAGCATGAGGAATCGCGCGGAGTGCATCAATCCAGCCAAGCGGCGTGCCATCACGGGTTTGGGGCGTTCCGGGTGGTCGTGTGGCAGGTGCACAGGGCGGCGCGGCAGCAGGGCGACCAGCGACAGCGTCAGCACGTTCAGTGCCCCGGCCAGGCCGAACAGACTCCATGTGTTCCACTCGATCAACGGCCCGGCCAACACAAGTGCTGCCGGCACGGCAAGGGCCCAGGAAAAGTTGAAGTAGCCCAGTATCCGGCCCGTTCGCAGTGGAGTGTGCCCGGCGGTGACGTACGACTCTATGACGGGCCATTTCTGCCCGTTGAGCAGGCCCACCATCGCCATGCCGATAAAGAGCACCGCCGTCGTCGGCGCAAGGGCAATACACGCATGCACGGGAATCTGCAGTGCGACGACGGTTGCGAGTATTCGTTTCTCGCCGAACCGCGAGGTGACCCAATGACTCGTCAGTGCCCCGATGGCGTAAGCTGCGCCGAACGCAAGGGCAAGTGACAGGTTTTCCGCGTCTGAAAAGTCCAGATGTTTGCGGCAGAAGAAGTACGACCCTCGCTCTACGAGAATGGTCGCGAGGCTTTCGATGAATGTCAGAATCAGTAGTGGAGCCAATCGCGGCACGTGGCGTTTTCCTTACTTGCGTCTATGCCATTTCTGTTCGGCGCGACCAGCGGGATGCGCGCGAGGACAATCTTCGACTTCCCGGTCACTGAATCAAGAGAATACGGCTGGAAATGGCAAACAACACGGTTAGAGCGAAAGTTCATTGTCCATCGGCGGCAGCGCACAGGCCGGCAAGCCGGCCGCTGGAAAACGCCCATTGCAGGTTGAAGCCTCCGCAAGGCCCGTCGAGATCGAGCAATTCGCCGGCCAGGAAGAGTCCACTGACGATACGACTGGCCATTGTTCGCGGGTTTACGCCCTTGAGCGAAACTCCACCGCGTGTGACCATCGCCCGATCAAAGCCGCCCGTTCCGTTCACCATCATGCGGGCTGCGCCGAGCATTGCCGTAAGCGCGTCGCGGTGCCTGGCCTGCAACTCGGCGACTTTGGTTTGCTCGCAACCCACCTGGATACACAAGGTCTCGGCCAGGCGGTGCGGAAGCCACTGGCCCAGAACATTGGATACGAGCTTTCGGCCGGCAGTCCGCTGGGCGGCATCGAGGCGATGTCGCCAATCACCGGCCTCCATGCCTTTCTGCCATTGGATGACAAGCGGCACGGTTGGGTGTTTGGTCAGTAGTTCCGCGATGTCGCCGGACAGGTCCAGCACGGCCGGACCGGACAGGCCGCGATGCGTGAAGATAATATCGCCGTTTTCGCTTCGTCGGTGGCGGGGCAGGTCGATGCAGACAACCGCGTCGCTGACGGCCAGGCCCGCGCAGGATCTCCCCCATGTCTCGGCTGTGTCCAGCGACACAAGCGCCGGCGTGGGTGTGATGATTTCATGGCCTGCCTGTCGGGCGAGTTCACAGCCATCGGGCGAGCCGCCGAGGCTGGGATAGCCTTGTCCTCCACAGGCCAGGATCACAGCCGATGCGGACAGGGATGTCCCACTGGTGAGTTCGACGCCTTCGACGCGTTCATGGACTAGTCTCAGCCTGGCGGCGCGGACGCCCGTACGGAGTTCGACGCCGAGTTTGTGGCAGTGGCGGACGAGTGCATTGAGCACGTCGCCGGCTCGCTGGCTGGCGGGGTATACGGCCAGACCGTCGGGACAGGATGTCGGTACGCCGAGTTCGGCGAGCATCTCGCGAAGTTCCGTGCTGCCGAAGGCCTCCAGGGCGGGCAACGCAAATCGTCCCTGTCGGCCCAATCGCTTGATGAAGTCGGCCCGGCTGAGTGTGTTGGTGATATTGGCCCGCCCGCCGCCGCTGGCGAGCAGTTTTGCGCCGGGGCGAGGCAGACGCTCGAGGATGACGACCTGACGGCTTGCAGACGAGGCCGCCGAGATTGCCGCCATCATGCCAGCCGGTCCGCCGCCGAGTATCAGTATTGGTGCCATTAGCGATCCCGGCTTAACGGGGCCTCAGAGTCCCAGTCGGTTCGGGTCGGACTTGAATCCGCGGCGAAGGAGGCGTTGCTCGTCCTTGCTGTGGCATTCGTAGTGACCGGTCAGGATGATATCGCGAATGTCAGTGGCCTGTTCGAGCGGCTGGGTTGTCTCGATCCAATACTTCCCGATCATGTCGGCCGAGTGGACGTCGCCTGAGTTGACGAAGGGCAGCTTAAGTTTTTCAGCCAGTTCGCGTGCGGTGACGGCCTGGGTGAATTCCTGGTTGCACGTCTTGTATTCGATGGCGTCGGGGCGCAAACCGAGGTCGAGGATGTAAGTTCCGCCCGCCCATCGACACGGGTGAGCCAGGATGGTCAAGTGTCCCTCGGCGCGGGCTTTTTCGAGCACCTCGGCGGGCTTGTCGATCAACAGGTAATCCGTGTCCTGTGTGCCGAGAACCAGCAGGTGCGTCAGCGGATTCATCACCAGGTTCAGTTCCACGCCCGGGAATATTCGCAACTGCGGAAAATTCTCCTGGGCCTCCGCCAGTTCATGAGGCCGCCACATGCGATGATGTTCAGTGAGGAATATCGCCTCATAGCCCTGGTTTACGTACGAATGAAAAAGATCACGCGGCGAACCCGACGCGCAGGCGCTGTAAAAGCTCGTATGGCAATGGAGCTCAACTTTCATGACGCACTGATCCTTCATACCACCGGTAGTCGGTTGGCCTTTCCTGTAATATCGTATTCAATCGCGAGCGGTTCGGGAATGATGTTGGCAAAATCCCAGATAAATTATCTGCCCCCTGTCCGGGTAAGACTTCGATTCCCTTGCGTTTAGCAGGGATCTGCCTGCCGCAGGCAGGTCCCTGCAAAGAAACACTTTGGCTGACCCGGTCGGGCCGGGTTTTAGAAGTCCGCGCTTCGCGGCGTTCGCGGGTAGGGGATTACGTCGCGGATGTTCACCATGCCGGTGGCGAACTGGACCGTGCGCTCCAGGCCCAGGCCGAAGCCCGCGTGCGGGACCGTGCCGTAACGGCGAAGGTCAACGTACCACCAGTAGTCGTCCGGGTTCAGGTCCTGGGCGCCCATCCGATCCAGCAGGACGTCAAGCCGCTCCTCGCGCTGTGAGCCGCCGATGATCTCGCCGATCTTCGGCACCAGCACGTCCATGGCAGCGACTGTTTTCCCGTCGTCGCTCAGGCGCATGTAGAACGGCTTGATGGTCGATGGGTAGTCCGTGATGATCACCGGCTTGCGGAATGTCTCCTCGGCCAGGAATCGCTCGTGCTCGGTCTGGAGGTCGCAGCCCCAGGACGGCTCGTATTCCCACTTACGGTTCGCGGCCGTCAGGAGCTTCATCGCCTCGGTGTAGGTCACTCGCTCGAAACTGCTTTCGACGATATGCGTCATGGTTTCGAGCAGCGTCTTGTCGATCCATTTATTGAACTGCTGCATGTCCTCACCGCAGTCGTTCAGAACGGCGCGGAAGATATGCTTGAGGAAGTCCTCGGCCAGGTCGGCGTCGTCGGAGAGGTCTGCGAAGGCCATCTCCGGCTCGACCATCCAGAACTCCGCCAGGTGTCGCGGCGTGTTGGAGTTCTCGGCCCGAAACGTCGGGCCGAAGGTGTAAATGTCGCCCAGGGCGCACGCGTACGTTTCGCCTTCGAGTTGGCCGGAGACGGTCAGGTACGTCGGCCTGGCGAAGAAGTCCTGGCCCCAGTCGATCTTCTTGTCGTCCGTTCGCGGCGGATCATCGACGTCGACAGTCGTCACGCGGAACATCTCGCCGGCGCCCTCGCAGTCGCTCGCGGTGATCAGCGGCGTATGAACGTACAGGAAGCTCCGTTGCTGGAAGAACTCGTGAATGGCTGAGCAGATGCGGTTGCGGACGCGAGCGATCGAGCCGAACGTGTTTGTCCGGGCGCGCAGGTGCGCCTGCGAACGAAGGAACTCAAACGTATGACGCTTGGGCTGGATGGGGTACTTGTCCGCGTCGGCCTTGCCGAGTACGCGGACCTCGGACGCCTTCACCTCGACGCGCTGGCCCTTGGCGGGGCTCTCGACCAACTCGCCCGTCACCGCCACCGAGCAGCCTGCCGTGAGGTGAGTGATCTCGCTATCGTAGTTGGGCAGGTCCCCGTCGGCGACGATCTGGATCGTCGCAAGGCACGATCCATCGTTGATGGCCAGGAAGCTGAATCCGCCGCCGCTGGTGCGCAGCGTTCGAACCCACCCCGCCAGCTTAACCTCGCCGCCGGGGGCCATATCTTTCAATGCATTCTTGATAAGCGTTCGTTTCATAGTAGTCCTTTTCTCCTACGAACCATGATCGGCCAGCACGGCAAGGATGTCAACACCGACTCGCCGCGAGGGACCCATTGCCTCCAGCAGAATAGTCGTTTGTAGCAACTGCGATCAGAGTTACAATCGTCAAGAATGCTTGCGATGGTTGTCGGCCAGCGTTTATCCGGGATACTCGGGTTCGCAAAGCAGCCGGGGCGTGAGGCGATTCGCTAAGAAGAGAGGTGTGGTCAGATGAGCAAAGAGACCAGCAGGATTTGGACCCCCGGCCGCGGGATTGCTTCCTGTCTTGTGATATTGCTCCTTTTCGGGGTTTGCATGCTGTCGGCTGTGTGCCAAGCGCAGCAAAGACCGCAGGCGGTGAAGATCGATCATTCCACTGTGGAGGCGCTTCTGGGTAGCTTTCGCAAGGCGCTGGTTGCCAGGGACTACCCAGCCCTCAAGGACGCCGTCGATCCGAACATGATCGGCCAGTGGTCGGAGCTTCTCGCCGTCGAGAAGGAGCTGGACCGCTTGGCCGATTGGAGCGAGGGCACCGTTCTGAACGGCTCGCTCGGCGAACTGGCAGAAATTCTATGCAGCAAGGAGTCCGAGCTTGAGATCGAAGGAAAAGACGTTCGCAAGTTGCGGAAGACCGCCAGCATCGCCAAATGCCTGATGGCCAACTGCCTGCGTCTGATCGATCGTCGTGGCAAATGGCATATTACGTTTGGGTCCAAGGATTCCTCTGGGGCCGAGATCTCTGCGGACGTGATCGTGGGTATTTTGATCCAGGCCACAAAGGCCGACCGTGAATTCCTAGAGCTGCGTCGCGAGGTGGCCAATACCTCGCCCTTCAAGAATCTGGACTATTACCTCGGGCACACCTGGTTTGAGGACAGGCGCGAATTCTTTCCTTCCGTGCGAGACAAGAGCCTGCAGAAGACCGTTGAGACGCTTAAGGATTTCGATATGCCGTGGTATGGCTCTATTCGCGGGGGCGGGACTGTTCTCGAATGTAGACGCGGCCACCTTGCAATGAAAGACTGGTGGGGAAACCCAAACCAGATAAACGAGGTGACGGAAGAGTTGAAGGCACTGGCCCTCACGGGCTGGTCCAGATTCCCCCGTCGTCGGCCGACAAGTCGGCCCCAGGCGAGCCTCGCCACCACACAGCCCGCCAACGTTGAATCTCCATTCGTTATCGTCGATCGGTATATGGAATATCTGACCCCGTCAGAGAAATCTGCCTTCCTTGGTGCCCTGCAGGAAAAGGGCTTTGAGAAGACTTTCGCGGGCCTTGAGACGTCGGCTTCGTGGGCGAAGCAGCAACCGAATGAAGAGGGCATGGTGGCCACGCCGCGTGGGCTTCTGTCCAAAGAGCCGTTCGAAAAGTATCGCCGACAGCGGAAGGCGATCTTCGAGGCGCTGAAATCTATGGGGAAAAAGGGAAAGGGGAAAAAGCGGACAGGTGGGGTCAGCGCTCGAGATATAGAATAGCGACATGAAAGAAGCGACCAGTGGGATTACACATGGTTGCCAACCATTTTGTCCAGGCCGGTGCAATGCGAGTGCCTAACAGGATTGATAACGTCCCTGTTTAACGAGCATCCCTTTTTGATGGGCCTCTGCTCACTCGATTTCCAGGATGCCTTCGGGGACGGCGGCGAGGTGGGGGGATGTCCAAGCGGCGCCGGCGGCGAGGAGTTCTGCCTCGGTGAAGCTGGTGGTCAGGGCCAGACACTTGCAGCCGGCGGACTTGGCGGCCTGGATGCCGTCGGGGGTGTCCTCTACTGCGAGACAGTGCGCCGGATCAACGCCCATGCGTCTCGCGGCCTGCAGGAACATATCGGGCGCGGGCTTGTTTTGGTCGGTATCCGGGCTGGTGACGATGGCGTCGAACATCTCTGGCGGCAGATTGATTTGGCGGAGGTCGTCCTGGGTTCTCACGAGGTCGGCGCTGGTGACGATGGCGATCTTTAGCCCGAGTTGGCGGCACCAGGTGATGAATTCCACCGCGCCGACCGTCGGCCTGGGCTGGCCTTGGGCCGCGCAGAACACTCCATCCATGGCGAATATCACCGCTCGGATTGGCCGTCGGCTCGTGTCGGTCATTTGATATCCCGTGGCTGGCGTTTTAGCATCTCGTCTTTCCGTACCCACTCTCGACGCATTGCACTGTATCATATTCGGACCTTGCCCGGAACGTCCGGGCACAGCTCTGCTCGCAGAAGCGGGCAGGCCTCAACCGAATACCGATTACCGACTACAGGCTACTGATAACCAAACCATGAAAATACGCATACATCAACTTGTTGTTCCGCTGGATTACGAAGCTCGTGACATCATATCCGCGGCGGCGGGGCGTCTGGGCCTGCCGGTGGACGCTCTTTCCGAAGTGACCATCTTGCGGCGGTCCGTCGATGCCCGCAAGCGCCGCGGCGAGCCGGTATTCGTGTTTTCGATCGAGGTGGAGCTTTCCAACGATGCACCGATACGGGCGGGGGCTCAGGCGGAAATTCTCCCCGATGCGGCACCGGAGGCCGCGGAGGCGCCGGTGGCAGCGGCGCCACATGCCTCGGCGGGATCGCTGGGCTCTCGCCGCGTGGTGGTTGTCGGCGCCGGCCCGGCCGGGCTTATGGCGGCGCTGACGCTGGCCGAGGCGGGCCTTGCTCCGCTGTTGATCGAGCGAGGCCAGGCCGTCGAGCAGCGGATCGGTCAGGTGGGGCGGTTCTGGCAGGATGGAACGCTGGATATCGAGAGCAACGCCCTTTACGGCGAGGGCGGCGCGGGCCTGTTTTCCGACGGCAAGCTCACGTCGCGGAGCAAGGACCGGTCTCGTGCGAGAAAGCTGCTGGAGACGCTGGTGCGTTGCGGCGCGCCGGCGGACATACTCATCGAGGCCGATCCGCACCTCGGCAGCGATGTGCTTACCCGGATAGTGCCCGCATGGCGACACCTGATAACCTCCGCCGGTGGGGAGGTGCGTTTCAATGCCCGGCTTGACGGCGTGGAGATCGACGACGGCAAGCTCGTGGCCGTCCACGTTGGCGCCGAGCGCATCGAGACGGCGGCGTGCGTTCTGGCGACCGGGCACAGCGCCCGCGACGTATATCGAATGCTGCACAAGTCCGGCGTGACGCTTGAGGCCAAGGCGTTCGCCATTGGCGTGCGGGCGGAACTTACCCAGCAGCGAATCGACGAGGCCCAGTTTGGCCGCTGGGCAGGCCATCCCCGGCTTGGGGCGGCGAGTTTCCGCCTGACCAGGCAGGCGATGGGGGCGGCGCGGCCCTGCTATACATTCTGCACCTGTCCCGGTGGGGTGGTCATCTCCTGCGCATCGGCGTCTGGAATGATGACGACCAACGGCATGAGCCTGGCCGCCCGCGACGGCAAGTGGGGCAACGCGGCCTTTCTCGTGCCGGTGAGCCCGACGGATTTCCCCAGCCCGGACGCGGACAACCCGTCCGAACTCGCGGGCGTTGCCTTCCAGGCCGAAATCGAGCGCAAAGCCTTCCAGGCGGGCGGAGCGGATTACTCCCTGCCGGCGGCCAGGCTGACGGATTTCCTGGGCGGGGAAACCGGCGACAAACTGCCCGACGACCGATCCTGTCGCAGAAGCCGCCAGGCAGACCTGCGGACAGTGCTGCCGGAGTTCGTCTGTCAAACGCTCACCGAGGCCATGCCGCGCATGCTGTTGAAACAGCGAGGCGTGGTGCTGGAGGAGGTTACGGTATACGCGGCAGAAACGCGGACAAGCAGCCCGGTGCGGGTGGTGCGTGGGGCGACTGGCGAGTCCCCGGCGGCGGCGGGCCTGTTCCCTGCCGGCGAGGGCGCCGGCTATGCTGGTGGCATCGTAAGCAGCGGCATCGACGGGCTGCACACGGCTAAACGAGTGTTGGAGATGTTAGCGCTCTGTCACGCATGATTCTGCCAGGCCCCGGGCTAGCAGTCCGTTGAGAAAGCTATCTCTGCTGCGAGCGGCCTGGATTCCTGCGCGTCTGCGTCAGAAATCCTCGGCAAAGCTAAGGCTTTGCTTCCGGGTTCTTCCTTGATGCTCGAAATCCCGGCTCGCTCTCGCGACGAGATCCATTTCTAAACGGGCTGCTAGAGCAATCCAGGCAAGTCACGTGCGCCGTGTAAGACGCGTATGACGACGACCCCATCCTCCTCCGGCTGGTTGAAGATAACGTAGTTCCCCACGGGCATACTGCGGATGTTTGGAGCGAGTTCCTCGCGGAGGCGCCCGGAATGTGGCGCACCAGGCAGTTTCGCGCAGGTCGCGTCAATATCATCCAGCAAATCATTGGCCGCGGCGGGATTGTCGTCCGCGACGTAAGACCATATCTCCAGCAGGTCTTCCTCCGCTTGGCGCGTCAGAAGGATGCGACCCATTAGCGGCGCTCTTTCCTGGCCGCGCGTGCTTTGGCCTTGAGGGCCTTGACGTTCAGTGGGGCGGTCTGGCCCCGGTCAGCTTGCTCAATGCCCACCGCAATCTCCTTGCCAAGCGTGGCCAGGGCCGTCTGGCGAAGCTCATCACGCTGCCGCAAAAGGCGAAGAGCCTCCCGGATGACCTCGCTGGCTGAGTGGTACATGCCCGTTTGCACCTTCTCCCGCACCAGTGATTCCAGTTCCCGCGTAAGCGATATGTTCATGGCGACATACTCCTTCCTGTCGTAAATCAATTCTACATGCTATAGCGACAAATAGCAATAATTGTTATTCATTGGTATTGCGCTCCTGGTTCGGATTCACAGGACCCCTCCCCAGCCTGTTAGCTTGTCGATGCGTTCTCGCATTGCCTGCCTGGGCGGTGTAAGATGTTTATACGTTATGTGATAGAATTTCTCCTAACCTTTGGTTCGACGACGTGTCCGGTAATAGAGACTCAAGGTTTGTGGACGGGCAAGGCCCCGGCGACGGCGACTTGGTTCGCTCGGCCAGGCGCGGCGATCTGGGCGCTTTTGAGATGTTGGTCGAGCGTTATCAGCGCCGGGCGACGGCGGTTTCGTATCGTCTGCTAAGCAACCGCGAGGACGCCATGGATGTCGTACAGGACTCATTTTTAAAGGCTTTTGACAAACTGGATACGCTTACCCAGCCGGGCCGGTTCGGCCCTTGGCTCATGCGCATTGTGAGTAATTTGTCGCTTAACTTTCGTAGATCAAGAGCGTTACGCAGGACGGATACGCTAGACAACCCCGATGAGGATTTTGCCCACGGGCGGGACAGCCAGCCGGACTCGTCAATGCCCGAGCCGTCGGAGCAGGTTTCCGCCAAGGAAGTGGGCAAGTTGCTGGACCAAGCCATTCGCCGTCTGCCGGAGATGCAGCGGCAGGCGCTGGTTTTGTTTTCGATAGAGAAGCTGCCCCAGAAAGAGGTCGCCGAAATGCTCGGTTGCAGCGTCGAGGCGATCAAGTGGCACGTCTTCTCCGCCCGAAAGAAACTGAAGGAACAGTTCAAAGATATGCTGTAATATCGAAATATCTGAAATTCGAGTTTGCAGAAAAAGTACGGGAGGTGCGGACCATGAAAGAATTTGAGAGACATAATGATCCAGAAGAGTTGTTGTGCGACTACCTCGATGGCAGGTTGAGCAATCGGCAGCGCCGGCTGCTCGAAAAACGTCTCGAACAGGATGACGACCTGCGCGAGCAACTGCGCCAATACGCTGCCTTGGATGGCATGTTTGACCAACTCGCCGAAATGGACAGCGAGGGCTTTGACTTCGATCAGCAGCGATCTGAAATTGTCGCAGCCGCCGAGCGGAAGGCTCTGTTGGGTCCCAAGCGGTATCGTCCGGTTTACCTCAGGCCGACCTTCATGGGCCTGGCGGCAGCAGCCTCGTTGCTTTTGCTGGTCGGCGCGGCGTTTATGCTGACTCGCCCGCCGGTTCAGACTTCGCAGTTCGCACCGGCTGTCAGCATGCAGGTACTGCCCGTGGCAGATATTCCCGCTGGGCGTGAGGAGGTATCGATGACGCTGTCGGCGCCGACTGGGCAGGCGTACAAGCCGCCCCAGCCGACAACTTCGAAAACGGCGGTTCCGCGTGGCACGGTGGTAGTCTCGGCCGGAACGCATCGCCACGCCAAATCGACATCTGCCGACGCGATGATGATATACTAGATGCCCTGATTATCTCGCCATGACGGCGAGTGAAAAACGTTTGTCTACAGGAGATTGTGAGATGAGCAAAGCGGTTCTTACGTCCGGCGCTGTTGTGATGGCCCTGGTCCTGGCCCTGGTGTCCGGTCCGGCCGCCGGTCAGTCCGGCGTGAGCGTGCAACTGGCGCTGGATAAGCCCGTCGATCTCAACATAACCGATGCGCCAATCAGCCAGGTCTTTCAGCGATTGACTCAGGCCACCGGAGTGCGGTTTGTTATCGGCCAGGATGTTTACGCATGCCTGCCGTACGGCGATCAGACCCGCCTGGCTGTCAAGCTTAAGAATGTTACACTCCGCAACGCTCTCTCGCCCATGCTCACGCCGCAGGCTATGGAGTGGCGAATCGACAAGGATTCCGTGCGAATTCTGCCTACGGCGCCGCTGCTGCGATTGATCCGCCGAGCCACCTACGAGGAACTGCTTGGATTGGGGCGGATTCTGTCGGTCAAGCTCCAGCCGGTCGACAAGGCCGGTCTCGTGGCTGACCAGCTTCGCACCGCCACGGGCAACAAGAACCTCAAACTGAAATTTCACGCCAAGACCGACAAAGAGGAACTCGCCAAGGTCGGCATTGCACGGGCAAACCTCGCCTTGCCATGCACCGGGGCGCAGTGGTTGGATATGTTGTGCCATGGCCGGGGCTGGACGTGGTTCTACCGCGGTGATGATGTCGTGATAGTCGAGCAGAAGATGCAGATTAAGCGTCAACTCCAGCAGCAGGTTTCGCTTCGCTATGAGGGGGCCGATCTGACGACCGTGCTGCTCGAACTTGCGCACAAGGCCCGAGTGAAGCTTAACATGGATCCTGGCGTGATGGATTACGTTCCGGTTGAAACCAGCAAGAATTTCAACCTTATTATGAGCGAGGCGACAATCGCCCAAGCCCTGGAGGTAATCAGCGGGGCCACGGGGCTCCAGTTTGTCACCGAGAATCAGGGCGTTCGCATCGAGGCATCGGAGAAGCTGAAACAGTCCGTCGAGCCCGCTGCCGGTTCGACCAAGCGATCGCCGTTCTTCCTCAAGACCTCAATTCCGCTTTGCGATGGATCGACG
>Ga0272444_10004140_pt1 | contig 12873 bp, 10 predicted proteins | sample SSMForm13_FD_201033 | JGI IMG/M metagenome (GOLD analysis project Ga0272444, IMG submission 201033) | Marine sediment archaeal communities from Little Sippewissett salt marsh, Falmouth, MA, United States - SSM-Form-13 | ecosystem: Environmental > Aquatic > Marine > Wetlands > Sediment ...
TTTTTATTCATAGTGGTGGTGGTATTATCTGTTATACTCCTTTCAATTTTGGCATTTTATGGTTTTAGAAAAATGACACACGACGAAAAGGAAAAAACAGAGAATACCGCTACCGACGTAGATGAAGGAGATGAGATCGGATTTGCCGGGGACGTTTTCTCAGCTTCATTGCTGGGCACATCAATGCCGGTAAGAGAGGAACTTCCATCCATAATGGTGCAGTCAGGTGGTCTGCCTCCAGCAATTCTTGAAGGGCAAGAGAATATTGAAGAATTGCCACCAGCGATCATGCCTGGTATTGAAACCTCTGACAATTCACAGTATCTAAGACCTCAAAGATCTTCCCCTTCGAATGCTGATGGATTCAAAGCCCCTCCTCCAGTAGATGTGGTGATCGATGTTGTGGACAGTACCAACGAATCACCACATTCCGAAACCTCCAATATTCGTGAACCGTCCCCAATTTTAGAACGGGGGGAAGAGGGTCCGATTTGGTCACCAGAAATGGTTGAGGAGAGAGTGAGAAGTGATGCTAAAGGCGCTGTTGAAATGCTTCACGAGTTGAATTCCCTGAAGAATGAAGGTGCAATATCCGATGAAGAGTATGAGTTGTATAAGAGGAGGTTACTGAGGAAGATTTAGAGAACTGACTTGTGTCATCATATCCACAGGAAAGTAAATCATTATTCAATCCCATGGGGGCCCGGGGTGAGAAAATGTTCACGAGGTCGGACGGCGAGCTTGCAGTCAGGATCGCAAGGGCCCAAATCGAGAAGAAACTGGGAAAGAAGGACGTTATTATACCCAGGGAGACCGAAATTTTTCTTGAGGGATCGGGCGTCTTCGTGACGCTCAACACCTATCCCGACAGGGAACTCCGGGGATGCATCGGTTATCCTGAACCCATCATGGCACTTGGTAAGGCCATAGCGGATGTTGCAGTCTCGGCAGCTCTCAGGGACCCACGGTTTCCCGCTGTCGGGCTGAGGGAGATGGAAAGTATCGTGATCGATGTAACCCTGCTCACACCTCCGGAGAAGATACGCTACAGGGACGAAGAGGACCTCATCAGGCAGATAAGGATCGGAAGGGACGGACTGATCGCAAAGAGGTCCTTCTTTTCCGGCCTGCTTCTTCCCCAGGTCCCTGTTGAATACAAATGGACCGTGGAGGAGTTCCTCTCCCACACCTGTCTGAAGGCCGGCCTCAGGCCCGAGGAGTGGAGGAGAGGGGATGTGGAGTTCCAGAAGTTCCAGGGAAAGGTGTATGGTGAGGAATCGCCCGGGGGTCCGGTCAGGGAGATCCCGCTTTCATGAGGGTGTCAGATGTACGATCTGGTCATAGAGGGCAGGATCCTATCTGACGGCATACCCGTTGAAAGATCAATATGCATCGAGAACGGAAGGATAGCCGACATCAAGCGCACCTGTCCGGGAAAAGGCATGATAGGGGAGCACCATCGATGGGGGCGTGCTATTATAATTCCCGGGGCCATCGACACCCACGTTCATTTCAGAGACCCAGGCCTCACGCACAAAGAGGATTTCACGACGGGATCGATATCCGCCGCATTCGGAGGTGTCACATCCGTGATCGACATGCCGAACACCAGACCTCCCACCATCGATCAGCGTTCACTCAAGGATAAGGACGCCCTGGCATCATCCGGGTCTGTCATAGATTACGGGTTCGATCTGGCGATCCTCGACGGCTCGGACCTGGTTGCGGTTGACCTTCTGCTTTCGGGCGGGTGTGACACTCCGCCACCTGCCGGTTTGAAGGCTTTTCTCGGGGAATCCACGGGCTCTCTTGTTCTCGGGAGCATCGACGTACTTTCCAGATGGTCCCATCTGCTGAACCGGCGAGGTTGTGTACTGTCCCTTCATGCCGAGGATGGGGCCCTTTTTCGACAGATCACGGATCCCGATATGGCAAGTTCGGTCCTTGAAACCCACGAGCGTTCGAGACCCGGCACTGCGGAGGAAAGCGCTGTGAAAAAAGCCTCCCAGGCACTTGGTGATGCTGCAAAACAGGCTCATTTCCTCCACATATCCACAAGGAAAGGATTGGAAGCCGCGATGAACACGGATTCGACCATCGAGGTCACCCCCCACCATCTTTTACTGGATATCAAATGGGCGGAAAGGAATCTGGACGAGCAGGCCCTGGCAAAGGTCAATCCTCCGATCAGGTCAACCGATGACCGCTCCGCGCTCTGGTCAGGCATCAGGGAAGGGCTTGTTGCCACTGTCGGATCTGATCATGCCCCCCACACTCTGGAGGAGAAATCAAGAGGGTTGCTTTCACCAAGCGGAATGCCCGGTGTAGAGACAATGGTCCCCCTTCTGCTGCCGGAGTTCATCCGGAGGAGGTTCGGGATCGATCCTCTCGTGGAGCTCACCAGCAGATCTCCTGCCCGAAGATTTGGTCTCGGTGACAGGGGGGACCTGAAAAAGGGCTTTCACGCCGATCTCGCGGTCTATGACCTCTCCCTAACAAGGAGGATCAAGGGGGATGAGCTACATTCAAAATGCGGATGGTCGGCCTATGAGGGCATGGAGGCGATTTTCCCGCATAGGGTGTATTCAAGAGGCGAACTGGTAGTAGAGGATGAATCCCTTGCGGGAAAGCCGGGGAGGGGAAAGAACCTGAGATGCCCTTGATTTTTTTCACCCTATACTTTCAGGACAATTTTCAGAAGCGTTCGCTATAGGGGGACGGGTTTTTTTGGAATTTTTTCCGTTTCCTGTACCGGAATTTCACAATAGGTTAAAATAGTACCTCGCAGTGTCCGGGGGAAGAGGCAAACCCCATGGCAAGGAGACAGACATCCAGGGAGGCAAAGAAGCTCAAGGACAAATGGAAGGCAAAGGAGTGGTATTCAATAGTCGCTCCCGACCTTTTCAACAGGGCCAAGATCGGGGAGACCCTGGCCGATGACCCCACCAAACTCGTCGGAAGGACCGTCGAGGTCACGCTTCAGGACCTTACCGGTGATTTCAGGATGATGCATATCAAACTCAAGTTCAAGATCATTGACCACACAACATCGGAGGCTTTTACAAGATTTCTGGGACATGATCTGACCTCCGATTTCATCCGCAGGCAGACCCGGAGAAAGAGAACAAAGATGGAAGGTGTATTCGATGTCACCACGAAGGACGGCTACAGGGTCAGGCTCAAACCCATGGCAATATCCGACAGGAGGATACAATCATCCGTCCAGTATGATATCCGGCGGAGGATGGATGATGTGATCGGGAAAGCAGCAAATGACCACACATTTTCCGAGCTGACCTCCCTGGTCCTGACATCCGACAGGGACAAAGCTCTCGTCTCCAGTGTCCTGAAGGAATGTCGCTCGATCTACCCCTTGAGAAGGGTCGATATCAGAAAGATGGAGGTGTTGTCGGCTCCCGAAGGTGTGAGCGATGCACCTCTGGATTCCATGGCGCCCGTTCCGGAGGAGCCCCCAGGGGAGGAGCCCGAGGCTCCCGAAAAAGATGCAAAACAGGCTGACATGGAAAAGAAAGCCGCTCCCGAAAAGGAATGATCACTTTACTAGCATTGTGATCGGATATTCGGAATGATATCTGAAAAGATACCTGTGTTTCCCCCGGTGTCATTTCTTAGTGACCCGGGGGATACAATATGAGGGGACGGGGGATCGTTACCGGCCGAATTTTCTTTTTAATGATATTCAGAGCGTGTATTTTTTATATTATCCGGGGAGATTTTTTGTTTCCCCATCTTCAAATTCCTTCGAGGTAGCGAAGTATTCCGAAAATTATGGGTGCTCCCATGCAAAGGGCGACCGGGGATGCTGGTCCGGGAAAGGACATCACCTTCAATACCAGCCAGCGCTTTTTCGGAAGCGTATTCGGTTCTCCGACCTTCGATATGGATATGGATGGTAATATGCTGACGATTCCGGGTATTCTTGAAAGCATCACCGGTTTCTCACATGAAGATCTGGACCGTTTCTCGATCAAGTGTTTGATACTGAACGAGGACAGGCAGAAGGTTGCCACTGCAATAGAATCTATAAAGGATGGAGCACCGGTGGTCATATGCGAGGCCGATATCCTTTCGGAAAAGGAGGGATCGCACTCTGTTGAGCTGGTCTTTGCACCCAAGTTCACGGGAGGAGAGATGAGCGGGATATGTGGAGCCGTAAAGGACATCTCGAGCAGAAGTTCTCTGGAAAGGGAGCTCAAGAGGGCAAGGGATGTTCAGACCGCTTCCCAGAAATTCCTGTCCGATTTCGTACCTCTGATGACAAGGGAGATAAGACAGCCCCTGACCACCATACTTCTTACACTTGAGATGCTCGACAGTGGTTTCTTCGGGGACCTGTCACTCTCCCAGAGGGATAAGGTTGTTCAGTTGATCGAACAGGTGGACCGCGTCAAGGGGATATTGAACGATGCGCTTTCCGCCTCCAGGGAGATCGATATGAACATCAGTCTGGAAAGGAGCCCCATCCCCCTTCTGGAAACAGTGGAAGGTGTTATCAGCTCCGGGGGGGGACCGATAGAGGAAAGATCGATCAAGGTTTCCTTCAACTATCCATTAGAGGATATACGTGTGGAGGCCGACCGAAAGACCCTCGCACAGGTGGTCTCGACATTGCTCGAAAATTCCATAAATGCTTCTCCGGTGAGCGGACAGATCCGGATAGAGATATCCGAGCATGGTGAAAATGCGATGTTCTCCATCTCCGATTCCGGGAATGGTATGCCGGAGGAAGATATCCCCAAACTATTCGAGAATGTCATGAATGACAGAACCAGAGGTTCGACCCATCTGGCCGATGCTCTATCGTTGTATATCGCAAAGAGAATGATAGAGGGTCAGGGAGGACGCCTCTGGTGTGAAAGCTTTCCCGGGATCGGGTCCACATATATATTCACCCTGAAAAAGGCAGTTCCGGTAGCGGAATGCAGATAAAAAGGGCCCGCAGGTGCATCTCTTTTAACGGGAGCCGCCTCATACGGTCAGTCCCTCGCTCCAACTATGTACATTGCAATAAAGATAAATATGGAAGCTCCGTTTAGCCTTTTGGCCCACCCATGCCAAGTACCTGGAACAGTATGATATCACCACGAGTAGTGCTGCGGCAATCAAAAAAGATTTATACGAGCCAGGTGCATATGAAGACTGGAAGCCAGAGGCAGCATATCCAAAAGGGGTGAACCCATGCCAGAAGAATCTATTGCCAAACACCCGTTCAGGGCGTGGACCGTATTGTTGTTGACCCTTCTCTTTCTGATCCCTGCAGGAGCATTGATATCGCCCTCATCAGGAAGCGGGTCGGGCGATGCCCAGACAGCACCGCCCACGAGACAGACATGGCTTGATATCGCGATTGATGATATCAGGGTCAACAAGCCCACGCAATCGAACAATCTCTATCCGGGCCAGACCGTCAGGATCGATATACATTTGAAACATGATGACAGGCCCTATATCAGTGACATCCCCATCACAAGAGCGAACGGAAATCAGTTCACAGTGGTCATGGTCGTGGATGACGGTTTTGATAATGTCACGACCAAGTATTCGCAGGTTACCTCAATGACATTGAATTATACTGGAGCCGATCAACCGGGAGCTGGTGCCAGGAATCCGCCACTGGTGATATCCTTTTCATGGGACATACCCCTGAGGCCGCCTTCCGGACAATCATGGAGCACGTTCCAGTTCAATATCTATACCACGATCACGGTGGATGATGATGACAAATCAGACAACTTCAGGTCCGGTTCCGGTGTAAGGGTTTCCGAGCCGGAATTCGCCCCGTTCATATGGGAAGAGGGGCAGGATGAGAAGAAATATGAATCACCAATACCCCATTCGGTGAATGTGGGTGAGGTTCTTTTTGTTCCCTTCGAGTTGCAGAACCAGGGTCCAGCAATAGACATCATCGGGATCAAGGTCCTTAGCAAGCCTGATGGATGGAACGTTGAAGGCTTCCAGCCCCGGACCGTCTATCCCAACGATTTCGAGCTTTTGCAGCTCCCCGTTCAGGTGTCAAGAGATCCATTTCAAGCAAAATCCGACGAGGGATATCCGATAATCGTGAAAGCTTATTCGACGCTCTATGCCGGGCCGTACAATCTTCCCGCGGAGCATACATTCCGCTTCGAGGTAAGGAAGAAACCCGGAGTGGACCTCAGGCCCGTTTCGGAATCGGTTTATCTCATCCCCGGCACCCAGACCAATGTGTATTTCAATCTGTATAATAGAGGGAATTTCGAGGATGATTACACTCTTAACGCCAAGGTGGATGATGTCCATATCAGAAAGGGATGGAGGGTTGATTTTGCATCGGGAACCAAGCTGCCTTCCGATGTCCGTCCGGGAGCGGAAGAGCCGTTCAGGGTGATAACCAAGATTACGGTCCCTGAAGATGCACCGTATCACTACAATGTCATTCTCGTCCTTTCTATTTCTTCCAACAATATGGACTACAGTTCGGAGAGTGATCCATGCATCCTTTTCGTGGATGCCAGATACGCGGCATCCTTTGAGGATATCCCTGACCCGATACCCGTGGAGCCAGGTCAGGTGAACAATTTCACCATCATGGTCAGCAATGATGGAAACACAAATGATCCCGCCCTCACCATGGAGACATTCTACAGACCAAAGGGGTGGATGGTATATTATGATAGAGATCTCTTTTCAGGTATCGGTCCCCGTTCAACCATTAATGTCCCCATATTGGTTATCGTCGAGGAAACTACCATATCATCATCCCATGGATCAATGTCTTACATCGATTTTCGGCTGAGAGGGTCACCAAACGATCACGTATTGGCCGAGACAAGGATCTATTTCGATGTTGCACTCCATCACAGGGCGGAGTTGAAGGTCCTCGGCGGGATGAAGACAGGGGAGAATGGGACCACGGTTGAATACGAGCTTGAGATAACCAACAAGGGAAACTGGCAGGATACCTTCAATCTCACACCCCGATACGATTGGGTCCATCAGGAAATTATGATCGGAACACAGGAGATAGCCCCCGGCGAGACCCTTCCCTTGAAGGTCTTCGTGGATATACCCTACGGGTTCCCCGCAGACGGGAACCTCTCCACACCCGATCCAGACGAGAACGGGTTCTACGATCCCCATTACATCGAGCTCGTGTTAACCTCGCAGAACGATACTAGCGTTGTAACAGAAGCTTATCTCCCTCTGCTCATCATTCCATTCGAGAGCCACCGCCTCAAGAAGATGGACCTCGAGCCTCTTGACATCCTGCTGGGCTACAGCAGGGACCTCGATATACCTTTCAGGCTTATCAACGACGGCAATGTGAAGACAAGGGTTAACCTTTCCCTCGACGGGGCACCTGCCTGGATGGCACTGGTAAGGAAGAACATAGAACTGGGTTTCGGAGCCAACGAGACCTATTCCCTGAAGGTCAAGTACGAGAAGAACACCTTGAAAGCGGAGAGCATCCACACCATCGATCTAATTGGACGCATTGCGGGTACCTCGGACGACAGGAGGAGCCGCGAGATCACCTTCACGTTCCAGTTCCACAGGTACCTCTACTCCATAATCGGCATGAAGCTGAACCAGGTGGAGGTAAATCGTGCGACATTCATGCAGGTTACCGAACCTTATCCCCTGAACAGCTACCATTCGCTCTCGGTCAGGTTGAGGTTCCATGGAATGGACCTCCCTCTGCCAAGGGATGCAGAGCGTCCCGAACTTGTTCTTAGGCTGAACGGGTACGAGACCAGCAGAGAAGAGGTTCCGGAACCGGACGATAGCGGCTACTGCTGGGTGGACCTCGGTGTGTTCACTCTCAACATGTCGGGACCTGTCGAGGTGAACATCACCATCGAGGGTCTTGCCTCGGACCCCGGGGCTCTGATCATTTCCCATTCGGTAATGGTGCAGGTCGAAAGATCCCCGCTGAAAGAAGATGATGGGGACAGTGACAGCGAACTGATCTATGTCGTCATTGAATTGGGGATTCTGCTTGCACTGCTCCTCTCAGTGCTCCTGTTTGTGATGTTCGTTAGAAGGAAGGCCCATTCGGGCTCGGATCACGAGGAGTGAAGTGAGAGGAAGGTCGGTAGGGGAGCATTGAAATGCTTATCAGGGGTGTATCCGTCTTACTGACCGACCCTCCCCAGGGCCTTGTATGTTTCGTATAGCGTCAAAGCGACGACCGCCATCGGTAGCGGTGCGGCAAGGAGAATGTCAACCCCCGTCAATAACCAGAAGGGTAGCGCAAGTGCCGATGTTGCTATGAAGAGGTATGACCAGACCATGAAATGAAACAGGGTGTTCTTCCTATAACCGAGTACTTCCTTATCCCAGATCTCCCGGTTGGTCCCCTCATCGTGGATCCTTCTCATCTCGTCCATGTAGTACCGGTAGGGCGTTCTCAGTTTCGGATACATTTCGTCACCTCCTTGCAGATCATCTTCCCCCGATGTCGCCGTCTGCCGTGAGGACAGCGGGGAGCATCCCGAGGATCATTGCAAGCATCACCATCTTCGATCCCGTTTCGGTCATCTCAGCCATTTGGATCACTGTAACCCCATTGATCGATTATTTAAAGTGCTTTTTTGAATTAAATATACAAATATGTAATAAAAATTTAAAATAGAAAAATATAAATTAAAATTCTTTTAAAAACTCATACACGTTTCCGGAATAACAATTTGTCCTTCCGACACAAATCCTTAATAATAGCATCAGGCCAGGTACCTTTTATCTTCCGACAGAACCGGTTTATAAGCAAAACATCATTGCCACCTTCATAATACATCCGGGGGGGAGAATAGATGAGCTTCACGATATTCAGACCAAAGAGAGCTTACATAACAATTTTTTTCGTGACGGTCCTTATTGCGATGGCAATTCTGCCCTTTGTTTCCGATACGGTTTCGGCACTTGAAGGGGAAACCGGAGAATTATCCGTTGTAAAGAGGATAGAGGACGTATCCATCCACTCCACCTCGATCGCAATGAACAGGAAGGTCATGGACTGGAACGGTAACGATCTATTCCTTGCATACATCCATGATAACGAATTGGGTGCGAGCTCTGCAAAGCTCATCGTCAGCGGTGACAGGGGAAGGACATGGTCGGACCCTGTTACGGTATGGCCCTACGTTCAATGCTACGCCATGAAAGTGGATATACTCATAGACGAGGGCACTCTGTTCTATTTCATCAATATAAGGGAAGAGGAGGATTGGGAGACCTGGAGCATACAGGCATATGATGTACCTGTACACGACTGGCACAACATATCATACTTCCAGCCCACGAGGATAGACGATCGGTATTCCGGTTATTCATCACACAGCCAGGCACTGAAATTCCAGGACAGGGTGTTCTATTTCAGGACACGGAGCCATTACATCGACCTGCCCTATCGCATTTACGATAACGGTGAATGGGGATCGACCAGGCTGATCGATTCCGGTACATATATCAGCAACTTCGCAGCCGTTTCGTCTGACATATCGGGAACGGAGACCATCTATTTCGTTTATCAGTATTACAATCAGAACCGGGTTTATCTTACCATCTCCACAGATGGTCTGAACTGGACGAGCGCACAGGAGCTGAAATATTTTTCCGACGCTCCCCAGAGATTGAGCCTGGTTGAACACAACAACGGGCTGCATCTCATCATCAACGAGAGGAACGGATACGATGTATACCATGCTTTCACCCGAAACGGAGAGAACTGGTCGGGTTTTCGCAAGATCGGGGAGAATACGGAGAATGCAGCATCTTCCATCAAACCAATACCCGATGATGTGAGCCTGGTCTCGAACGGCACCACGATGATAGCGGCATTCGACCACGATGACGGGATCGAGGTCATGGTCTATGATGAGGGTTCGGGGGATTTCATCCATGAAGCGTACCTCAGGAACGGTACATCGAGATATCCCACCTTCGATACCAGGGGCCTTTACCTATTGTATCACGAGGATCAGAACGATCTCGTGGTCAGGTCCATCGGACAATTGGACCTGGATGAAGACAACGGAACGGGCGACCCGTACGATGATGACGATCTAAACGATCCGGATCCCCCGGTGAACGATACGGAACAGGACCCTCCCGGCGAATGGGATGATATCGAACCCCCAGGAGAGCCGGAGATGGTCATCAGCAGTGAAGATGATGGAGAAAAAAACACCGTTCGGCTGGAGGCGTTCATACCCGGTCAGAGAGATTACCCGGAGGACGATATCAACTATACCTGGACCGTGGAAGGGATGGGGGAGGTCGGATACGGGCCCTCCATTCTTCTCGAGCTTCCGCCAGGTGACCACATGGTCACGTTAAGGGCGGAATACTCCGAAGGGAAGTTCGTTGAGAGCTCCAGGTGGCTCAGGATGGGGGATGAGCCAGAATTCCTGCTGGACGAGGATGAGGCACCGAACCTCCAGCCCGTGATCATTGTAGCCATCATAATAATACTGCTAGCAGTGGTGTTATTGACGATTTTCGGTCTAATATTCAAGAGAAAGAAGGAGAGGGAGACCTTCCATGACAGGAGGCCAGGAAAGAGGAGGGATGTGAATACATCCGAGGGCCCCGCTCGATCGATGATCCCGGACCAGGAAAATCTGGTGACATCCGGCAGGATAGGGGATATCGATCAGGTCCCGACCATCGGTCACGAGGCCGGGGCCCGTTCAATTTCATCAACTGAGTATACGGATGGACATTCTCAAGGAAGAACCATGTCCCTGTCCGATCTCAGGGAAATTGCTCTTACACCCGGTTACAGGAGGAGCAGGACATCAATGAAGGACGATATCCTGGAAAGTACACTACTGGCAAGAGAGCGCGGTGAGATATCGGATGAGGCCTTCCGGGCCGTAGATGATATATTGAACAGTCACCATTAGGGCCCCATCCAGCATCCGGATGTAAGGAGATGAACGAGTACGGCCAGGCTGATAACAAAACCCGCGAAAGGATCCTGAGATATATCGACCTGCAACAGAGAATATCCTTCCAGAGGATCATGAAGGACCTGAAGATAAATGAGGGAACTTTGAGGTATCATCTCAGGGTCCTGCTAAAAGAAGGCAGTGTAGGGACCGCGAAGGAAGACGGTAAAAGAATGTACTACGCCAGAGGCATAACTTTCGGGAGTATCCGGAATAAAACATCGGAGCTTTCGAGGACGGAGGAGAGGGTCCTCACGATCATTTCGGAATATCCGACCTGCTCCAGGAAGGACATATTGAACTCCATGGAGATCGGCGGAAGGGACCTGGACCGTGTGCTTTCAAGGCTCGAGGCCGGGCACAGGATATGGAAGATCAAGGAAGAAGGAAGGGTATTCTTCGAGGAGGTGACGGCAGACGGGATAAAGGAGCGAATGCTCCTGGAACTTGCGCTCATGTTCCTTGACAGGAGGATAGATGAGAAAACCTTCCTTCGCATGAAGGAGAGAATAGAAAGGGATGGCCTATGATATAATGGCATAGCCACAGACCCTCTTTCAAAAATGTTATAAAGCATGCCTTGATAGACCCCCAAAAGGTGTCAGCATGTCTGAAGGTAAAGACATCCAAAATATCATAGTGACGGGAAAGTCCGGGGCGGGAAAGCAGCCGAGGATCGATGTCCTCGTCAACGAATTCGGACTTACCCAGCTATCCACCGGAAATATTTTCAGGGAATACGTCGGAGCCTTCGACAGCTCCGGTTTCCAGGGCGATCTCGAGCCGTTCTACGAAGCGGAAAAGGATACATTCGTCCCCGATGAGGTCATGGAGGCTGCCATCAGGGAGCAGCTCCCGGACCTGGAAGAGGTACGGCCTGTTCTTCTTGGCCTGAAGGCAAAGTACTTCATGAACTCAGGAAGGTTCGTGCCAAACCACTCCACGAACGAGCTCTTCGCCGAGTACTTCTCCAAGGGAGGATACAAGGGGTTCGTACTAGATGGTTATCCGAGGACGCCGGACCAGGCAGGTTTTCTGCTTGAACTCTGCAGAGAAAAGGGGACAAAGGTGGATCTCGTTGTCCTTGTCAACAACGCCGACAAGCTCATCATCGAGAGGACCATGGGAAGGAGGATATGCCCTTCCTGCAAGAAGGTCTACCATACCGAATTCAAACCCTCGAAGGACCATGTACACTGCGACGAGTGCGGCACGGAGCTGATCCAGAGAGCGGACGACACCGCCGACAAGATCCAGATGAGGCTTGCGGAATACTATGACAAGGTGATACCCACTCTCGATATACTCGAGAAGGAAAGCATCCCCGTCGTCACCGTCGAGGGCAACCTCGAGGTTTTCACGGAAGAGAACGTCAGAAGGTCCGTGATGGAGAAGATAAAACCGGTCCTCGGGTGATCGTGATATTATCAACCTGTAATTTCTCTTGAAAGCTCCAGAAGGTCCTTATAAACCGGGAAATCCGGGTTTTCGGGAGCTTCCACATCTCCCGTCAATACCATTGACACATTGCATCCTGCAGCCCTTCCGGCGGCAATGTCCGTATCCACCCTGTCGCCCACCATCAGAACCTCATCCGGTCCGATCCCCATGAGGTCAAGAGCAAGCATGGTCGAAAAGGGCTGTGGTTTCCCTACAACAAAGGGTTCCACACCGGAGCATTCCCGGATCGCCGATATGATCGAGCCGGCCCCCGGGAGCACCTTTCCATTCTCGTAGGGCAGGGTGGGATCCGTGTTCGTGGCTATGAAGTTCGCACCGCTCCTGATCGCCCAGAGAGCGTCCACGAGCCTCGAGAAAGAGAAATAGCGGTCCAGTCCCGCAACCACATGGTCCACCTTCACTTCCTTGAAAGATCTCTTCCTGACATCGGACCATGCGGGAATGAAGTCGGGGCCCGAAC
>Ga0272444_10004141_pt1 | contig 12872 bp, 8 predicted proteins | sample SSMForm13_FD_201033 | JGI IMG/M metagenome (GOLD analysis project Ga0272444, IMG submission 201033) | Marine sediment archaeal communities from Little Sippewissett salt marsh, Falmouth, MA, United States - SSM-Form-13 | ecosystem: Environmental > Aquatic > Marine > Wetlands > Sediment ...
GTATAGTAATGAGAATTATACACTACAACTCCATTCTATATTAAAAAAAGGGAAGCAGATGACAGAAAACAGCAAAACCAAAACCATCATTGTTGGCGGAGGCTCAGCAGGCTGTGTGCTGGCGAACCGTTTGAGTGCAGATCCCAAGCGTTCAGTATTGGTGCTGGAAGCTGGGCGCAAGGATGCCTGGTGGGACCTGTTCATCCATATGCCTGCCGCCCTCACCTACCCGATCGGCAGCAAGTTCTATGATTGGTGCTACGAGACAGAGCCGGAACCCTATATGAATAACCGGCGCATCTACCAGGGCCGGGGCAAGATCCTGGGTGGATCCAGTTCTGTCAACGGCATGATCTTCCAGCGCGGCAACCCGCTCGACTACGAAAAATGGGCCCAGGATCCCGGTATGGAAGGATGGGATTACGCCCACTGCCTGCCCTATTTCAAGCGCATGGAAAACTGCCTGGCAGGCGCGGATCAATACCGCGGGGGTGAAGGTCCCCTGGTGCTGGAAAGAGGCCCTGTCACCAATCCGCTCTTCGGCGCCTTCTTCGAAGCTGTCAAGCAGGCCGGTCTGGAGCTGACGGATGACCTCAACGGATATAAACAGGAAGGGTTTGCTGCCTTTGACCGCAATATTCGCAAAGGGCGCCGCATCAGCGCTTCCACCGCCTATCTCAAGCCCATTCGGAACAGAAAGAACCTCTCCATTCAGACCAATGTCATGGTCACCAAAGTAATTTTCGATGGAAAGAAGGCTGTTGGCGTGAAAGTGACCCGATCCAATGGGAAGAAGGAAGATATCTTCGGGGATGAAATCATCCTCTGCGGTGGTTCAATCAACTCCCCCCAGCTCCTTCAACTCTCCGGCGTCGGCAATGCCAAAGAACTGGAAGAACTGGGCATCTCCGTTGTCCATCATCTGCCCGGCGTGGGTGAAAATCTCCAGGACCACATGGAAGTCTATGTGCAGTATTCCTGCAAGCAGCCGGTTTCTGTCTATCCATCCCTGAAATGGTACAACAAGCCCTGGGTTGGCTTGATGTGGCTGCTGTTCAAGAAGGGCCCCGCCGCGTCCAATCACTTCGAAGGAGGCGGTTTTGCCCGCAGCAACGAGGACGTCAAATATCCCAACCTGATGTTCCATTTCCTACCGGTTGCCATCCGCTACGACGGCACCTCACCCAGCGGCGGTCATGGGTACCAGGTCCATATCGGTCCGATGTACTCTGACGCCCGGGGCTCGGTCAAGATAAAATCTGCCGATCCCTTCGAACACCCAGCCATCCGGGTCAATTACCTCTCAACCGACCAGGACCGACGGGAATGGGTCGAAGCCATCCGCCTGGCCCGGAAGATCCTTAACCAGCCTGCCTTTGAGCCTTTCAACGGCGGCGAGATCCAACCCGGCCCCTCTGTGGACACAGATCAGGATATCCTCGAGTGGGTAGCCAAGGACGGGGAGACAGCTTACCATCCCTCCTGCACCTGTAAACTGGGCACGGACGAGATGGCTGTTGTGGATCCCGCATCCATGCGCGTACACGGATTGGAAGGACTTTATGTAGCAGACTCATCCGTGATGCCCTATGTGCCGAACGGAAACAACTACGCTCCAACAATGATGCTGGCGGAAAAAGCCGCTGATCTCATTCTCGGAAACGAGACATTGGTCGAAAAGGTGGATTATTACCAACACCCGGGCTAAATAACCCGGGAAATACATCCAGTTACACGACCCTTTCTGTGAGCGGCCGGGAAGGCATTTCTCAAAACTATTTGCCTGACCACCCTACCCTGTTACACTTTAGTGATAAGGGAGCGCTCACATGAAAGGGTTTTTTTTATCTCCCGGTAGGGGTCAGGAGACATCTTAAAAGGAGCCTAAGGTGACATTTGGTTATCAAGGAAAAATCCTGCATATACATTTGACTTCCGGCAGCTTTGAAGTAGAGGAACCGCCAGAAGCGTTTTACCGTAAATACCTGGGCGGCAGCGCAATAGGGGCATATTACGCCCTCAAACACACTCCCCCAAAGGCAGATCCACTCGGACCGGATAACACGCTCACCCTGGCCGCCGGCGTGGTGACCGGAGCCCCTTTTCCCGGTCAGAGCCGAATCACCGCAACAGCGAAATCTCCCCTCACGGATGCCATAGGGGATTCCCAATCAGGGGGGTTCTTTCCTGCGGAGCTCAAGTTTTCCGGTTTTGATGCCCTGGTGATCCACGGGAGATCCCCCCAACCAGTTTACCTGTGGATCCACAATGGAGAATATGAACTTCGCCCAGCTGGACATTTGATGGGGCAGGACACCCTGGCTGTTGAAAAGATCCTTAAGGAGGACCTTGATGATCCCAAGATCCAGGTCCTACAAACCGGCATCGCCGGGGAAAATGGGGTGCGCTTTGCGGCCTTGATCAGCATGGCCAGCCGCGCAAACGGCCGCACGGGCATGGGTGCCGTGATGGGGGCAAAAAACCTCAAGGCGGTCGTTGTCAGAGGGAAGGGCAAACCCCACATCTATGACAGCCAGCGGCTGAAAGAGCTGGCTCGCTGGGGAGGGAAGAACCTGTCTGAATCCGATGTCTACGCTATGGGGGTTCACGGCACCGCGGAAGTGATCGCGTACCAGAATCACCAGGGCGGCCTGCCAACCCATAACTGGGACAGCGGGGTATTCCCAGGATGGCAGGCGCTGGACGGCAGGACCATGTCGGATACCATTCTGAAACGAAGAGATACCTGTTATGCCTGCCCGATCCGCTGCAAGCGCGTTGTGGAGATCGAAGGGGGAAAAAACCCGGTCGACCCAGCCTACGGGGGTCCCGAATATGAAACCCTGAGCACCTTGGGCACCTACTGCGGAGTCGATGACCTTGCAGCAGTGGCGAAAGCTAACCAGTTATGCAACAGCTATGGTATGGATACGATTTCCTGCGGTGCTACGATCGCCTGGGCGATGGATGCTTTTAGCAGAGGAATGCTCACCAGAGAAGACACCGGGGGGTTCGATCTTGACTTCGGGAATTCAGACGCGATGGTCAAATCGGTTGAATTGATCGCCCACAGAGAAGGCATAGGAGATCTATTAGCTGATGGTTCTGTCCGCGCTGCTGAACGGATCAGAAAGGGGAGCCAGGATCTTACTGTGGCGGTTAAAAAACTCGAGGTCCCCGCCCATATGCCCCAGGTTAAACCCTCCCTGGGGTTAATCTACGCGGTAAACCCTTTCGGAGCGGACCACCAATCCAGCGAACATGATCCATCCTTCGGGGGCTATCCGGAAAGGATGGCTCAGATCGGCCTTGCGGATGGAGACCAGATCCACGGGCTGGATGAAAAAGCCGTGGATTTTGCCCTCCGAACCCAGCACCTTTACTCTGCCATGGACTCGGTTTGTGTCTGCCAATTCGTTTACGGACCCGCCTGGCAGCTGTACGATACGACCCAACTCGTGGAAGCCATTCAGGCTGTCAACGGCTGGGATCTGGATATTGAGGAATTGCTGCAGGTTGGGGAACGCAGGCTGAACCTTCTTCAGGTCTTCAATGCCCGGGAAGGTTTTACACGAGCAGATGACCGCCTGCCAAAGAAGTTCTTCCAGGCACTCCAGGGCGGACCATCCGACGGTTTATACCTCGAGCAAGCATTGGTGGAAGCCGGGAAAACCGCTTATTACGGGAAAGCAGGTTGGGATCAAGACACTGCCAGACCTACCCGGGCTAAACTCATTTCATTGGGATTGGAATGGGCAGCGGATTCTCTGCAGGTCATCTAACCCCCGCTCGCTGCCCGGATCCAATTTCCCAAATCGCTAACCCCCATTAACCAGGAATATATTCAGCATAATGCAGCCGATGATTCTTCAATAAAATTTCCTGATACCGTTTCACTTCAGCAGCTTTCTCATTCGCCGACCACCCCAGGACGGACGCGCAGATCTCTGTTATTTCTTTCAGGCTCTGCGGTGTGATCTTGCCCAGCTTGGCAAGTGTGGTCCGCCTGAGGATCAGGTCATCCAGATGAAGTACATCCTCCCCTTTCAGGATCCACTCGATCTCTCCTCTAGAGAAGGTTGGAAGGGATGGCAGCGGAGCGAGTTGATCTGAGTGATCCGCAAGGATCTGAGAGGTTTTGGTGCCATACCAGTCGAACAGGGTTTCCACCCGATCCCTGCCCATATCGCTGCTCCTGACCCACTCATTGATCATCCTTTCCTTCTGGACTGGGTTTTCAGGATAATCCTTGGAGCCGCCGATGGACAGATCCCAGGTGGAGATCACCCGATCCTTTCCCAGCTTTGCCAGGGCCTTATCGGCAGCATGTTCAGAAAATGCCCGGAAAGAGGTCCATTTCCCTCCCACCAGCGACAAAACAGGAATATCCAGCAGATCGCCTTCTTCCAGGACCTTCACGGTATGGTTCCGGCTGATCTGCCCGGTGGCGCCGCCTTCGGTCCGCTCGAGCGGTCTGACACCCGAAAATGTGTAAATGATCTGCGAGCGGTCAACTTCGATGTCGGGGAAAACTCGCCCGATCATATCAAAGAAATAACCGATTTCGTCTTCCGTGATCACCACATCATCCGGATCATCAACCCTGAGATCCGATGTCCCGATCATGACCTTGTCCATTAAGGGGAAGATCAGCACGATCCGGCCGTCCTTGTTCTCAAAGAAAAACTCTTCATCCCGGATAGCTTCCTTTAGCCTGGGATTATCGAGAATCAGATGGCTTCCTTTGGTCGCGCTGATAAAGGGGGTTTCCCGGCCCATTTTGCGATTGACAAGATCGATCCACGGCCCAGCCGCGTTCACCAGCACCTTGGGGTGAAGGGTGATCTCTTCACCGCTGACCTCATCTTTGACCGTGACGTCCCAGCCGCTTGCAGAGATGAGGGGTACATAATTCAAGGGAACCGCATTCTCGTTCGCATCTACAGCGTCTTTGATCAGCTCAACCGCGATGCGCTCCGGGGAAGGCATGGAACCGTCATAATAGGTTGCCGTATAAAGGATCTCAGGATTTAACTCTGGATACAATTCCAGGGAATCCTTCCGGTTCCTGAACTGATGGGGCGGCACCGTTTTTTGTTTTCTGGTGAATGCATCATAAAAGATCATACCCAGCTTGATCACCAGGGCACCGCGCTCAGAAGGTTTATCGAGCAATCCCAGGAATTTCAACGGCGCGTTCAGCAGGCCAGAGAAACGTTTAAATATTGGGAAGGTAGTTGGCAGGGGCTTGACCAGGTGAGGCAAGCGCTCAATGAGATGGTTTCGCTCCTGAACAGCCTCTTTTACCAGGTTGAATTCCCCATTCTCCAGGTAGCGGATACCTCCATGGACCATATGAGAGGAAGCCGCGCTGGCACCCGAGCAGTAATCTCCCCGGTCTATCAACACCACATCCAAACCCTGCAAAGCCAGGTCCCGGAATGTGCCGATGCCATTGATCCCGGCACCCACGATCAGCACACTGGGACAGGGGTTGTCCTTTAAAGCCTGTAATCTTTCTGCTCTTGTTTTCATCCACCTATTCCTTCTCAACCCAGTCAAATGTTCGGGTGACTGCTTTTTTCCATTCTTTGAATAGTTTGGTCCCAGCCTGGCTGGCTGGATCCGGCTGCCAGGTCTTATCCACCTGCCAGTTCTTTTTCATTTCCTCTTTGCTCTTCCAAAAACCGACCGCGTAACCCGCCGCGTACGCCGCTCCCAAAGCGGTGGTTTCTGCCACCACCGGTCGGATCACGGGCACGCCTAACACATCAGCCTGGAATGACATCAAGGTGTCATTATGGACCATCCCACCATCCACCTTAAGGGCTTTCAGAGGCACACCAGAATCGGCATTCATGGCATCCAAGACCTCCCGAGTCTGGAACGCGGTAGCTTCCAGGACCGCTCTGGCAATGTGTCCTCTGTTGACATAACGGGTCAACCCGGCAATCACACCCCGGGCATCCGAACGCCAGTAGGGGGCAAAAAGCCCGGAAAATGCCGGTACAAAATAAATTCCGCCGTTATCCTCCACAGTTTTTGCCAGATTTTCGATCTCCGGTGCGGAATCGATCATCTTCAAGTTATCCCGCAGCCACTGCACCAGCGCTCCGGTGATGGCGATCGAGCCCTCCAGGGCATAGACCGGCCTTTCCTGTCCGAACTGATAACACAGTGTGGTCAGCAAACCCTGGGTAGATTGGATGATTTCTTCGCCTGTGTTCAGGATCATAAAACAGCCCGTGCCGTAGGTGTTCTTGGCCTCTCCGGGCTCAAAACAGGTCTGGCCTACGGTGGCAGCCTGCTGATCCCCCAGGTCGCCTGCCACCCGGATAGAACCCTGGAACGGACCTTCAGGCAGGGTGTGCCCATACACTTCCGAGGAGGAGCAAATCTTAGGGAGCATCCCCTTGGGAATTCCCATCAGCTCGCAGATCTCAGGATCCCATTCCAGACTCTCCAGATCCATCAACATGGTCCGGCTGGCATTGGTGACATCAGTGATGTGCTTCCCACCCTTCACGCCGCCGGTCAGATTCCAAATGATCCAGGTGTCCATATTCCCGAAGAACGCTTTACCCTCTTCAGCAGCAGCCCGAACGCCAGGCACGTTTTCCAGGATCCAGGCAATCTTCGGTCCCGAGAAATAGGTAGCCAGCGGCAAACCTACCTGCTCCCGGAAGCGATCCAGACCGCCATCCTGTGCCAGTGAATGGATGATCTGGTCCGTACGGGTGTCCTGCCAGACGATTGCGTTGTAATACGGCTGGCCTGTGGTCCGATCCCAGACCAGCGTGGTTTCCCGCTGGTTGGTGACCCCGATCGCGGCGATATCCGCAGCCGAGGCACCCGCTTTGCGGAGCGCTTCCCGGATGATCTGCTCCGTGTTGCGCCAGATCTCCAGGGCATCATGCTCCACCCAGCCTGGCTGGGGATAGATCTGTTCATGTTCCAGTTGGTGCACTCCCACTGGCTCACCACTGTGGTTGAAGATCATACAGCGGGTGCTGGTGGTTCCCTGATCGATGGCTGCGATATATTTCGTCATCGGACCTCCTTGGGATGATCCTTTTCTTTCAATCACAGTGTTGATTATAAAGGCTTCTGAACATTGTGTCCACAATCCTGCACATTTGTGCATAAAATGATTTATAATCAAAGAGGACGATTGAAACAGATTGCACAAAAGGCGAACCAAATGCCCAAGGCAGGATCCCAGGACAAAAAAATATCCGATGCTGTGAAAGCAGCCCGGATGTATTATTACCAGGACATGACCACCCAGGCTATTGCGCGCGAGTTCCAGGTTTCCAGGTCGACGATATCCCGGTTGATCAGTTTCGCCCGCGAGAAGGGTTTGGTGAATATCCAGGTCAACGATCCCACAGAGGAACCTAACCAGCTAGCCTTAATGATCCAAAAACGATTCGAAGTTCAGCGAGTACATGTGGTGCCGGTATCTGCCATCTCTGGAGAAGGGGAATGGCTGCATCGGGTGGCCAATTACACCGCCAGCTACCTGAACACCCGCTTTGACTCCGAAATGACCCTCGGGGTTGCCTGGGGCACCACATTGACAGCCATTTCCAATAATCTTCTGCCAAGGACCACCCACAATACCCGGATCGTCCAGCTTAATGGAGCCGGGAACACCCGCTCCACCGGGATCGAATACGCCAGCCAGATCATCATGCGCTTCGCGGAGAATTATCAGGCGCGGGCTCACCTGTTCCCGGTGCCGACCTTCTTCGATTATCCAGAAACCAAACATGCTTTGTGGCGGGAAGGCAGCATACGCCGCATCCTTGGCCTGCAGTCCCAGGCGGATCTACTGCTTTACAGCATCGGCTCTGTGGACGCCGGTGTGCCCAGTCACGTTTACAGTGGGGGCTACTTAACTGAGGCGGATTACCAGGAATTGGACGCCCAGCATGTCGCCGGGGATATCGCCACGGTCTTCTTTCGGGAGGACGGCAGCTGGGAAGACATCCCCATCAACCAGCGCTGCAGCGGCCCGGACCTGGATCTATTCCAGCGAATTCCGGGGATTTGCGTGGTTTCCGGGTTAGCGAAGGTTGGAGGGTTGTTCGGCGCTTTGCGCGGCAAGATGATGTCCGAATTGATCCTGGATGAACCCACAGCCCGGGCTTTCATAGAGCGCTACCTGGGGAGTTGAGACCTCCGAGGTATCCTCCGAGGTTGGTGATCGAAGGAAGCTCAGGGTACGATCGGATCATAGCCCAGCTCACGGAGGGCCTGGGCGATGACCTCCGCGCCTAGCCGGTTGGGATGTTCACCATCCTTGATATATCCAAGCTCAGAGTCCGGATCGATATCCCAATTGGGACCATTCCACAGCAGAGAAACCTCAGCGATTGGAATGTTCATATTCTCTGCAGCCTGATGCATGGCAGCATTGTAATTAGCCCAGCATGCTTTGCAAGGTTGGTATGAATCCCCATCTTCCTTTCTCTGATCAATGAGTGGATAGTAAGCATCAAATGCTCGGATGATGGTCGGCTGCCCTTCCCGCAGTTCCAGCATGCGCATGTAAACGGTCTCGATGTGTTCAATATAGGTCGAAAAAATTTCCGGATCGCAGTCATTCACATAGGCTCCCGTGTCGGCAATGCAGTCCCAATCTCCCGGCCGATCGGGATTGATTGATCCAGTAGGATTCCCGTAAAACACGATGATTTCAGCTTCTGCGACGTACTCAGGCATTTTTTCCAGGGTCATGCTGGGGCCATCATACTGGCCAGTTAATGCCTCAAAGATATCCCCTGCAGGCAGACCCCCAACCCATTTATCGTTGACATTGATTGTTTTCCCAGTATCCTCTGCCACCATCTCAGCAAAGACTTCCGCCACATCCCAGCCGGAAGAATCCGAGATCCACAGCAAGTCCCATTCCTCCAGGTCTTCCAGGGGGGTGACATCCGGGGCAGATTGACAAGCCGTCTGACTCAAAACCAGCAGTACAGCCAGGACGGCAATCAACACTGGTTGGGTGATCCTTTTCATTTTCATTGTTCTCTCCTTTGTAGTATTTAATCAACATCCGCAGCTTTGGCGGATGATCAGTTCAGTGGGGATAGTTAGACTTTTTTGGGAAGGGTTCCTTCCGGCAATTAATTCCTGCAGCATTTCCAGTGCCAGCTCCCCCATCCGGGCAGCCGGCACAGCGGCCGTGGTCAGGCCAGGTGTAACCAGTGAAGCTGCAGGGATATCGTTATAACCTACAATGGCAATATCCTCGGGGACAGAAAACCCCTGCTCATGGATGGCTTCCAGGGCCCCCAAAGCCAGGGAATCCGAAGCAGCCAGGATGGCATCCGGTAAGTCATCCAAGCCAATCAAAACCTCTGCTCCCTGCTGGCCATGTTGGGAAAAAAACCCTTCCACCTGGCTGACCAATTCAGGGATTGGAGCAGCATCAATCCCCATGAGAGCTTTTTGATAGCCCTGATAAAAAGACATCACATTGGGCCATTCCAGGGGTGGGGTGATCAAGCCGATCCGGCGGTATCCATGGTCAATCAGGTGGCGGGTGAGCTGGTTGGCTGCCCCTTCGCTGTCCAGCTGCACCTGGTATCCGGGCATATCCGGTACATCCACACTGACAATCGGTGGAAGAAGGTCTAGCAGCTGGGGATCCTCGACCAGGGAGGCGGGACCGATACTGACGAATATGAATCCGTCCACCTGGCGAGCGGTTAGCTGTTTATAATAGGACTCCACCAAGGAGGGGTTCTCAAAGGTGTAGCAGAAAAGCGGCAGGTAGCGCAGATCACGGCATTTTTCCTGGATTGTCTTGATGAAAGGAGTGTAAAAAGACGCTGGACTGGGCATAATGATCCCAATCAGATAGCTGGGATTTTCCGCTCCCCGCCCTGCAACCGCAGCTGGATCGTAAGGCAGCACAACTGTGCCCCGCCGGGTGCGGATTGAGACCAAACCATCCACTTCCAAGCGCTGATAAGCCTGGCGCACGGTATGCATGTGAACGCCAACTTCCTCCGCCAGCTGGCGCATGGGAGGCAGCTGAACGCCATCCTTTAATTCCCCGCTGGCGATCAGCCAGGTCAGCTGCTCGGTCAGCTGACTGATGAGCGGAACACCGGATTGGGGATCAAGCTGGAGGTGGTTGAGGAGGGAAGGGTTCATAACACCGGATCTATTGTTATATATTTATATAACAATTTTATCAATCCCGGGTATCTTGTCAAGAATGCGACCTGAGGTCGACAGGACCTCCGAGGTTGGCTGGACCTCCGAGGTTACCTCCGAGGTCGGGTATCTAGAGCTTGCCAAAATGGGCAGGACGGGATTAAATGGGAGTATGCCCAGCCGCGCGATCAAAGCTCTCTCAGTCAGCGACAGGATGGATACCTCCCTCCTTGAGCCAGACAATTACGAAAGATTCAAGGATATCGACTTAATCCTGTCCTGCGGTGATTTGCCCTATTACCACATTGAGAATCTGTTCCAGCTCTATGAGGTACCGGTCCTTTACGTCCGGGGGAACCACGATCCTCGGGTAGAGTATGGGAAAAGCGGACCGCTTTACGGTCCCCGGGGCGGGATCGATCTGCACAACCGGGTGGTCTTTCTGAACGAGCTGATCTTCGCAGGTTTCGAAGGTTCCCTGCCCTACAAAGAAGGTCCATTTCTCTATTCCCAATCCCAAATGTGGCGTTTTGTGCTGGGCCTTGTACCAAGATTGCTGTGGAACAAGCTGGTTCACGGCCGCTACCTGGATGTGGTCATCACCCACAGCCCCCCTTATGGGATCCACGACAAGGACAGCAATGTGCACGGCGGATTCAAGGCATTTCGCTGGTTGATCCAGGGTTTCCAGCCAACCTATTTCTTCCACGGGCACATCCATGTCTACGATGAGGAACAAATCACCGAAACCGTGATTGGGAAGACCAAGGTGATCAACACCTACGGCCACCGCAAGAGTGTCTTGCGGCCCGGGCAGCGACACTACACTCCCAAAGAGCGAGCCTATATCCCCTCCTCAGCTAGCACGGCGGAGGATTTCCGGGATGCCCGCCGCAGAGGCGCGCTGGAGAGTATCTGGAGCACGCTGACCGGATCAGCCAAACATCTGATCCGCTTCCAGCAGGTGGAAGATCAGCTCCAGTACGACCAGTCCCGCAAATTAGGCCTCGTAGAGATCCCTTTGGATGCTATCGTGGGCAGCGTCAACCGGCCCAACGATTTCACGCGGAAATTTTTCCCCCGGGAGGTGGTCGATCCCGGCCGCTGGCAGCAGGTCAAAAAGGGGATGGACCAATCCATCCGGCCCATCGAGGTCTATCAGATCGACCAAACCTATTTCGTGCTGGACGGCAACCACCGAGTTTCAGTCGCCCGCCAGAGAGGTATGACCCACATTCCTGGCTATGTGACCAAAATCGAAAGTTCCATTCCGCTCACGCCGGATGATGATATCAATGATCTGATCATCAAGAACCAGCAGGTAAGATTCCGCAAGGAAACCGGACTGGAAGTCAACCGGCCGGATCTTGAGTTTGCCACCAGCTTCCCGGGAGGATACCAGCAGCTCCGTGAACAGGTCGATGCCCATAAGAACAGCCTGGAAGCAGGCGCGCGCGGGTCATACAACCTGCAAGATGCAGCAGAAAGCTGGGTCGAGGAAGTTTATCTGCCGATTTTGCAGAAAGTTTCCCAATCTGGTCTGCTGCGAGATTTTCCAGAACGCACTCCAACGGATCTTTATATCTGGCTGACGCGCTACCAAGAAGAACTCAGCCAGCAGTACGGCTGGGAAATCCAACCCGAGGCAGCGCTGGACAGCCTGGCCGCGGCGTACAGCAGGCGCCTCATACAGCGCTGGCGCAGATTCCAAAAGAGGTTCATTCCCAGATCCCTGGTCCCTTCGAGCGGGATTGGAGAGTGGCGCAGACAGTACCTGCTGCCACGTAAGGAGGACCAGATCTTTTCTGGCATCCTGGTCGCTCTGAACGGCAGGAAAAGCGGCTGGAAAGCGCTGGATCAAGCCGTCACGATAGCGGAGATTGAGAAGGGTCGCGTCGCGGTTCTTCATATCATCCAGAATGAGGACGACAATGTAGGAGATAATAAGCAGTTACGGAAAGAGTTTGAAAACCGGATCCGAAATTCGGATATTGATATTAATCTCTACCTGGAGGAGGGCGAGTTGGTGCCCACCCTAACCCGGCGGGCATTATGGAATGATCTGCTGGTTTTCAGCCTGGAGCACCCACCTGAGGACCGCCCAGCCTCCCGATTGCGATCCGGGATCCGAAGCCTGATCCAATCCTGCCCCCGACCGCTGCTGGCTGTCCCGGCTCCCACGGAGATGCGTCATGGGCTGCTGGCATTTGACGGCAGTCCTAAAGCCATCGAGGCTCTTTATCTGGCCGCATATCTGGCGGAAAAACGAGGTGTCCAGCTTACGCTGGTCAACGCCCAGGAGGACAGCATGATAAAAACCCAGCCTCTGGAAAGCGCCCGCGAGTACCTGCAAGCCCGGGATATCCAGGCGGAATACATCACTGAAATCGGACCTCCAGCTGAAGTGATCCTGAACGCGAAAGAAGACTTTCGCTGTGATTTTTTAATCGTGGGCGGTTACGGATACCAGCCAGTAATGGAACTGCTTTTCGGCTCTACCCTGGACTCGCTGCTCCGCCGATCGGATGTGCCAGTATTGATCTGTCATTGAACAAGACCTCCGAGGTCGTCCCGACCTCGGAGGTCCATCTAGCAGGAGGTTGCTTTATGGGTGAATCAGAAGGAATCTTCATTGGTGTGGATCTGGGTGGAACCAATATCGAAGCTGCGGTATTACAAAATGGAAGAATCCTGGCATC
>Ga0272444_10004142_pt1 | contig 12871 bp, 2 predicted proteins | sample SSMForm13_FD_201033 | JGI IMG/M metagenome (GOLD analysis project Ga0272444, IMG submission 201033) | Marine sediment archaeal communities from Little Sippewissett salt marsh, Falmouth, MA, United States - SSM-Form-13 | ecosystem: Environmental > Aquatic > Marine > Wetlands > Sediment ...
GGCGCCGGACGGTCACGTGATCGGCCTGGACGTGGAGGCGACGACGGGGATCCCGACGTGGACGAGCCTGGCGCCGCTGGCGGTGGTGAGCGCGGCCTTCGACTACGAGGACTTCACGTGGTCGGGGGGCACGCTGGACCCGGGCGAGTCGGGGACGTTCAGCGTGGAGGTCCGCAACACCGGCAGCCTGGCGGCGACGGGCGTGACGGCGACGCTGGACTGCGCCTGCCCGTGGGTGACGGTGACGGACGCGTCGGGCAGCTACGGGACGGTGGGCGTCGGCGCGGCGGTGGAGAACACGTCGAACGCGTTCGGTCTGGCGATCTCGCCGGAGTGCTTCGCGGGGAACCTGGCGTGGTTCACGCTGACGCTGAGCTTCAACGGTCTGGCCGAGGCCGAGGTGGTCTTCGCGCTGCCGATCGGGACGGCGTCGAGCGACGATCCGATCGGTCCGGACGGGTACGGCTACTACTGCTTCGACAACACGGACACGGCGTACCCGTACGCGCCGACGTACGCCTGGGTGGAGATCGACCCGAACCACGGCGGCGCGGGGACGGACGTGGGCCTGAGCGACTACGGCTTCGAGCAGGACGACACGCGGATCGTGGATCTGCCGTTCACGTTCACCTACTACGGCCAGTCGTGGGACCGGATCTCGATCTGCTCGAACGGATGGATCGCGATGGGGACGACGGACCAGACGGGGTGCTGGAACTACCACATTCCGTCGACGAGCGGGGCGGACAACCTGATCGCGCCGTTCTGGGACGACCTGAGGCAGTCGGGGACGAACCGGGTGTACCGGTGGCACGACGTGGAGAACCACCGGTACGTGGTGCAGTGGAGCCGGGTGACGAACTCGAGCGGCGGGACGCAGAACGTGGAGGTGCTTCTCTACGATCCGGCGTACTGGCCGACGCCGACGGGGGACGGGGAGATCGTCTTCCAGTACCAGGCGGTGAACGACAACGACGGGACGCGGCGCTCGTCGGTGGGGATCCAGAACCAGGACCGGACGGACGGGATCGGCTACCTGTACTGGAGCACGTACACGCCGGGGGCGGCGACGCTGACGAGCGGCCGGGCGCTGCGGTTCGTGCCGATCGGCTCGATGGCGCTGGGGACGCTGTCCGGGGACGTGACGAACGCGTCGGCGGGCGGCGCGGCGGCGCCGGGGGTGTCGATCCGCCTGGTGGAGACGGGTCTGGCGCTGGTGAGCGGCACGGACGGGCACTACGAGGGCAGCGTGGGCGAGGGCACGTACACGGTGCGCGCGGAGCATCCGAGCTTCGAGACGGTGACGGTGCCGGACGTGGAGATCGTGGAGGGGGAGACGACGGTGGTCGACTTCTCGCTGACGGACATCGCGGGCCCGGCGATCGCGGGGACGACGGTGCTGCCGAGCACGAGCGACACGGTGGGCCCGTACGTGGTGGAGGCGACGATCACGGACTACTCGGCGGTGGTCGAGGCGACGCTGTGGTACACGGTGTTCGGGGGCGGCCCGTACGCGGTGCCGCTGACGCTGATCGACGCGCCGTCGGGCCTGTACCGGGCGGAGATCCCGGGTCAGCCGATCAATGCGAACGTCCACTACTGGCTGACGGCGGCGGACGGGATCGGCCTGACGAGCCGGGACCCGGAGGGCACGGGCAGCTACGATTTCTGGGTGCTGAACCAGGTGGTCATCTTCGAGGACGACATGGAGACGGACCAGGGCTGGACGGTGGGCGCGGCGGACGACGACGCGACGACGGGCATCTGGGAGCGCGTGGATCCGATCGGGGTGACCGAGGGGACGACGGTGGTCCAGCCGGAGGACGACGCGTCGCCGTCGGGGACGCGGTGCTACATCACGGGCAACAGCGAGACGGGCAGCCAGGGCGCGGACGACGTGGACAACGGGAAGACGACGCTGCTGAGCCCGGTGTTCGACCTGAGCGAGGCGATGGAGGTGACGCTGAGCTACCGCCGGTGGTACTGCAACGACACGGGCAACGATCCGAACAACGACACGTGGCAGGTCCAGGTGACGAGCAACGGCAGCACGTGGGTGAACCTGGAGAACACGCAGGCGAGCGAGCACTCGTGGGCGCTGCGGACGTTCCTGCTGGACGACCACGTCGCGTTGACGGACCAGGTTCAGCTGCGCTTCATCGCGTCGGACTACAGTTCGGGATCGGTGGTGGAGGCGGGCGTGGACGAGTTCACGCTGAGCGGCTACCAGGTGCCGGACCTGACGGACGTGGGGGACGCGGCGCCGGCGGCGGTGACGCTGCTGGGCAACGCGCCGAACCCGTTCAACCCGGCGACGGCGATACGCTTCGGGCTTCCCGATGCCGGACCGGTGACGCTGCGCGTGTACGACGCGAGCGGGCGCCTGGTGCGCACGCTGGCGCGTGACGAGGTGTTCGCGGCGGGCTACCACGCGGTGACGTGGGACGGCCGCGACGCGGCGGGGCATCCGGCGAGCTCGGGGCTGTACTTCTATGCGCTGGACGCCGGCGGCTCCCGGCATGCCGGCAAGGCGGTGCTGCTGAAGTAGCCGGCCGTCAGACAAACATGGGCGGGTGATGCCCTTCCTTGCGCCTCCGTATAAAGTCGGCTCAGGAAGGGCATCACCCGCCCTTCCTCATCCAACGGCCGGCTGCGCTCGCAGGCCCAACATCCCCGCCCGCGGCGCTGTGGGGAGGGGAAGACCTTCACGGAGGCGACTTCGAAGCGGAGCCGGAGTGGAGGCCTTCCCCTCCCCGGATCACCACGGCCGGGGCGGTTTGGGCCCGCGGGCACGATGGGTTATAATTGAGCATGCATCTCGGCACGATCCCCCTGCCGCTCCGGCGATTCCCCACCGGGCACGCCCGGTCGACATCCCTTTCCCATCCTCGAACGGAGGCGGGCATGCGCGCGCGCGGCATCGCGGCTGCGGCCATCGCTCTCGTCATGGCGACCGTGGCGGTCGCCGACTCCCGGACCCTGGTCCTCGATCCCGAGAAGCCCGATCGCGCGCCCGCCGTGCGCGTCCTGTCCGAGCGCGGCGCCTCGCTGATCCTCGAGGTCACCGTGCCCGCCCTGACGGTGGAGGAGATGGAGGTGGAGCGCCTGCGCTGGCAGGCCCTGTCCATCGACGGCGGCTCCTACCGGGGCGAGGCGGGGCAGGCCGGCCTGCCCACCCTCGCGCGGCTGGTGCAGGTGCCCGACGGCGCGTCCGTCGCGGCCCGCGTGCTCTCGGCAGATACCGAGCGACTCGCGGGCTACCGCCTGCTGCCCGTGCAACCCGACGGGGCCGAGGCCTTCGTCATCGACCGCGACTACTACGCCCGCCAGTCGCCGGACCGGCCGCCCCTCGTCGAGACGGGGCCGCCGGCCCTCATGGGCGGTCTGCGCGTGGCGTCCCTCGTCGTCAACCCGGTCGCCTACGATCCGGCCCGCGGGGAGATCGAGGTGGCGCGACGCGTCGAGGTGGAGCTGGATTTCTCGGGCGCCGACGCGCGCTACCCGGCCACGCCGCGGCCGGTCACGGCCAGCTTCGACCGGATCTATCGCGACGCGGTGGTCAACTACCGGGGCGCCGACGCCGTGCCCGGACCGGGCACCTACCTGGCCGTCTGTCCCGACGACCCGGCCGTCATCGCCAACCTGGAGCCGCTGCTCGACTGGCGCCGCCGCCAGGGCTACGCGGTCCAGCTCGCCACGCTGACCGAAACGGGCGCCACGGCCGAGAGCCTGACCGACTACATCCAGGGCGTCTACGACACGGCCGATCCGCCGCTGGAGTTCATCACCCTGGTGGGCGACGCCAACGGCCCCGTCGCCGTCCCCTGCCACTACGAGCAGCTGACGGGCTGGAACGGCGAGGGCGATCACTACTACGCCACCCTGGCGGGCGACGATTACGTGGCGGACGCCCACGTGGGCCGCCTCTCCGTGCGCAGCGCCGACGAGCTGGCCGTCGTGGTGGACAAGATCCTCACCTACGAGACCGACCCGCCCATGGACGACACGAGCTGGTTCACTCACGCGGCGCTCATCGGCGACCCGTCCAGCTCGGGGATGACCTGCGTCTACGTCAACCAGTGGGTCAAGGAGCAGATGCTGGACCACGGCTACACGCGCGTGGACACCATGTGGTACGGCAACTACTCGGGCTTCGCGTACCAGCACATCAACGAGGGCGTCACCGCCTTCGGCTACCGCGGCTTCTGGTACGTGAGCGGCATCACCGTCGGTCTCATCCAGAGCCTCAGCAACGGCGACCGTCTCTGCTTCGCCCTCTTCCCCACCTGCGGCACCAACTCCTTCGCCGAGGACATCACGGCCCGCACCGAGGCCTTCCTGCGCAACCCCAACGGCGGCGGCGTAGGCGCGGCCGCCCTGGCCACCATCGGCACCGAGACGCGGCCCAACAACATCTACTACCAGGGCGTCTGGCACGGGGCCATCAACCTGGAGGACTACCGGCTGGGCGTGGCCAACACGCGGGGCAAGACGCAACTCTTCATCGAGCTGGGCGGCCACCAGGATCACATCGCCGAGGGCTGGGCCGTGTGGGCCAGCCTCATCGGCGACCCGGCCACGGAGATGTGGACCGGCGTGCCGGCCGTCCTGGCCGTGGACCATCCGGCGGGACTGCCGGACGGCGCCTCGTCGGTGCCCGCCACCGTAACGACGGGCGGCGCGCCCTGCGAGGGCGTCCTGGTGACCCTGTGGAAGGAGGGCGAGGTCCGCGCCAGCGCCCTCACGGACGCCGCCGGGCGCGTCAACCTGCCCCTGGACGGCGCCACGCCCGGCGCCGTCCACCTGACGGCACGCAAGCACGACCACCTGCCCTACCGGGGGACGCTGACCCTCGGCGCCGCGGTCGCGTACCTGGGCGCCGCCGGCGTCGAGGTGGACGACGACGCCCTCGGCGGCAGCGCGGGCAACGGCGACGGCGTCATCGAGCCAGGCGAGACCATCGAGCTGCGCCTGGCCCTGGAGAACCTGGGCGCGGATCCCCTGACGGGGGTGACGGCGACGATCGCCGCCGCGGATCCCTACGTGACGATCACCGACGCCGCCGAGGACTACGGCGCCATCGGCGCGGGGCAGACGGCCTGGTGCCTCGAGGACTTCGACCTCGTCGTCGATCCGGCCGCGCCTGACGGCCACCTGATCGACCTGGACGTCGCGGCGCAGGCCGGCGCGCAGTCCTGGACGAGCCTGGCGCGGCTCGCCGTCGCCGGCGCGGCCCTGGCGGCCGACAGCATCGCCTGGAGCGGCGGCGGCGGCGATGTCGATCCCGGCGAGTCGGGAATCCTGACCGTCAGGCTGCGCAACCGGGGCACGCGCGCGGCGTCCGGCGTCACGGCCGAGCTGCTGTGCGAGGATCCCTGGATCGCCGTCTCGGATCCCGCCTCCGCCTACGGCGATCTCCCGCCCGGCGCGGCGGGGGACGGCGACGGCTTCGGCCTGGCCCTGTCGCCGGAGAGCTTCGGCGGCAGGCCGGTGAGCGCGCGCGTGGCCCTGACCTACAACGGCGGGGCGCGGGACACGGTGGACCTCGCGCTGCCCGTGGGCACCGCCGGCACCAGCGACCCTCTCGGCCCCGACGACTTCGGCTACTACTGCTTCGACGACACCGACGTCCTGTCCGGCTTCGCCCCGGTCTACGACTGGGTGGAGATCGATCCGCGCTACGGCGGCGCCGGTGTCGCCGTGGGCCTGTCCGATTATGGCTTCGAGCAGGACGACACGCGGATACTGTCCCTGCCCTTCGTCTTCTCCTATTACGGGCGGGACTACATGCAGATCTCCGTCTGCTCGAACGGCTGGATCGCCATGGGCGCGACGAACCAGCGCGGCTGCTGGAACTACAGCCTGCCCAGCGCCATCGGACCCGACGCCATGATCGCCCCCTACTGGGACGACCTGCACCAGGACGGCCAGAACCGGGTTTACCGGTGGCACGACACGGCCAACTACCGCTACATCGTGCAGTGGAGCCGCGTGCTGGACGCCGACGGCCGCGTCCAGAACTTCCAGATCATCCTCGAGGATCCGCTCCACCACCCGACGCCCCTGGGCGACGGCGGCATCGTCTTCCAGTACGACACCGTCCACAACAGCGACACCCACTACCGCTTCGCGACGGTGGGCATCCAGGACGCGGACCGCGACGACGGCATCTGCTACACCTACTACAACGACTATCCGCCGGCCGCGGCGCTCCTCGGCACGGGGCGCGCCCTGCGCTTCGTGCGCCCCCTGCCCGGCCCCCACGGCACGCTGGCCGGCACCGTCACCAATCTCACCACCGGCGGCCCGGCCGCGGGCGTGACAGTGCGCCTGCAGGAGAGCGGAGCGGCCTTCACCAGCAACACGGCGGGCGGCTACCAGGGCGGCGTCACGCCGGGCCTCTACACCCTGCGGGCCGAGCATCCGAGCGTGGATCCCGTCACCGTCGAGGCCGTGGGCGTGATCGAGGGCGCCACCGTCACCGTCGACATCGGCGTGACGGACGTGGTGCCGCCGGCCATCGCCGACGTGACCGCGCTCGACGTCACCGCGGACACCGCCGGCCCCTACGCCGTCGAGGCGGCGATCACCGACTTCTCGGGCCTGGCCGAACTGCGCCTCCACTGGACGGCCGGCGGCGCCGGGCCCTTCGCGACGGACATGACGCCGGCCGGCGAGCCCGACCGCTACCGCGCGGAGATTCCCGGCCAGCCCCTCGGCACGCGCGTCAGCTACTGGCTCACGGCCCGCGACGCGGGAGGGCTCCTCGCCCGCGACCCCGTTGACGAGACGGCGTTCCACGAGTTCTGGATCCTCGCCGAGGGCGTCATCTTCGAGGACGACTTCGAGATCGACCGCGGCTGGACGGTGGGCGATCCCGCCGACACGGCCACCGAGGGGATCTGGGTGCGCGAGGATCCCGTGGCCGTCTGGTTCAGCGGCCAGGAGGTTCAGCCCGGCGACGACGCCACGCCCGAGGGCACGCACTGCTGGGTCACCGGCAACGATGCCGGGGGCAGCCACGGCGTCGACGACGTGGACGGCGGCCGCACCACGCTCACGAGTCCGGCCTTCGACCTGAGCCGGGCCACCGCGGTCACCGTAAGCTACAAGCGCTGGTACTCCAACGACACGGGCTACGCGCCGGGCACCGACAACTGGCTGGTGCAGGTCACCAACGACGGCGTCAGCTGGCGCGTTCTCGAGTTCAGCACCATCAGCGAGCGGAGCTGGCTGCTCAGCAGCGCGTTCCTGGACGACATCCTCGAGCTGACCGATCAGGTGCGGTTCCGCGTCATCGCCAGCGACTACAGCCCGGACGGCGTGGTGGAGGCCGCCCTGGACGACTTCATGCTGTTCGGCTACCAGCTTCCCGACGCGACCGGAGGCGGGGACGCGCCGCCGCCCGCCGCGGTGTCGCTGCTCGGCGCCGTGCCCAATCCCTTCAACCCGGCGACGTCGATACGCTTCGGACTGCCCGAGGCCGGCCCGGTCACGCTCCGCATCCTGGACGTGAACGGCCGCCTGGTGCGCACCCTCGCCGAGGGGCGGCACTTCGCCGCCGGCGTGCACGCCGTGAGCTGGAACGGGCGCGACGAGGCGGGGCGGCCCGCCAGCTCCGGCATCTACCTGTACACGCTGGAGGCGGGCGGCTCCCGTCTCGCCGGCAAGGCGGTGCTGCTCAAGTAGCCGGCCGCCAAACAAACATGGGCGGGTGATCCCCTTCCTTGCGCCTCCGTATAAAGTCGGCTCAGGAAGGGGATCACCCGCCCTTTGTCGTCTCGGCCGGCGGTGATGTGTTCGGGTGGAAGATTGTCTTTCTGTCATTTCGTTTGACGAGGCGGACCGCGCTGGCGGACAGGCAGGCCTTGCCCGAGGCGACTCTATGTGGAGCGGAGGGGAAGGCCTGCCTGTCCGCCCGTACGCCGAGGTGGTATAATTGGGGCGCTATTTCCGGGCCGCGCCCACTGGTCCGGTCGACCCCATGCCGCAGACCGATCCCTGGTCAATGATGGAGAGTACGATGCGCAATGTCCTTGGAATGCTGATGGCCGGAATGCTCTGTCTCGCCGCCGGCGCTCAGGCGGCGACCACCACCACTCTCGCCCTGGCCGGCGGCGACGCGGGCGCCGAGCCGACGGTCCGCGTCCTGGCGGCCGATGGCGACATCCTGCGCCTCGAGTTGGTTCTCCCCTCGCTGACGGTGGAGGAGCTCGAGGTCGAGCGTGAGCGCTACCAGGCCCTGTCCATCCCCGGCGCCATGATCCGGGGCGATGACGGGCAGCCCGGGCTGCCTGCCCTGTCGCGCCTGGTACAGGTGCCGGCGGGGGCCGCCGTGCGGGCCCGCGTGCTGGCCGCCGACCGTGAGCGCTTCACGGGCTACCGGGTGCTGCCGGTGCAGCCCGACGAGGCCGACGGCTTCGTCATCGACCGCGACCACTACGCGCGCGGCGCGGCCGACGCCCCCTCCCTGGTGGAGGTGGGCGAGCCGGCCGTCCTGCGCGACCTGCGCGTGGTGCCGGTGACCTTCAATCCCGTGGCCTACGATCCCGCCGCCGGGGCCATCGACGTGGCGCGGCGCGTGGAGCTGGAGCTCGACTTCTCCACGGCGGACGCGGCTGACGCCGCGGCGCCGCCGGCGCGCCCCATTCCCGAGAGCTTCGACCGCCTCTACCGCGACGTGGTGGTGAACTACCGCGGCGACGAGGCGGTGTCGGGCCCCGGCACCTACCTGGTGATCTGCCCCAACATCACGTCCATCATCACCTCCCTCGAGCCGCTGCTCGACTGGCGGCGGCGCCAGGGCTACGACGTCCGGCTCGCCACGACCACCGAGACCGGCAGCTACACGAGCAGCATCAAGAACTACATCCAGAACATCTACGACACGGCCGATCCGCCCCTGGAGTTCGTCGTCCTGGTGGGCGACGCCAACGGCACCGTCGCCATCCCCACCTTCTTCGAGAGCGTGTCGGGCTGCTCGGGCGAGGGCGACCACTACTACACGACCCTCGCGGGCGGCGACTACCTGGCCGACGTGCACATCGGGCGCCTGTCGGTGCGCACCAGCGGCGAGCTGGACGACGTCGTCGACAAGATCGTCACCTACGAGCAGAACCCGCCCCTGTCGGACGCGGACTGGTTCACGCGCGCCAGCCTGATCGGCGATCCCTCCACCTCGGGCGAGACCTGCGTTTACATCAACCAGTGGCTCAAGCAGCACCTGCTCGCCAAGGGCTACAGCCGGGTGGACACGGCCTGGGGCGGCAACTTCTCGAGCTTCTTCACGAGCTCGGTGAGCCAGGGCTGCACGGTCTTCGGCTATCGCGGTTACTGGCACATGAGCGGCATCAGCGAGAGCTACATCGCCAACCTGAGCAACGGCTACGAGCTGCCCTTCGCCGTGATCATCACCTGCGACACGGGCTCCTTCTCGGACGACACCATGTGCCGCTCCGAGGCCTTCCTGCGCAATTCCAACGGCGGCGGCATCGGTTCCGTGGGCCTGGCCACCATCTGCACCCACACGCGCGAGAACAACGTCTATTACCAGGGCTGCTGGGAGGGCGCCGTCAACGGCAGCGACCGCCGCCTCGGCGTCTCCCACACGCGCGGCAAGCTGCAGATGCACATCGACTTCGGCGCGCACTCGCCCAACACGGCCGAGGCCTGGTCGACCTGGGCCAACCTGATGGGCGATCCGGCCACGGACATGTGGACGGCCCATCCCGGGACGATGGCCGTCACCTACCCGGCCACGGTGCCGGCCGGCGCCAGTTCGCTGCCCGTGGTGGTGAAGGTCGGCGGCGCGCCCCTTGCCGGTGCGCGGGTGGCCCTCTACCAGGAGGGAACGCTTCGCGTGACCGGCCTCACCGACGGCGACGGCGCGGCCAATCTGCCGCTGGCCGGCGCGTCGAGCGGCACGGTGCTGGTGACCGTCGCCAAGCACGACCACGTGCCCTTCCAGGGCGACCTGACGCTGGGCAGCGTGGCCGTCTATCCGAGCTTCGCCGAGGCCACCGTGGACGACGACGTCTTCGGCGACAGCGACGGCAACGGCGACGGCGTGGTCAATCCAGGCGAGACCATCGAGCTGCCCCTGGCGCTGCATAACCTGGGAACCGCCACCGCGCTGGGCGTGACGGCCACCCTGGCCACGGGCGATCCCTACGCGACCATCACGGACGACACCGAGGACTTCGGCGACATCGTTGGGGGCGCCACGGTCTGGAGCGCCGAGGACTTCGACCTGATCGTCGGACCCTTCGCGCCGGACGGCCACGTCATCGATCTCGACGTGATGGCGACGACGGGCCTGCCCACGTGGACCACCCTCGCGCAGCTCACGGTGGTGAGCGCGGCCTTCGACTACGAGGATTTCACCTGGTCGGGCGGCGGCAGCCTCGATCCCGGCGAGTCGGGGACCTTGAGCGTCACGGTGCGAAACAACGGCAGCATCGCGGCCGGCGGCGTCACGGCCACGCTGAGCTGCGACAGCCCGTGGGTGACGGTATCCGACCCCAACGGCGCCTATGGAACCGTGGGCGTCGGCAGCGCGGCGGAGAACACGGGCGACCCCTTCGGCCTGTCCGTCTCCTCGTTCTGCTTTCGGGGCACGCCGCTGAACTTCACGTTGGTTCTGGACTTCAACGACGGCGCCCGCGACCGCGTGGAATTCACGCTGCCCGCGGGCACGGCGTCCGCGGACGATCCCACGGGCCCGGACGCCTACGGCTACTACTGCTTCGACAACACGGACACGGACTACGCCTACGCGCCGAGCTACAACTGGGTCGAGATCGCGCCCAACCACGGCGGCAGCGGCACCGCGGTGGGCCTGAACGACTTCGGCTTCGAGCAGGACGATACGGAGGTCCTCGACCTGCCCTTCCCGTTCCAGTACTACGGCGTCCAGTTCAGCAAGGTCTCCGTCTGCTCCAACGGCTGGATCGCCATGGGGGCGACGAACCAGAAGGGCTGCTGGAACTACGAGATCCCGGCAGCCGGCGGGCCGGACCACATGATCGCGCCCTTCTGGGACGACCTGCGGCAGCAGAGCAGCGACCTGGTCTATTACTGGTTCGACGAGACGAACCACCGCTTCATCGTCCAGTGGAGCCGCCTGCGGCACCAGAGCACCTACCAGGTGCAGAACTTCGAGGTCATCCTCCATGATCCGGCCCATTACCCGACGCCGTCGGGGGACGGAGAGATCGTCTTCCAGTACGAGACGGTGGCCAACACCGACAACCAGACGCGCTACGCTTCGACGGGCATCCAGAACGGCGACCGCACCGTCGGCATCGGCTACACCTACTGGGGCTCCTACGCGCCGGGCGCCGCGACGCTCACCAGCGGCCGCGCCATCCGCTTCCTGCCGCTCGAGGTTTCCGACATGGGCACCCTCGAGGGCGACGTGACCAACGTCTCCAACGGCGGCACGCCCATCGAGGGCGTGGCCGTGCGCGTCATCTCCAGCGGGACCGTCCTCTACACGGGCCGCCAGGGCCACTACCAGGGCAGCGTGCCGGCCGGCCTCTTCACGGTTCAGGCCGAGCACGAGAGCTTCGAGACGGTGGTCGTGCCGGGCGTGTCCATCACCATCGGCGAGACGACCTATCTCGACTTCGAGATGACCGACATCCAGGCGCCGCGGATCACGAACACGACCGAGTTGCCCAACACCGGCGACACGACGGGCCCCTACGTCGTGCAGACGAATGTTCGCGACTGGTCCGACCTCGACGAGCTCGAACTGCACTACTCGGTGACGGGCGGGCTGCCCACCGCCGTGGACATGACGCTGATCGACGAGCAGACCAGCCTCTACCAGGCGGAGATTCCCGGTCTGGCGGTGAACACCCACGTCAGCTACTGGCTGACCGCGCGCGACGCGGCGGGCAACCGGGCGCGCGAGCCCGAAGAGGAGGGCACCTTCCACGAATTCTGGGTCCTGAGCGGCGGAGTCCTCTACAGCGACGACTTCGAGAGCGACCAGGGGTGGACCGTGGGCGACGCGGGCGACACGGCCACCGACGGCTTCTGGGTGCGCGAGGATCCGGTGGGCGTGTGGGAACAGGGCGTTCCCGTGCAGCCCGAGGACGACGCCTCGGAGACGGGGACCCTCTGCTTCGTCACCGGCAACGAGGAGACGGGCGAGCAGGGAGAGGACGACGTGGACGGCGGCCTGACGACGCTCAGCAGCCCGCTCTTCGACCTGACCGACCGCGTGGACGTGTTCGTCGAGTACCAGCGCTGGTATTCCAACGACACGGGCTACGCGCCGGGCACGGACAACTGGCAGGTGCGCGTCACGGACGACGACGGCGCCAGCTGGCACATCATCGACTTCACGACGGAGAGCACGCACGCATGGTACGGCGTTTCCATCCCCCTGGACGCCATCATCGACATGACCGACCAGGTGCGCTTTCAGTTCATCGCCAGCGACTACGATCCCGACTCCGTGGTCGAGGCGGCCGTGGACGACTTCCGGCTGATCGGCTTCTATTCACCGACGATGACGCCGGCCCCCGGGACCGAGGCGCCGGCGGCGGTCACCCTGCTGGGGGCCGTGCCCAATCCCTTCAACCCGTCGACGGAGATCCGCTTCGGCCTGCCGGAGGACGGGCCGGTCACGCTGCGGGTCTTCGACGTGGGCGGGCGCCTCGTGCGCACCCTCGCCGCGGAGCGGCCCTACGCGGCGGGCGTCCACGCCGTTCGCTGGGACGGCCTCGACGAGGCCGGGCGGCCGGCCAGCTCGGGCGTGTACCTGTACGCCCTCGAGGCGGCGGACGCCCGGCTCACCGGCAAGGCGGTGCTGCTGAAGTAGCCGGCGTGATCAACATTGGGGTGGTGAATCTCCTCCCGC
>Ga0272444_10004143_pt1 | contig 12871 bp, 7 predicted proteins | sample SSMForm13_FD_201033 | JGI IMG/M metagenome (GOLD analysis project Ga0272444, IMG submission 201033) | Marine sediment archaeal communities from Little Sippewissett salt marsh, Falmouth, MA, United States - SSM-Form-13 | ecosystem: Environmental > Aquatic > Marine > Wetlands > Sediment ...
TGACGCTTGAGTTGCTCCAGCGCCGGCCCCAACCGGCGGTCCTCGTTGAACGCCGGCATGACAATCGAAAGCTGAGGTTCGGGATTATCGGAATTAGTCATTCTGTTACGCAAAGAAAGTCCTGGGCCCTGGTTCTTACGTTTTAGCGTGGCACGCCCCAGCTCGAACTCTCGGCGATTACTGTTGAGTTCAATTATCGTGGCCTGCCCTTGCAGTATGCCGTCTCTATGTAGAACCCGCAAGGCGTCGATCCGCGCCGCGAATATTACCAGCCCGGGGCGCAATCAACCAATCCACGCCACAATAACCACATCCATGCCTTGTGCAGCCGGGGCTGTCATTGGTATCATCGATTTTTTCCCGCATGAGTTTTCAGGAGAATACAGTGATGTGGAACAGGAGAATAGCAATGGGCGTTGTCATGGCCACGGTGTCGTGGTTCCTCGGCACCGTCATTTGTAATGGAGCCCAGGAAGTGCCCGGACCAGAATTTAAAGCTACAGGTTCGCCCGATGCCGAGAAGCTCGGCTGGAGACTGGCGACACAGGCGTGGACGTTCAACAAGGTGACTCTCTTCGAGGCAATCGACAAGACCGCCTCTATCGGCGTCAAGTGCATCGAGGCCTATCCCGGCCAGAAAATCAGCAAAGACATCGCCGAAAAGATGGGACCGGGCATGACGCCGGCAGCCATCAAGGCCGTCAAAGCTAAGCTCAAGGAAAAGAACGTCAAGCTCGTCAACTTCGGTGTCACGGGGCTTGCGGGCAAGGAAGCCGACGCGCGCAAATTCTTCGACTGGGCCAGGACAATGGGCCTCGAAACCATCGTCACCGAGTCCAACCCGGACTTCCTGGACGCCCTGTGCAACGAGTACGGCATTAACGTGGCATTCCACAATCATCCGCACTCCTGGCCGCCCGAAAAAGTCCTCGCCGCGTGCAAGGGCAAGAGCAACCGAATGGGCGCCTGCGCCGACACGGGCCATTGGATGCGAAAGAAGATCAAGCCCATCGACGGCGTTACGATGCTCAAGGGAAAGATCGTCTCGTTCCACTTCAAGGACCTTAACCAGTTCGGCAATGGCCACGACGTGCCATGGGGCACCGGCGAGGGCGACCTCAAGGCCGTGATGAGCGAGCTGAAAGCACAGGGCTTTAAGGGCGTATTCTCCATCGAGTACGAGCACAAGTACTCCCTGGCCGACCTGGCCGCGTGCGTAAAGTTCTTCAACGACACCGCCAAAGAAATCGCCGCCGAAAAGACCCACTAGGTCTTTTTGTCGTCCTGGAACACAGATTCGGCCCGGGCGGCCTGAATGGTTAGTGTCTGCCCGTCCCGCACAGAGGAGCAAGAAATGTCCGCAAGCGACTTCGCAGACCTGCAACCGATGACCGACGGCATTGTCCCCATCACCGTCGCCGAGCGCCAGGAACGTATCGACAAGGCCCGGCGGCTTATGGTCGAGACGGGCATCGACGCCATCTATCTCGATGGCGGGACAAGCCTGCTCTACTTCACCGGCCTGCGATGGAGCCGTAGCGAGCGGATGACCGCGGCGATCATTCCCGCCCGCGGCGAGATCGCCTACATCTGCCCGACCTTCGAGGAGGCCCGCCTGCGACAGTCGATGGTCATCGGCGACGATGTGCGAACCTGGCAGGAGCACGAAAGCCCCTACCAGCGAGTCGCCCAGATATTCGCCGATCGCGGCGTCGCCGGCGGACGAATCGCCATGGAGCAGCAGGTGCGGTTCTTCCTGTACGACGGCATCCGTGCCGCGGCCCCCGATGCAGAGTACGTCTGCGCCGATCCCGTTACCGTGCCCTGCCGGGCCGTCAAGAGCCCCGCCGAGATAGCCCTGATGCAGCGAGCGATGGACATCACCGTGGCCGCGTACAAGAAGGCGATTTCCATGCTGGAAAAGGGCATGAGCCAGGATGACTGCCGGGCAAACGCCGCGGCAGCCCACCGAGCACTTGGCGCCGCCGGCGGGATCGACTTCCAGTTCGGAAAATCGACGGCCTTCCCGCACGGCAGCCGGGAGCCCCAGCAACTCACCGAGGGCCAGGTCGTGCTGATGGACGGCGGATGCACGGTCGAGGGCTACCATTCCGACATAAGCCGGGCGATCATCTTCGGCGAGCCAACACAACGACAGCGAGACATATGGGAACTGGAGAAACGCGCCCAGGCCGCGGGGTTCGCCGCCGCCCAAGTCGGCTCGCCCTGCCAGAACGTGGACGCCGCCGCGCGGAAGGTCATCACCGACGCGGGCTTCGGCCCGGACTACGAGGTGCCGGGCCTGCCCCACCGCACAGGCCATGGCATCGGTCTGGACGTCCACGAACCGGAAAACATGGTCCGGGGAAACATGACGCCGCTGGCACCGGGAATGTGCTTCACCGACGAACCGATGATCGCCATCTACGGCGAGTTCGGCATCCGCCTGGAAGATTGCGTCTACATCACCGAAAACGGCCCGAGATGGTTCACCGAACCCAGCCCATCCATCGAACAGCCCTTCGTGTAGAACATCCGCTTTCGCCTCAAGCGACGACAAAAGCTATCGCCCAAACTTGAGTGTCATTGTCCACGCGAGAAACGCCGGCTCGATGTCCGATATCTTCTGGCCGAAAACGTGTTCGATTGCGCGGATGTCCGCCCCGTCGCCGCTTGCGTGCTCGCGGAAGTAGCGGTAGAACTTCACCAGCAGCCCCTTGTGCTGCATGTACATCACGAAGTATCGCCCCTGGGCATAGTTGAGGCCCTGCAGCGGGCCGTAGAAGTCGCGCTTCGTGACAAGCTCAGCCAGCGGACGGAGCTTCCTGGCCTTGATGGCGGCCTGGAGAGCAGGCAATCGCCAGTTTGTCAGACCCGTGATGCCGTCCTTTTCGATTTGACACTGTTCGTGCAAACTGGCCAGGCCTTCGTTGAACCACGTCGGCAGGTTCGGAAAGTCGTAGACTATCAGCGCATGGGTCAACTCGTGGACCAGCGTGCCGCCACCGGTGTTGATGTTCATGACCATCGTTTGCCGGGCCGGGGTGTAATAACCGTAGTAAGGCGATCCGCCGGAAGGATAATCCTGGCGGGCGTGCAGTTTGTAGTTCTTCTCGCCGGCGAACAAGAACGCGGTAATTGCTTTGTCGGGCTTCTTGTCGAAGTAGGCCGACCACATAGCCCTGGCCGGGCCGAGAATCGACGCCCTGGCGTGGGAGTCAAGCCGCGCCGCAGACATGTCTCCGGCAACCACAAACGGCGGATGCACGACCACGTTGAGCTTCTTACCATACCGGCGGGCGATGTCCGCCGCCCGCTTGTGGCACAGTTCCGTCAACGCCGCGGACGGGTACTTCACGACCGCCGGCGCCGCCTTGGCAGCTGCGCTGACCGCAACCGCCTTCTGGATCGCGGCGGCGCTATCGCCTGAGGCTGCGGGCCCCACGCCACCGGCGGGCCTGGCAGGCGCCTTGGCGGGCGCGTCAGGTTTGGTCGAGCAGGCCGCGACGACCACGGCAGCGCACAGAATCCAATGCTTCATCACATGTCACCTCTGCTCATAGGACGCACAGCGGGCGCGATTGGTTCCCCGCAAGTCACCACAAAAGGTCGGCTTTCCTGGGACGGAGAATATCGCGGAGCTTCTTGATCGCCCGTATTTCGATCTGGCGTACGCGTTCCTTGGAGATACCCAGTCTCCGCCCCAACTGGTCGAACGTGACGGTCTGACCATCGTCGTCAAGCCCGTAATGCTCGATAAGTATTGCCCTCTCTCTGGGCTTTAACTGGGCCAGGACCACGTCGATGCTCTCGCGAAGCTCCGCCGGGTTGACTTCATTGGGGTCATAAATATTCAGGCTGGCGGCGATGTCAAGGATCCCGTCATGCCCGGTGGCGAAGCGGTCGAGATGATATCGCTCTCGCGGCACGGACCTCGCGAAGTTGCGAATGATCGCCCACGAGGCATAGGTCGAGAAGCGATTGCCTCGGGCGTAGTCAAACTTCTCGACCGCCAGCATCAGCGATACATTGCCGTCACTGATCAACTCGAATAGGTTCTGCGCCCCACCAACATGCTTCTTGGCGATCGACACCACAAGCCGGAGGTTGGCTCGCACAATCTTATTCTTGGTGACATTGGCCTGGAGAAGCAACTGCTCTATCTCCCGAAGCTGCGAGGTGCGCAAGTGATTGAGATCCAGTTTGTGCCGCAGCTTGTCCGCCTTGTATTTCAGATAATTGTAGAGCCGAAACAAGTCCCGCTCCTGCATGGCCGAAAGCAGGGGCACCTCGTAAAGGGCCCTGAGGTACGGTGGGAGATTTCGAGGCATTTTGCTCAGGGCGCTACTACGCCCCTTGCCCTTGCTGGCCCGGGCCGAAACTTCCGCGGCGATGATCTGCTCGTCGGCGTTAGGCAAATCAAACTGCGGGTTATGAACATACTTGATGGACCGATCGAGCAGTTGCCTGGCCCGCGTCTCGCTGACGATTCGATAGATACTGCCCCGCGTTCGATGGTACTGTTTGGCGAGAGTCTGGATCGACACGCCGCGCAAAAAACCACGGTAGATGGTCACCTTTTCCTGCTCGCCAAGGCGACTTGGTAGGTACGAGAAAACCGCCTCGCCGGGATGCTCGGCGTCATACTTGCGAATGGTGTAGCGAATGGTCTCCGCCGCCCTGCCCGTGCGACGAGCAATGCGCCTGACCACGTCACTCAGGCTGCACGAGCAAAAGTCCGACATTCGCCGGGCCCGACGGATCACGTCCTGCCGCTGGGCCTCGGTCAACTGGGAAAACCGGCCTGAACGAGCTATCTGTTTTCCCCGTCCGGCAACGAAATGCCGTACGGAGCTTTCCAGAAACGCCACGCGCCGCCGCCCGTCCGGAAAGACCAGCCGCCTCGCCACAAGGCCCTGGTGACGCCATCGCTGGATTGTTTTTGTTGAAACATTAAACCGTCGTGCCAGCGCCGGCGAGTCGTAGACAGGCTCGGGATAGGCGTCTGTCGACAGCTCGAAGCTGTCACATATGTCAAGGATAAGCGAAAGGAGGTCCTGCCGAAGCGACTTGCCTCCCATCGGCTCTCTGCCGGAAACATCCGACGGAGGACGATAGCCTGTGAGACGGTATACAACAAACTCGTAGGGATACTCACGGTCGGCCTGGATGATTTGGATCAACCCCTCAGCCGCATCCGTATAGCCCTTACGCAACCGCTTGAGCCCTGCGGCCAACTCGGCACTCAGGGCCTCCATTGGCTTGTTAGCATACTTCCGCATCCCGCGCCACCCTCACCCGACAGCATGGACCGGCCCCGATCGAACCGCTTGCAGCCATCGGTTACTCATACAGTATGCACCCAAACTCCAAACTTGACAAGGGGGCGTCTGAAGAACCATCCCCTCCCCGCCAGGTCACCGCCAACCCGCACCCCAAAACAAACACGGCCCCTGACGACAGGAGCCGTGCTTTCAGTTTGTAATACTGCCCGCCGAATCCTCTCGCCGCCTGGTCACATCACCGGCGGGATACGGATCGGGTTACATGTGGGTGCCTACTGTGCAGTCGGCGTTGGCGCGTCGCTGAGCAGTTTTCGGAACGTCGCCGCCGTCGGGGCGATCAACGGCGAACCTTCCTGTTCGCCAAGGGCGTCAAGGGCCGCGATGCCTTTCTGCTTTGCGTCGGCATCGGCGGACAGGCGATAGAGGCTCACGTAAGCGGCTGACTGCTGAAGTTGGTAGGCCCACTTCAGTTTTCGGTCATTCTGGTTGTCCGTCGCGGCTTCGTATGCCTTCGCCGCCCAGCGGTAGTCATCCTGCGCGTTTTCGCCAGTCTTGGCGACATCAGACACATAGTCACCCATTTGCGCTATGATTGCCGGCGCACTGTTCTGCGTGGGTAGTCCGGCCCATATTTTGGAGGCATTCTCGGCGACCGCTGACAGGCGAGCCTGAAGCAACAAAGCCTGCACCTGGAGGTTACCCCGGGCCATTCGCGTGTCACCAAGCATCGCCAGAATGCCTGGGTCCGGCTTCAGGAACGCGCTAGCGGAAGAATCTCCCGCGAAGCCCTTGCTGGTTTTGTCGTAGGCCTCGTAGGTCTTGATGGACTTCTCGTAGTCTCCCGCAGCCTTGGCCTCGCTGGCAGCAGCGGCCTTGACAGCTGCGACAACCACCCCGGCAAATTTTTCGGCTTCAGCCTGGGTTTCGGTCAATTGGGCTACGAAGCCCTTCCGCTGGTTCTGAACCTCGGCGCGACGCTCGCCACGAGCCTTGGCCATATCGCCGGCGAGGGTGGTCTGGCTGTTCGTCGCGGCCAGGACAAGTTCATACTCAGCCAGCTTGGCCTTCAATATCCTGGTGGCCTCCTCGATCTCCGCGATGCGGCCGGAGTTCTTGCCGACTTCGTCTTCCTTCGTCTTTGCCTTTTCGAAGATATCCACGCCCTCGATCGGCCCTGCCAGTCGGCTGTCAATACGAAGCTTGCGAGCGGCCTTCGAGAGTTCCTCGCTGGCGGCGATCAGATCGGCCTTTTCCTTCTCGAGGGTTGCTATCTTCTTCTTAACGTCGGCGATCCTGGTCTCAACTGCTGATCGCTCTGTCTTGGCAGCCTGGGCGAATTCTCCGAGTGACTCGTCACTGACGCCGAGAACCAGGTCGCAATTAAGGATCCGCCTGCCAAGTCCGTTCATTCGGACGGCAGCGTTCTCTACCTTCATCGCGCCATTCCAAGCGGCATCTCCATTGCGGGCTGCTTCGAGAGAATGGCGGAAGCCGCGCAACGCATACAATCTCGCCAAAACTGTCTTCGCCTGGAGCTTGTCCAGTTCAGGCTGACCCTCGGCAGACTCCATCGCCTTGGTCAAGCCGTCGATGGCCTGTTTGATTGCCGCATCGGCATTGGGGTTGATCTGCCCGGACGGGACGAGTTCGATCAGACCCTTGCCGCCATCGGGCAATTCTTTCTGGACCATCAGCGGCGCATAATCATCGCCGACCTTGTAGGTCGCATCATTGAGCAGCGCACAAGCGCGGTCATAGAGTCGCCCGGCGCGGCTCGTGGCCTTGGCCAGTGGGCTTTCTGTGCTGCGGCATCCTGCCAGCATCACCGCCCAAAGACAGATCAAACCGCACACTACGTAGCAAAAACGTTTGTCCTTCTGCACGATGTCCTCTCCCAATAAATCGGGGGCCTGCACGGACTCGACTAGTAGCTTCTTACCGCTAGTTTTTAACATGCCCGCCGGGCGTTTGCAACGCCCTGAATAACTCTTGTTCAATAACATCGTCGGGATTTTCCGCAACTCGTCAAACTCAGGCGAAAACCCTTCATGCCTCGTCGGAAGTCGTCCCGTCCCGCCCCGGGGCTCCCAGGGCCTCCAGGATAGTCGCAACTTCATCCAAAGCCAGTGCGTGCCTGCGAATGGCTCGCCTCACGGGCGACGCGATGAGCACCACCGACCCGCGAACTTCAATGCTCGGCTGGGCCTGATCCAGTCGCCGGCAAGCCGGCTCCACCGCCTCGGCCAGTTCACATGGCCCGCGATAACTCCACTGTCCAACTTGGGCTTGCATGCCCCGGGCCGCCAGCGGAGCCAGATCGCCATCGCCACCATGCCACATCAGCAGGCTCGGCAGAGCCTGCCGCGTCTCAGCCACCACAACGCTGAACCGCCGCGTCAGTCTGCGCGTGCCATGTCCCAATTCGCAACGGAAATCAAATGCCCGCAGAATCCGACCATCAAGTCTCCCGGATGTGACATTATTGGCACACGGGCTGTGGCCGGAGGAAATCACCGCGAAGTCGGCATAGCGTCTCGGGACATCGTAGGGATCGTCTTGAAAGAACTTCATGCCTTTCTCGTGCGCATCGCGGGCCAGGCGACGACGCCGAAGCACCTTGCCAAGGCCCATAACCGCAAAGGAAACACTTGCGGCGACAAGTACGCCGAAAAGCACGGCCACGAAGGCGTATTGAATAATCTTCATCGTCAAGCCCTCGCTGCCATAGGATATGCCCGACGATCAGAACGGTGACTTCGGTTTCTTGTCGGACTTGGGCTTGTCCTTGCCTCCCTTGGCAGGCGGCCTGGTTGAATCAGGAAGTCCAGACATCGCACTCTGCCGCTTCATTACGTACGGAGGGTTGCTCTTTATCTTGTACGCCGGATGCAACGGACGTTTCAGCGACAGAATCCACTTCAACGTCTGCCTGTAACCGATCGCTTTTTTGCTGGAAAACGCGGAGTTTATCACCTTCGGATGGCGGTGTTTGGCCTGGGTTTCCGGCAAGGAATACTGGAGCAGAAGCGACTCCTCCGGCTCGTCCCTCCGGATCACTTGCAGGCCTCCCTTGGTATGGAACGAGTCCAGGATCAGGAAGTTGGTGTAGTCCACATTGTCGTTTCGGCCCGCGACGTTCCAGAGCTTCAGCCCGCCCTTGCCCTTGGCGGCCCCGTGACATGTCGAAGTCGCGCAGTTGCCGGATATCCACCGCCAGACACCCGAGCGGAACTCCTTCATCGAAGACGGATCAGTCTTGATGATAATATCGTCCCTGATCTCATCATCGGGGCCAACCTTGTCGATTATGTATTTCGCCTGCCAGGAGGCAGAACGACGGCGAAACGTCGCAATGGCGCCTTTCGTAGAAAAATCGCCCTCGCCGCGAAACTTGTCCAAAAACCTCCTGACGACATCATTGCGGAGTTCAACGGTAACCCGATCCTTGTCGCCGAGTTCGCATATGCGAATGCGCTGGATGTCCTCGTCGCTGATCATACTCTTGATGTCGGTTTTTGAAGACAACCCACCATCCGAGCCGGAATCGCTATTGCCAGCAGGCTCAGCGGGAACATTCTGAGCGGCTTCGAGTTTGGCTGTGGCCTGTCGAAGCAGCAGTTTGGCTCGCTCATCGCTCTTGATCTTCACCGCGGCACCGAGGTGTTTGACTGCTTCGGCGTAAAGCTTGTTATCCAGCGTCCACCGACCGAGAGCCAATTGGGACTTAAAATCGTCTTTTTTGAGCTTGGAAAGGCGGTTGGCGTAGTCTTCCTTCACGTTGTATAGAGCTTCGATGGAGACGATCTGATCCTTGGGGTAAAACACCGTCGCCAAGGCCCGCTTGACCTTAACGCCTTCGGGGGTCTGCTCGACGACTTCGCCCACAATGGTTTCGCCGTTCTTGAGTTTGATCTGCTTCTTCTCAGCGAGGCACAAGCTCGCCAACATAAGGCACAGGAGAATGGGAAGACACGCGTATCTTATCATAAGTCACCTCTGAGAAAGGATCTGTACTTATTACAGGCGGCAGTGGGATTCGAACCCACGAATAACGGATTTGCAATCCGTCGCCTTAGTCCGCTTGGCTATGCCGCCGTGGCTGTGCAGATTAGTATAGTATCAACAATCCCTGCGTCAATCACCGGTTAATAAACTCCCATCAAACGGTAATCGCCGCCAGAGACTTACCCTTTCTTGGATGCAGCAACGCTGGCTTTGCTGGCAGCGGCCTCCTTGACCTCTTGGAACTCAGCAGCCAGGCCTCCCATATCCTTATCCTTTATGCTAAGGGAGTTTATCTGGACCACCAGGTTCTTCATGGCCTGAGCGTTACTGCCGTAGCCTTCCAGGTGACACTGACTGCGTTCCAATTCGGCACGCCAATAATCCTTGGGAAATTCCGCCTGCGAAATACCGGATGCATAATGGCGATATTGCTTCATCGCCTCGCCATATTCGCCAAGCCCGCGATGCGCACGAGCCATTCCAATAATGTTCACATGATCCACCATCGTCTGATTCTGCTGATCCCGAAGAAAACTCTTCCAACCACGAACCAGCATTTCCACCGCGCGCGGCAGCCGCTCACGTTCCTGAGCCTGGTCGCCGGCGCCCTTAACGTATTCCTCGCCACGCTTCATCAAAGACATGTTTTCCGAAGAGTTGGGGTCCCCACCAACAGCGGTCAACTCCCGACGGAACGTACGAACGATCCGGCTGACGGCCTCCATGTTCTTGGCGTTGTTTTTCGCGTCCTCAATGAAGGGGGTGTATTTCTTGCTCAGCCATTCGGCCTGGGCCTTGCGACGGGCATCATCCAACTCGAAGCACTTCTTGAAACCGTCAAGGGCTTCCTGGTACGCAGCCTTGCCGCCCACCTCATCCTTGCTCAACATCTTGGCCCTGCCCTTGCACAGCAGCGAGTCGGCGTACATCTGACAAAGCTCGTAGCGCTCCAGAATCACGTCGCGAATATTGAGCACCATGTTCGTAGACGCCGCAGCCAGGTCGGTCAGGATGGCCTTGCCCGGGTTTGCCCCGGCTGACCTGGCGGCGGTGATAACATTGGCCAGAACATCGGCGTCCTTGATGTCCGAAAGCTTTATCTGACTCTTTGCCGCCAGAGCCGTGATGCTTTGCGCCTGGGCCAGCAGGCCCGCGAAGTCGCCCTTTCGCTCCATCGCACGAATGTCGCGCAAGCGAATGTCCAGTTCCACCAGATCGAGTGGCTTGCCCGCCACTGGTGTGTACAGATCCTTGGCCAGGTTGACATAGGCTGTCTGGTATCGGTTGAGATCCTGGCGGTACTCCTCGGCCTGCTCGTTCCTGACTGCCGCCTTCAGACGCTTTTCCAGGCGGGCGATCTGAACCTGCACCTGCTGAACGAGAAGCTCGATGAGCTGCTTTGCCTGCTCGGGGAACGACTGCTTGAATCCCTGGATCTTGGCAATGGCCTCGTCGGTTCGGCTTAGCTCGATGAGCTTGCGAATCTCGAACTCATGTGCCATCGGGAGAACCGGCGAGTATTCACGGGCCGAGGTGCCCGCGGCCTTGCCTGCCGCCCGCAATTTCTCTATCAGCGTCCGCAGGTCGCCAAAAGCCTCCTGTTGGATCCGCGCACGGTCCGCGTCGCCGGCAAGCTTGGCAAGCTGCTCGTACTTGATGACCGCGGCCTGGTACTCAGCCATGGCGGCCCACTCCTTGAGACCTTCGGCGTTGTCGAGCAGTTGCTGCTTCTCCTCGCCTTGGGCCAGCTTGGCCTTTTCTGCCGTCTTTCTGCTCTCGGCCATGGCCGCAACACTGTACTTCTTGAGATTCGTCGCAAGGGCAGTCGGGTCGGCATAAGTGGCCAGGCTCTCGGTGAGTCCCTTGGTGATTTCGGCCAATTTCTTGCTGACAACATCACCGGCCACCTTCGGAGCGCCATCGGCCGCCGGGGCCGTCGTCGGAGAGTCGCCGGCAGGCAGGGCCTCGCTGTCCAAACCGACCAGCAATCTGGCAAGACGTTCGAGAGACTTCTTCGTCCGCGCGTTGTCGCCCTTGAGCAGTTCTTCCAATTCGTCTCGGTTGAGCACGATCTGAGACCGCGCCTCCAGGGCCGCGTGCTGGGCCTCCATGTACTCCAGCAGCTCGGCGGGAATCTTTTCGTTGGCGGCAACGGCCCGGATTTGCCAGTAGAACTGGACAACAGGCTCTTCAGACAGGTACGCGAGCTTCGTGCATTGCGCTGCCAGGTCGAAGTTCCACTTTACCGTGTCCTTGATTTCGGACCAACTGCTCAGCAGCGTATCCAGGGCACGGATGAAATCGTGCCTCAAGCCGGCGTTAATCGCTTCGCCCTTGGCCTGGCGTTCGGCGAAGACCCCACGAAGACTGCGAACAGCGAAACGGGCGGATTTCTCGGCCAGGTCGTGCTTGGGATACTTGCTCGCCAGGCGGACAAAGTACTTGGCGGCCTCGACGTTGAGCTTCCTTTTATTCATCATGAAGGCAAGCTCGTACAGCACGCCCGGCTCAATCGCCTGGGCGATTTTCGTGTTTGCCAGGTCCTTGTGGGTCAGGATTCGCAGCAGGAGTTTCTCGGCCTCGGCCTGGTCCTCCGGTGCCTCGCTGCCCAGCTTGGCATACGCCCTCGCCATGCACACAACGGCGCTTGCGTTGGTGAGGTCGGCGTCATCTGCAAACTTGGTATTGACCATTTCCAGGAACGCCCGAATGAGATCCGGACGGTCGGCGTACTTCTCCACGAACGAAAGAAGCTCGGCCTGGGCCTGCGTGAACAGAGCCTTTCTCTTGGGAACGCTGGTTTCCTTGTTGGCGGCCAGTTCGATGCGATGGCTCTTGAGCAGCACCAGTCGAAGATCGACGATCACGCGCCTTTCGGGCCCCCAAATGGCGACCGATCCGGCTTCGAAATCCGCCAGGGCCTTGTCGATCTTGGCGTCGGCGCCTTCGTCGATGCGATTGCGGACGCGCTCGAACCACGCGCGCTGACGCAGGTCCTTATTCTCGTTTGTGTCCTCGGCAACCCTCTTGAGGGTAGCGTCGGCCTCGGCGTGCTGGTCGCCAATCAGCCGCTGGGCAACCCCCGTGGCGTACAGGGCCCAGCCCATCACGCCACTGTCCGGATCGTTGCGGAATTCCTTCATGCCGGAAATAACGTTGCGACAAAGCTGGGACCGCTCGCCGCCGGGCGGAAGCGCCATCGCCCGATGCAGCCGAACCCAGGCGATGTTGTATCTCATCTCGAGTTGGAGGTCCTCCAGCGTCGGCCCGTACATCACGTATATCTCGATGGTGGTCTGCCAGTCCACCAACTTGCGAGCGATTTTGTCCTCAAGGTAGTCACCCAGCATAACGGCTTCCTTGGTGTACTTGAGGATAGTCTTGCGATCGTCTTCGCTGCCAAGAAGCATCCGGAGGCGCAGCACGTGGGGCTTATCGATGCGATACCGCCCCAACGCCGTCGCCAGTTCGAGCATGATGCGATACATCTCGATTTGCTCGGCCGGCCCCATGTCGCCCTGTGTCTCTGCCTTGTTGGAGGCCTTGCGCAGGAGCACGATGGCCTCATCCATCATTTTGCC
>Ga0272444_10004144_pt1 | contig 12870 bp, 13 predicted proteins | sample SSMForm13_FD_201033 | JGI IMG/M metagenome (GOLD analysis project Ga0272444, IMG submission 201033) | Marine sediment archaeal communities from Little Sippewissett salt marsh, Falmouth, MA, United States - SSM-Form-13 | ecosystem: Environmental > Aquatic > Marine > Wetlands > Sediment ...
GTCTCTATCTGGGCGGGTTCACCGCGGAGGACGCCAACCCCGACATCGGCGACTCGGCCATCACCGAGACCGTCGGCCTCGGCGGGTTCGCCATGGCCGCCTCGCCGGCGATCGTGGGGTTCGTCGGCGGCACCGCGGCGGGAGCGGTGCGCCGCACCCTCGAGATGTACGAGATCACCCTTGCCGAGCATCCCGATTTCAAGGTGCCCTTCCTGGAGTCGCGGGGCACGCCGGTCGGCATCGATGCCGCCCGGGTGGTACGCACCGGGGTGGCGCCGATCATCAACACCGGCATCGCAGGCAAGGAGCCCGGCGTGGGCATGGTCGGGGCGGGTATGGTCCAGGCCCCGATGTCGTGCTTCATCCAGGCGGTGCAGGCACTGGCCGACGAGGAGGTTGAGACGTGACGATCGCCCATCGGTTCGACTACGTGAGGCCGGACAGCCTCGCGGCGGCGCTGCAGGTGCTCGCCGAGCGCGGTCCCGGTGCCCGGCTGCTGGCCGGGGGAACCGATCTGGTCGCCTGGCTGCGCGACGACGCCGACCATCCCGACGTGGTGGTCGACGTCAAGCACCTGCCGGGGCTGTCCGGGATCTCGATCGAGGACGGGCGGGTCCGGATCGGGGCGCTGGTCACCTTCACCGAGATCATCGAGTCCGACCTGATCGCGCAGCACCTCCCGATGCTGGCCGAGGCTTCCCACACGGTGGCCTCCAACGGCATCAGGAACCGGGCGACGCTGGTCGGCAACCTGTGCTCGGCCGTGCCGTCGTGTGACGCCGGTCCGCCGCTGCTGTCCTACGAGGGAACCGTGCACGCGGCGGGACCGGACGGTGAGCGCTCCGTTCCCGCCGAGGAGTGGTTCACCGGGCCGCGCGCCACTGTGATCGAGCCCGGTGAGATCGTCACCCACGTCACGCTCCCGATCCCGGGGGATCACGGGGCGTGCTACCTGAAGCTGTCCCGGTACCGGGGCGAGGACCTCGCTCAGGTGGGCGTGGCCGTGGTGGCCACACCCGGCGGCGAGTACCGGGTGTCGTTCGGGGCGGTCGGTCCGGTTCCGTTCCGGGCCCCGGAGATCGAAGCACACCTCGCCGGACGGGACCTCGACGACGAGGTGATCGCCGGAGCCGAGGCCCTGGTCGACGGCGTGATCTCGCCGATCAGCGACGTGCGGGCGTCGGCCGCCTACCGCTCTCACATGAGCCGGGTGATGCTGAGACGGGCGCTGCGGGCGGCGGTCGGGAGACTGCGGGGCGACGGCCCGGCGTACGGCGCGGAACTGCTGTAGGGGAGGGGTGATGAAGTACACGGTGACGCTCACGGTGAACGGCTCCCGCTGGGAGCTCGACGTGGAGCCCAACGAGGTGCTCCTCGACGTGCTGCGCGAGAAGGTGGGGATCAAGAGCCCCAAGATCGGCTGCGAACGGGGCGACTGCGGGAGCTGCACGGTGATGCTCGACGGCCACACCGTGCGTTCCTGCCTGGTGCTCGGCGTGGAGGCCGACGGGGCCGACGTGCTGACGCTGGAGGGGATCAGCGACGAGGGTCTCACGGCCCTGCAGCACAAGATGGTCGAGCTGTCGTCGTTCCAGTGCGGCTTCTGTGCCCCCGGGATCGTGCTCTCGACCCACGAGCTGCTCCAGCACCACCCCCATCCGACCCGGGAGCAGGTCCAGGAGGCCGTCTCCGGCAACCTGTGCCGGTGCACCGGCTACGACCCGATCATCGAGGCGGTGCTGGCCGTCACCGGCTCCGCCGCGGGGGAGGAGGTGTCGGCATGACGACCGGGCGCACCTATCCGGGACGGGCCGACGAGGTCAACGCCATGACCGAGCTCACCTACGTGGGTAAGGACGTATCCCGCATCGACGGGCTCGACAAGGTGTCGGGGGCGGCCGTCTACGTCGACGACATCGACTTCGGTCCCGCCCTGCTCCACGCCGAGGTGGTGGAGAGCCCGTACGGCCACGCCATCATCACGGGCATCGACACGTCGGCCGCCGAGGCGGTACCCGGCGTCGTCAAGGTGGTCACCGGCAGGGACTTCCCGTTCACGTTCGGGATGTACATGCAGGACCGCTACGTGTTCGCGGTGGACCGGGTCCGGTTCGTCGGCGAGCAAGTGGCTGCCGTGATCGCCGACGACCCGCGCACGGCCAAGGCCGCCGCCAAGCTCGTCGCGGTCGACTACGAGGTGCTCACCCCGATGCTCGATCCGATGGATGCGGTCGCCGACGACGCCGAGCCGATCCATCCCGGACTCGGGGACTACCCACACGTCCCGTGGTTCTTCCCCAAGGCCGGCACGAACATCAGCCATTGGCGCAAGACCAGGCGCGGCGACATCGAGCAGGGCTTCGCCGAGGCCGACGTGGTGCTCGAGGACACCTATCGGGTCCCCCGGTACGCCCACTGCGCCATCGAGCCGCACGTGGTGGTCGCCAAACTCGACCACGCCGACCGCCTCACGCTGTGGACCGCCTCCCAGTCTCCGTACGCCCAGCGTCACGTGTTCGCCCAGGCGCTCGCCCCGCTCGGGCTGACCCATCAGAACATCAGGGTGATCACCCCGTCGGTGGGCGGCGGATTCGGCGGCAAGGCCGGGGTCAGTATGGAGATCATCGGCGCCGCCGTGGCGACGGCCGTCAAGGGCCGTCCCGTCAAGGTGCGCTTCACCCGGGAGCAGGAGTTCTACAACACCTACCAGCGCCAGGGTGTGGTGGCCCGACTCAAGGTGGGGGCCACCAGGGACGGCAGGATCACCGCCATCGAGCACACCATGCATTGGGACGCCGGCGCCTACGTGGAGTACGGCGCCAACGTGGTGAATGCCGCCGGGCTCTCGGCGACCGGTCCGTACCGGACGCCGAACCTGAAGATCGATTCGCTGTGCGTCTACACCAACCTGCCTCCCGGCGGGCCGTATCGCGGGTTCGGGTATTCCGAGTTCATGTTCGGTGTCGAGTCGCACATGACCCGGCTCGCCCAGGAACTCGGGATCGACCCGGTGGAGTTTCGGCGCATCAACGCCATCGCCGAGGGTGACCCCCTCCCGTACGGTGAGCCGATGAACCCCTCCGGCCTGCAGGAGGCGATCGATCGCACCGCAGAGGCGATCGACTGGGGCGTCGAGGAGACCAGCGACGACCCGACCAAGCGGATCGGCAAGGGCCTGGCGCTGTTCTGGAAGGCGCCGGCGATGCCGCCGAACGCCTCGTCGGCGTCGTTCCTCAAGTTCAACGAGGACGGCAGCATCAACATCACCGTATCCGGCATGGAGTTGGGGCAGGGGTACGCCACCGTGATGGCCCAGTTCGCCGCCGAGGTGCTCTCCGTCCCGCCGCACAAGATACGCGTCGAGAACCCCGACACCGACCGCAATCCCTACGAGTGGCAGACGGTGGCGTCCCACGTCACCTGGAGCTGCGGGAACGCGGTGGCGGCCGCGGCCCTGGAGGCCCGGGAGAAGATCTTCAAGGTGGTGCACGACGCCCACGGATACGAGGAGGGCTCGCTCTACCTGGAAGACGAGAAGGTCAAGTGCGACACGGATCCGGAGTTCGAGCTCGAACTGAAGGACTTTGTCGTCGCCGGGATCGAGACCGAGGACGGCACCTACCGCGGCGGCCCGATCGTGGGCAGCGGCACGTTCATGCCCGAGTTCGCCTCGGCCAGAAGCGACCCGGAGACCGGCCAGGGCGGCCACCCCAACGTGCACTACACGGTGGGCGCCGCCGGCGTGATCCTCGAGGTCGACGTCGAAACCGGCAAGATGCGGGTGAAGAAGGCGGCGCTGGCGGTGGATGCCGGCAAGGCCATCAACCCCCGGCTCGTCGAGGGCCAGATCACCGGCGGCCTGCTCCAGGGCCTGGCCACGGTGCTCTACGAGGACATGCGCTTCGACGAGAACGGCCGGCTGCTGAACCCGACCTTCACCGACTACAAGATCCCCACCTCCAAGGACGTCCCCGACGAGATCGTCCCGATCATCGTCGAGACGCCCCAGCCGGACGGCCCGTTCGGCGCCCGCGGGGTGGGCGAGCACACGATGATCGCCGCGGCGCCCGTTGTGGCGGATGCGGTGGCAGACGCGGTGGGCGTCAGGATCACCTCGATGCCGGTGACGGCCGAGAAGGTGGCCTTGGCGCTCCTCGAACACGACGACGAGAGATAGGAGCACGGATGGCGGTCGATCTGGAGAAGATCCTCCGGCCGGTGGACCACCCGTTGCCGCCGTTCCCCGCCAAGTACATGACCTTGGCGAGCGGCGAGACGATGGTGATCCGCCAGGCGACCCGGGACGAGGTACCCGAGCTACTCAAGCACGTGGCGCCGCTGGTGTACGTGGAGCGGGACTACTACGACCTGGTGGCGGCGCGGGTCTATGCCGAGTTGCTCGGCTGGTACCACTACCGCATGCAGGACGAGTACGTCCTGGTGGCCCAGATCGACGGCGAGCTCGCCGCGATCGTCAACGGGCGGACCGTCAACCCGAAGCTCGGGATGTCGCTCCACACCCTGGCGATGCGGCGCGGGCTGCGCATCGGCGCCCACGCCTTCGCCGCCAAGATGGAGTACCACATCGACATCCTCGACCAGGACGAGGTGCTCATCGTCGCCGAGTCCCCGATCGGGTTCCGGCGCTGGATGATCGAGTACAAGCTCGAGGAGCGTTTCGAGACCTCGCACGAGTTGGGCGGGGTCCCGTCGTACGCCCTCACCAAGGAGTTGTTCGATCGGGCCCGCAACACGCTGGTCGTGGGGAGGCGTCCCGTTCCCGACGACCTGCTCGCCAAGGCCCACGAGGCCATCCTGCCTCCCGCCGATCCACCCACCCCGCCGCAGGACCTGCTGGCGGCCACCCGGGCCAAGTACGACAGCACGGGGACCGCGTTGATCCTGCAGCGCTGGGCTCAGGAGAGGAGCCAGGGCGATGCGTGAGGTCTACGTCGCCGGGATCGGGATCACCACCTTCACCCGGCTCGAGTTCCCGCTCGCCGAGATCGCGGCGTATGCCTCGATGGCGGCGATGAAGGACTCCGGGATCGATCGGTTCGACCATCTCTACGTGGCGAACATGGGCAGTGCCCGGATCAACAACCAGTCGGCGCTCGCCAGCGCCGTCGTCGACACCTTGAGCCAGACGCCCGCCGGGGCGGAGCGGATCGAGAACGGTCCCGCCTCCGGTGCGTCCGCGATCAAGCAGGGGTTCATGGCGGTGGCGTCCGGGATGCACGACGTGGTGATGGTGACCGGCGCCGAGCGGATGAGGGAGGTGAACAACCTCGAAGCGACCAACTTCGTGGCGACCCTCACCCATCCGCTCGCCGAGTACGTCTACGGGGTGACGCTCCCGTCGCACGCCGCCATGTTCACCAAGCTGTACATGGAGCGCTACGGGGTCACCGAGCGGCATCTGGCGATGGTCGGCGTGAAGAACCAGAACAACGCCACGATGAACGAGTGGGCCCATCTCCAGCAGCCGATCACGATGGACGGGATCATGGACAGCCCCGAGGCGTTCACCAACAACCCGTACGTCTCGGAGCCGCTGCGGTTCTTCGACTGCTGCCCGGTCTCCGACGGCGGGGCGTCGGTGCTGCTCACGACCAAGGAGATCGCCCAGTCGACCGGCAGGCCGCTGGTGCGGATCACCGGGATCGGCCAGGCCACCGACACGCTGGCCGTGTTCGAACGCGAGGATCCCACCGACCTGCTGGCGGTGCGCCGCTCGGCGCGTCTCGCCTACGACATGGCGGGGATCGAACCGTCCGACGTCGACGTCGCCGAACTGCACGACGCGTTCACGATCCTGGAGATCGCCGAGAGTGAAGAGGCCGGCTTCTTCCCGAAGGGGGAGGGGCATCTGGCTCTGGAACGCGGTGAGACGGAGATCGGAGGCAAGTTGCCGATCAACCCGTCGGGCGGCCTCAAGGGGAAGGGGCATCCGGTGGGCGCCACCGGCGTCGCCCAGGCCCACGAGATCGTCACGCAGTTGCGGGGCGAGGCAGGGGAACGCCAGGTGGCGGACGCCCGGATCGGCTTCACCTGCAACTTCGGCGGTTTCGGCAACAACGTGATCTCGATGACCTACCGGCGGGAGGAGTGACGATGCGCGAGATCAACGCATACCGGTGCCGCCGCTGCGGCACGCTCCACTATCCGTTCCGGATGGTCTGCAAGGAGTGCAAGGAGAACGACTTCTTCGAGTTCGACCCCGTGCCGCTGCCGCGCACCGGCAGGATCGTGACGTGGACCCGGATCTACAACCTGCCCGCCGAGTTCGAGGTACCCACCCTCGGGGTCGCGGTCGTGGAGTTGGACAACGGGCTGCGCATGCTCGGCCAGATCGACATCGCCGATCCCCAGATCGGCATGGAGGTGGTCGGGTCGGTGCAAGTGGTGCGGCGCGACGCCTACGAGAGCCGCTACGGGATGGTGTTCCGGGCGGCCTGACCGACCGGACGCGACACGCGACGATGCCCCCGGGACCGGGGGCATCGCCGCGTACGGCCCGACATGAGCGCCGGGAGTGTCCTCTTCCGCATCGGCCGCGCCGAGTAGCGATCTCAAGTGCTATTCGTGGTTAGTCACTTCCGAGGTGACGCTCCAGCCAGCCGAGGAACTCCTCGTGCCAGTGCAGGGAGTTCTGCGGCTTGAGGATCCAGTGGCCCTCGTCGGGGTAGTAGACGAGACGCGACTCCACGCCGAGGCCCTTGAGGATCCCGTACAGCTCGAGGCCCTGGGTGGTCACCACCCGGTAGTCCTGCTCGCCGTGGATCACCAGGGTCGGGGTCGAGGCCCCTGCGAGATGGTCCGTGGGGCTCCAGCGGCGGGTGTTCTCCAACCCCTGAGGATCCCAGGGGTGGCCCCCGAACGACACGTGGCGGCCGTGGGTGACGTCGGTGGCCCACTGCCCGAGCAGGTTGGTGACCCCGGCGTGGCAGATCGCCGCCGCGTAGCGCCCGGTCCGCCCGATGATCCACGACACCAGGTATCCCCCGTAGGACCCGCCCGCGATCGCCATGCGCTCCGGGTCGACGACGCCGCCGGCGACGAGGTGGTCGGTGGCGGCGTCGACGTCGGCCGACGGCATGTCCCCCCAGGCGCCGTGGATCGACGTGGCGAAGTCGTTGCCCCACGACGACGACCCGTGGAAGTTGACCGTGGCGACCACGTAGCCGGGGGCGGCGAACACCTGCGGGTTCCAGCGGTAGTGCCACAGGTCGCCGCTCACCCCGTGCGGGCCGCCGTGGATGTCGTGCACGAGCGGCCACTGCTTCGACTCGTCGAACCCGGGCGGGTACACCACGAACATCTGGATCTCGTCGCCCGCGGCGCCGGTGAATCGCACGTCCTCGACCCGGCCCATCTCGATCTCCGAGAGCAGGTCCCGGTTGAACGCCGTGATGCGTTCCAGGGCGCCGCCGGCGACCACGGCCACGTCGTCGGGTTCGGTGAGCGAGTTCTGCAGGCACCACACCGCGCCGTCGGGGGCCGGGGTCGGGGCGGTGATCCACCCGCCTCCGGCCACGAGATCGGGATCGCCCGGTTCGAGGCCGATCGACCAGAGATGCTGGCGGGCGTCGTCCTCAGCCACGAACACCAGACCCGATCCGTCGGGGCGCCATTCCCAGGCGGTGCAGGAACGGTCCCAGCCGTCGGTGAGCACGGTGCGCTCCCCGCTCGCCCGGTCGGCCACGGTGAGCCGGATCCGGTCGGCGTAGAAGCCGGGGAACTCGACGGCGAACCCGAAGGCGAGCGATGCTCCGTCCGGTGAGTAGCGGGGCCGGCGCTGCATCGTGGGGCCGTCGGGCCAGATCGGCGCCGGGGTGCCGCCCGGCTCCAGGGTGTAGACGGCGAAGGCGACGTCGTCGTAGGGGGGATCGACCGCCATGGCGTGGAAGGCGATCTGGGAACCGTCCGGTGCGACGTCGAAGGCCGCTTCGACGCCTTCGAAGTCCATGGAACGGGTCCAGCCCGGCAGCAGGTCGGTGAGATCGCCGTCCTCGAGGTCGAGGCGGAACAGGTGGTGGACCTCGCCTTCGGTCATCCACCGGTTCCAGTAGCGGTAGATGCGGTCCTCGGTGGTGCGCGCCGTGACCTTGCGCTCGCGGCGCGCCTCGACCTCGGCCCGGGTCGCCTCGATCTCCTCGTGCCCGGCGATCACCGGGGCCGGGAACAGCAGCGCGGAACCGTCCGGCATCCAGCGCGGCCCCGAAGCGCCGAGGGGAAGGTCGGTGAGGCGCTCCGCTTCGCCGCCGTCGAGTGACATCACGTGGATCTGGGGCTTGGCCTCGGGATCGTCCTTGCGGAGGAAGGCCACGCGGGTGCCGTCGGGTGACACCGCCGGATTGGTGCTGTCGGCGCGTGACGAGGTGAGTGGGGTGACCTCGCCGTCGCGGGTGACCCGGTAGAGGCGGGTGCGTCCCGCGTTCTGCGCGACGTCGTACGAGGTCACCGGGACGACGGCGAATTCGCCCGAGGGAGCCGGCGACGGGCGTCCCACCCGCTGCAGCGCCCACAGGTCTTCGGGGGTGATTGGTCGTGCCATGGGCCGATGCTACGGCGATCACGGCCCGGGAACACCGCCGCCCCCGGGCGGGGAGTCCCGGGGACGGCAGGCGGGAGGAACCGGGGGGTCAGTCGGAGACCACGCGCACCGTGAAGGTCTGGAGGGGAGCGTCGTCTTCCCACGGGCGGTGGTAGACGAGCCTGACGTCGGTCTCGCCGGCCTCTTCCGCGGTGAAGCGGAAGCGCAGGGTGCCGCCCCCCACCAGGCGGTCCGACGGGACGAACTCCGGCTTGCCGTGATCGGCGAGCACCCAGCGGTCCACCTCTGCGATCTCCCAGGTGAAACCCGTCGATGGGTTGCCCTCGAGGTCGACGCGCAGGGTCTCGTTGCGGCACAGGTGCACCGTGGCGCCGTCGTCGTCGAGGGTCACGGCCGGCACCTCGCCCGTCTCGTCGGGGCGGGCCGTCACGGCGATCCCCGCCATGGCGAGCCCGGCGGTGACGGCGGTGATCCAGATCGGGTTCATGGCTCTCCTCTGTCGGCCGCGTCTGTGACGCACAGCATGGCGGGAGGGTTCCGGTCTGCCTCCCGGCGATTGAGAACCGTCACAGCATCCGGCGGCGGCGCCGGCCCCTGCGCCGGGGCGGAACCCGAACGCGGCGCCGGTACGATGTGGGCCGAGCCCCGGATTCCCCGACGTCGGAGGTGGCCATGATCGGCCGGAAGGCACTGCTCGTTTTCGTTGCGTTGGTCCTCGTGGCGGCCGCCTGTGGGGACGACGACGAGGGGATCGCCGTCGAGGGGGCCTGGGCCCGGACCAGCCCGAGGATGGCGAACGCGGGCGCGGTCTATCTGCAGGTGACCTCACCCGAAGCCGACCGTCTGGTGGCGGCCTCGGTCGACGCTTCGGTGGCGGCGCGTACCGAGGTGCACGAGACCACGATGGGCGACGACGACGTGATGACCATGCGGGAGGTCGCCGGGATCGACCTCCCGGCGGGAGAGGCCGTGTCGCTGCAGCCGGGCGGGTTCCACATCATGCTGCTCGAACTCGCCGCTCCGCTCGAGACGGGCGACACCTTCGACGTGACCCTGACCTTCGAGTCGGCGGGCGAGCGCGTGGTCGCCGTCGAGGTGCGCGAGGACGCCCCGTAGGCGAGGGTCAGGCCCGTGCCGGCCCGGGCCGGGACCACGTCGCGAGCAGCGCCGCGATCACGACGATCGCACCCGACAGCGCCGCCGCCGTTCCGAGGCGATCGAGCCAGAACGGCAGGTCGGTGGGGATCACCGCCCGCCACAGCCAGTCCCATCGGGTGACGGCCCACGCGGCCAGTTCCCCCGCGGCGGCGATGGTGGCCACCCGGGCCACCGAAGGTGTGCCGCGCCGCTCCACGATCACGGCGAGGATCGCCAACCCGAACGCCGTGAGGGGAATGAGCCACATCGTCGACGACGGCTCGGTCTCGGCCGGCACCGACAGGTAGGCCCACCCTCCCAGTGCGGTCCCCAGCGCCGCCGCGCCGGCGACTCCCACCGCGGTGCGGCGGGCTCGCACGGCGAGGAAGGCGGCGGCTGCGCCGAGGAGGATCCCGGCGGCCACGGGCAGCGGCGACGGCGACTCCTCCCAGATCGACTCGACGGAGAGATCCACCTCGGATCCGTCCACCACGAGCGGCACCACGCCCTCCAGGATCACGTCGCCGGGGGAGCGGCCCGGCGGCCGGGCGTCGTTCATCCAGTGGGTGCGGTGATCGTGCCAGGCGTAGGAACCGTCCCGAGCCACCGTGGCCCACTCCGGGACGGCGGCCGGGTCGGCATCGGGAGGGATGTCCACGTCGGCGTAGCGGTCCTCGTTGAGGTACGAGGTCGGGGAGCGCTCGTTGCGTTCCACGGTCCCGTCCGCGCCGAAGCGCAGGTAGGGCTCTCCCTGGTAGCCGACCACGTCGACGGTGAGGCCGGGGTCGACGGTGAGCACGACGAACGAGTCCCCGCCGACGATCTCGGCGCGGATGCCGTCCACCGGCGGATCGAAGCCGACGATCGAGGTCCGATAGTCGGTCGGGCCGGGCGGATCGGCAAGGGCACGGGGCGAACCGGCGGCCAGCAGCGCCGCCGTCAACAGGGTGACGGCGGCGGCCCGCTTCACGGTTCGACCACCCGGAGCGACAACTCCCCGCTGGGGTGGACCGTGCAGATCCCCTCGTAGGTGCCGGGGGAGGCGAAGCGCTGGCGCAGTGTCTCTCCGGCGCCCACGTAGAAGGGACCCACCAGATGGCCCCTGTCGTCCTCGTTCACGATCTCGATGACCTGTCCGACCGAGACGACCATCTCTCCGGGGAGGATGTCGAGCGGTTCGCCCCGGTCGTAGGCGTCGCCGGCTCCGGCGGGGATCGAGTACGAGTAGTCGGCCGGCGCCCGCCCGGCGTCGCCCACCTCGAGTGTCGCGGCTCGGTCGTCGCCGCATCCGGCGATGGCCGCAACGAGCAGGACGCCCGTCAGGAACCGCACCGGCCTCACGCCGACCTCAACAGGATGCGCAGGTCCGAGGCGAGGTCCTCCTCGGGGGTGCCGAACGTCCACGTCACCTGCAGCAGGCCCTGGTCGTCGACGCCGAACACCGACGCGGTGTGGGTCACGTCGATCGAGCCGTCTTCGGCGGTGGACACGTCGTAGAAGACCCCGAACTCGCTCGCCACTTCCCGCAGGGCCAGGTTGTCGGTGGTGCGCAGGGCGTGGGCTCCGGGGACGAACGATCCCGCGTAGTTGGTGAGGATCTCGGGGGTGTCGCGATCCGGGTCGACGGTCACCATGGCCAGCGCCACCCGGTCGGCGTCGTCGCCCAGCAGGCCGAGTGCGTTGCGGATCTCGGCGAGCGTGGTCGGGCACACGTCCGGGCAGGCCGTGAAGCCGAAGTACACCAGCAGGATCTCCCCCTCGGCGGCCCGGAACGCAAACGGGTCGCCGCCCCGGCTCACGTCGGGAAGCGTGAGGCCCCCTACCTCGGGGAGTGGTTCGCGCACCGCCCCGGCCAACTCGGTGGGCTGCGAGGAGCACGCCGAGGCGATCGACACCGCCAGGGCGGCCAGCAGCAGGGAGGCTCGGCGCGGCATGGGTCTCAATGTAGGCGATTGCGGGAACCACCCAACCGCCCGGCGTTGCGCCGGGGGCGCCGTGCGTCCATCATGACCGGCGGCGAGAGCGACCGACAGGAGGCCGACGTGATCCTCTGCGTGGGCGGCGCCCACCTCGACGTGCGGGCCCGGCTACTGGACCCGGCAGTGCTCGGGTCGTCGAACCCGGCGCACACCGACCGGGCGGTCGGCGGGGTCGCAGCGAACGTGGCTCGATCGCTGGCGGCGCTCGGCCACGAGGTGGCCCTCGCCTCCGTCGTGGGTCTCGACCCGTACGGCGACCTGGTGGCGGAGTCGCTGCGGCGCGACGGCGTCGACGTCTCGCTCGTGGAGCGCCACCCCGTGCAGCCGACCGCCGCCTACACCGCAGTGGTCGGGCCCGACGGCGAGTTGGTCATCGGCCTGGCCGACATGGAGGTGTACGACGACCCGCGGGCCGGTTGGGTCGGCGACGTGTCGGCGGCCGCCGCCGGCGCAGACGTCGTAGTGATCGACGCCAACCTCTACGGCGAGGTCCTCTCGGCCGTGACCGCGGCGGCGGATGGCCCGGTGGTGGCCGATCCGGTCTCGGTAGCCAAGGCGCCTCGTTTGGCGCCGGTCCTCGACCGCATCGCCGTCCTGGCCCCCGATCGTGCCGAAGCCGCCGCCCTGGCCGGCGTGGCCACCGAGGCGATGAGCGGGGTGCGGCGGGCCGCCGCGGTGCTGCGCTCGCGCGGGGTGGGCACGGTGCTGGTGACGTTGGGCTCGGACGGCGTGTTCTTCGACGACGGCGACGTGCAGCGAGTCGTCCCCCCGATACCACCCGGGCGCATCGAGGACGTCACGGGGGTGGGCGACGCCCTCGTGGCCGGCTACGTGCACGGCCTCCGGTCCGGCGCCGCCGATCCGGTGCTCCTGGGGCGGGCGGCGGCCAGCCTGGCGCTCGAGTCCGCCGGATCTCGGATCGAGGGACTGGGCCGGCACGCGCTCGAAGCCCGAGCCGCCCTCGGCCCCGCCGACTGAGCCGTCGTGTTCCGGAGGGGTTTCCCCGAGACGCGCGTCACGCTGGACCCCCCTCCCCTCCGGCGGCTGCGCCGCCTCCGGGACTCCCCCCTGAGGGGGGAGAACGGAGTGGCTCTATTGGACCTCTTCCGTTTCTGGACACGGTCCAAGATCGTGCTACGGTCAAGGGTATGGCGCAGGACGGCAGAGAACTGCTGCGGGACCACGGTTTGCAGGTCA
>Ga0272444_10004146_pt1 | contig 12869 bp, 9 predicted proteins | sample SSMForm13_FD_201033 | JGI IMG/M metagenome (GOLD analysis project Ga0272444, IMG submission 201033) | Marine sediment archaeal communities from Little Sippewissett salt marsh, Falmouth, MA, United States - SSM-Form-13 | ecosystem: Environmental > Aquatic > Marine > Wetlands > Sediment ...
ATCTAATATGGCCTGCAAATGGATGGATTGGCTCCCGTCGACATCCCCGGCAATTAAGCTTTAAACGGCGGGATCTGCGCCTCAATCGGACCGGTTCAACAAACCCGACAAAACAGACATGCTACCGTTTAATCCGCACGCCCGATCCGCAAAACTTCCTTCGCTGATTTTATGGCTGGCCTTGGGCGTGCTTCTTTTGGCAGAGACGCTGCTCAATCTGACCCCTCCGATCACCCGCGATGCCCTGGTCCATCATCTGGCCATTCCCAAGCTGTGGCTGGCTCGGGGCGGCATTTTCGAAATGCCCTGGGCCGAGTTTTCCTACTTTCCCATGAACATCGATCTGCTGTATGTCGTCTGCCTGTGGCTGGGAAGCGACCAGGCCTGCAAATTCGTCCATTTCGCGTTCGGTACAGCCACCGGCTTCCTGGTTTATCGCTATCTTCAGCCTCGACTGGATCGCGTCTGGGCCCTTTTGGGGATGTTCATCTTCGTCTCCACCCCCCTGGTCATCTGGCTGGCGACCTCGGCCTACGTCGATCTGGGGATGACATTTTTTACCACCGGCTCACTGCTGGCCTTTCTTCGCTGGCGGGAAGGGGGCTATCAATCCTTCGGACCGCTGCTGCTTTCGGCCGTCTGCATGGGGCTGGCCCTGGGATGCAAATACAATGCCTTGATTGCCTGGTGTTTTGTCAATCTGATGATCGTCCACTCCTTTGCGAGGGATACCCTGCGGCAGGTACAGGCCCTGAAATTCGGATTGATCTTCGGTCTGGCTGCCTTCTTGACGGCCTCCCCCTGGTACGTGAGAAACTTTTGGTTGACCGGCAATCCCTTCCATCCGCTTTTCAGCGGCGTCTTTAACGTGATCGGCCCGCAGCCGAGCCGGGAACTGATGGAAAGACTTTTGATCCGGGATCCTTTGGGCATCAGTTTTTTCCAACTGCGTGAAATTCTATACGGCGAAAGCTTGTGGCAGACGCTGCTGATTCCGCTGCGCATGTTCTTTCAGGGGCAAGACGACAGCTATCGCTATTTCCAGGGAGTGCTCAATCCGATTCTGATCCTCTTTCTGCCCTTCGCACTGGCCGGCAAACGCTTTCGGCGGGACGCCCTTTCGCTGGCGGGGTTTGCCCTGTTCTTCACGGCCCTGGCCTATTTTCTGACGGCCCAGCAGGTCCGCTACCTGATGCCGATTTTTCCCTGCCTGGCGATTCTGGCGGTTCTGGGCATCCACCAGGCGGCCGGATGGTGCGGCGGCATGACCCTTCGGCAAGACGGCTGGAGACGCAGGATGTGCGGTGCAATTCTGCTGGCTGCGGTCATCGGGATGCTCGGCTTTAACTTTTTTTACATGGGCCGGCGCCTGGCGGTCATCGATCCTTTCGAATTCATTGGCGGACAAGAGACCCGCAGGGAATTTTTAGGGCGCCATCTGGACGTCTATCCGGCGTTCGAATTCGTCAACCGCCGTCTGCCCGAACAGTCCAGCGTATTTTTGGTTTTTTTGGGGCGGCGGGGCTACTATCTGGACAAACCCTACCGCCACGAACCCTCCTTCGGCATGAAGACGGTCCGACGCCTGGTGCGGGCCAGCCACGCCCCGCTCGCCTTTGATCACGCGGCATCGGCCATCGGCACCACCCACCTGCTGATGCATACCGCAATTTTTCGCAAATATCTGGTTGATAATTTTTCCCGGGAGGAGATCGAACGCAGCCTGGCCCTCATGAACGCCCGCTGGAAAATTGTCTTCGAGGCCAATGGATATACCTTATGGGACATGCAATTATGGAGGACCGCCGCCGACCGGCCGACGTCGTGATTTATCTGCTCTTTTTCTTTTCAGGCCTCAGCGCCTTAATGTACGAGGTGATTTGGCTCAAACAACTGACCCTGATCATGGGCAATACGGTTCAATCGACCACTACCGTGCTGGCCACCTTCATGGCCGGTTTGGCCCTGGGATCTCTTCTTTTCGGCCGCTGGATCGATCGCCGGCCGTCGGCGCCCCTCAAGGCTTATGCCTGTCTCGAGTTGGGAGTCGCTCTGTTCGCCTGCCTGTTTTTCCTGCTGCTAGACCGGTTCCAGGCGCTCTACGTGCTGCTATACCACCAGTTCGGCTTGAGTTTGACGATGTTTGCAGCCCTCCGCTGCCTGATCTCCTTTGGGCTGCTGTTGATGCCCACCGTGCTCATGGGCGCCACCCTGCCGGTATTGAGCAAATATGTGGAAAGCGGGCATTCAAGCATCGGCCAAAAGATCGGCCGGCTATACGCGGTCAATACCGGCGGGGCCGTTTTGGGCACCCTGCTGACCGGATACCTTCTGCTCGGACTGATCGGGATCAAGGCCACCACCTTTTTGGCCGTGATCGTCAATCTGGCGGTGGCGCTGCTGGCGATTGTGCTGAATGCCGGGGCCGGCCGTCGTGCCCCGGCAGCGGCGCCTCAAGCGGCGGTCGACCCGGCGGGAGATGCGGCGGCGGATTTGCAGGGTGCGGGTCTGCGGCGTCTGGTACTGGCCGTCTACTTCATATCCGGGTTCACGGCCCTGGGCTATGAAGTGCTTTGGATGCGGGTCTTTGTCCCCTTTTTGTACAGTTCTACTTACTCGTTTACCACCATGCTGGCCGCCTTTCTGTGCGGTCTGGCCCTGGGCAGCTGGCTTTTTGCCTCAAGGGTGGACCGGGTGCGGGCGCCGCTCAGCCTCTTGGGATGGACCCAACTGTTGATCGGGGGTGCGACCCTGCTGTCGGTGGGATCCTTCTGGCTCTACTACCGCCTCTTTTCCGGAATGTTGGCGCTGGGGTTGGAAAACATGAATGCCGCCGCCTTCGGAGCCAATTTTGTTTTCTTTTTCCTCATTCTGACCCCGCCCTGCCTGCTGATGGGAGGGGTCTTTCCCCTGGTCATCCGCATCTTGTTCAGACGGGGTACCGACCGTGTCGGCAGCGGGGTCGGTATGGCCTACTTTGCCAATACGGCCGGCGCCATTCTGGGATCGGTGCTGACCGGATTTCTTTTCATCCCTTTTTTGGGGGTGCAGCCGTCGATTGCGTTGCTTGTCCTGATCAACGGGCTGACCGCGATCGCCCTTCTGGTCGGCAGCCGCATGAACGCCGAAGGGGCGGCGCGGAGTCGTTTTGCAGGCATGCTGGCGGCCACCGCGCTTGGGTTGGCGATTCTGACGGGGGACAATGTGTTTGTCCGGGTGCTCGAGGATCAGATCGAGCGCCGGCTGGGGGGCGGCGACGTGATTTATTACAAGGAAGGCGTCACTGCCACCGTATCGGCATTGGAGGTCGGCCCCCGCAAAGACCGGCTGCTGCTGGTCAACTCCATCGTCATGACCGGCAAGGGGCTGACGCCCAAATTGATGGGCCATCTTCCGGCCCTGCTGCATCCGCAGCCCCGCAAGGCTCTGGTCGTCTGCTTCGGCATCGGCACCACCTTCCGTTCTCTGGCGGCCCACGGGCTGGACGTGCAGGGCGTCGAACTGGTGCCCGAGGAGATCGAGACCTTTCCGCTGTTTTATAAGGATGCCCGCCGGGTGCTGGACGCCCCCCACCATCGCATCGAAATCAACGACGGCCGCAACCACCTGCTGCTGTCCCGCAAAACCTACGATATCATTACGGTGGATCCCTCACCGCCCATGTACAGCAGCGGAACGGTCAACCTGTTGACCCCCGAATTCTACCGCCTTTGTCGTCGCCGCCTGACAGAGGACGGCCTCATGTGTATGTGGTTTTTTCTGCCCACCTGCCGCATCAGCGAATTTCAGATGCTGCTCAAGAGTTTTATGACCGTTTTTCCCCATACCACCCTGTGGGAGGCTCCGGAAATATACGGTGTGATGGCCATCGGCGCCAAACATCCCCTGCGCATCGACCGGGCGGAAATGGCCCGCAGGATCGGGCAGCCAGCGGTTCAGGCCGATGTGCGGGAGGCTCTTGCAGCCGATGCCGCATTCGACGCCGAGCGTTTGCTTTCCCTGTTCATGTTCGGACGCAGGCGGCTCTGGCAAATGGTCAAAAACGGACCCGACCTGACCGATGACACCCCCTACATCGAGCACCCCCTGCTTACCTGGTGGCGAGACCCCCACCGGCTCGATGCCGCCCGCTTCTTTCAGGCCCCCCGCGACGACGTGAGTGCTTATGTCATGCCGTAATCAACTCCGGGGAGGCGCGATTGTCCCTCGCCCGCGGTGGGTTGCCGGAACGCCCAGGGCTGCGGTGTCGGGCATCCCTGCAGCCGGCAAGGGGCGCTGCGGACAACGGGCGTCGCACGACCGCCAAAACGGCTGTCTATTCGACGGCATCATCCACGAAGCAGCGGACGGTGCAGCCTTCGTGCAGATAGAATTCAGCGGCCGGGCGCATATGGGCCAGCACATATGCGGATAGGGGATCGCTGCCGTCGAAGACGAACTGCCGGGCGAACCAGTTGAAGCGCTGCGATTTGAGCGAGAGGGGGGCGAACGCCGGTACGGCTTCGAAGACGAAGGCCAGTTTTGGGCGGCGTCCCAGCCGCTGCATTTTGGCGACGGCGCTCCGATAATAGGCCTGCGAGCGGGTGTTGAAACAGACGAACGAATCCTCCAGGGCCGGCCGGCGGCGGGCGATCATGTGGACCATGGGCGAGGTGACGTAGGAGAGGATGAAGTCTTTTTCAGCACAGTGCGCTTGTGCGGTCTGCCGGACCCAGTGGTATAGATCGCGGTAGATGCGGTTGGTTTTGATGCCGCGGCCGAACCCCGCCTCGATGGTCGCTTCGGCCTGATGGGGAAAGACATCGAAATAGGTGAACTTCCAGTCCGCCCAGCAGACGCTGTAGTAGAAGGGCGCCAAGAAAAGAATCACAAACGTCAGCTTGAAGAGCAGTGGGGTTTTTCCCCCGAAAAGATGCTGCAGCACTACCAGACAAGCGCAGGCCGTCAAAGGTACGGCGCAGTGCAGGAGGGTCAGGATCCCCAGCCCCGAAAGCAGACAGGAACTGATAAAAAACAGCACACAAGGCACCAGAGCCAAGAGGGCCGCCTCTTCCACGGCACTGCAGGACCGGCCTCGAAACCGCTTGATCGATACGGCGGCTGCGGCCAGCGCGACGGTCACCATCAGAAAGGCCGTCAGCCACATGGGGCGGCTGAACCAACCTTGGTAGTAGGGGCGGATGGTGCCGAAGAGGGAGGTTTCGATCACCACCAGCGCCAGGATGGCCAGAGCGCCCCAAAAGGGAACCTGCAAGGCAGGGCGCAGTTTGTGTGTGCCGTACAGAAACAGGGGCACAAAGCCGGCCATGACGGCGATGTGTTTGAGGGCCTCCCAATTGACGGCGAAAACCTTCTGAGGATCGTAACCGGCGATTTGGGTTTGGGCTCTTACGGCGTTGATGACCGACGCAAGGTACGGCGTTCGATAAAATGAGAGCAACAGCAACCATCCGCAGACCGGTCCGATCAGCACCAGCAGAAGATCCCGCGGACCAAAGGAAAGGCGTTGAAATCTGCGGGCGGCGATCGCCATCAGAAACGGTGACGCCAAAACCGTGCCGAAGTGCAGGGCCGCAAAACTGATGGCCCACAGGCAAACCCCGGCCAACAGCGCCAGCAATCGGCGGCTCCACCGGTTGGCGGAAGTCATCGCCAAAAATAATAGGGCCAGATGAAGGGTCAGAAAAAGCTGGGGGTAGGTGTAATAGCTCAGATTGGAGAACATGCCCACCGGATCCAGACCGGTGAAGGCGAATATACACAAGATGAAGGGCAAGGGCCAGTATCGGCCGCCGATGCGAAACAGGGCCGAACCGAACAGGCAAAGAGCCGACACGGCCAGGCCGTACTGCAGACGCCGAAATCCAAGCAGGGTCGTGTCGGGGAAGATTTCGAAGACCCATCGATTGATTTGGGTATATAGCATATTGCTGCGAAACAGCTCGTCGCGGATCAAACGGTCGCCGGCGGCCAGGCGCCAGCTTTCGGTCATGTGGTAGCCTTCGTCGATAAAATTGAAGCCATAGGAGAGCTTCCACCATCCCAAGGCGGCCATGGCGGCAAACAGGGCAAGGCCTGCGAGGAAAACCAAGGCCCGGGCGTCGATGGGTTTGCGCAGCAGGGTTGTCAAGGCGCATCCTTTCGGAAGACAAGCAGCCGGTGCTTGGGTTGAGCCAAACTGGCGTGGCGCAGGGCCGTATCGCTGACAAGCCTCAGAGAACAGCGCCGGGCCAGGTGATCATAAAATGCGCGGTCGGCCCAGCGCCGTGGCAGCCGGTACATATACGCAACCCGCTGGCGAAGCAGATGCCGGGGATAGGCGCGGCCGTGCAGCAGAACGGCCAGCCATAGGATTGCGGCGTCGGTGGCCGGGCAGCGCATCAGGAGAAACAGGCGCCGCATGCGCCATAGCATCCGATTGTAAAAACAGCCGTCGGGCATGGTGGCGATCAGGAAACCCCCGCAAATCAGATCGGCCGCAATTTTGGCAAACAGGCTTTGCGTCGGGGCGGCGATGTTCTGCAGGGTCGAGTCGGACAGTACCAGGTCGAAGGGACCGCCTCCGAAGGCCATGTAGTCCGAGGCCCTAAATTGGATGCGCTCCGCAAATTTGCGGCCGGCAAGTGATCCCCGGGCCGTCCGGATGTTGGCTTCCGATATGTCGATGCCCATCAGGGCGGCCATGGGCAGCACCGCAGCCAGAGCCCGCAACTGTTCGCCGGTGCCGCACCCCAAATCCAGAATGCTCATCGGGCGTTCAGGGTCGGCAAAACGGCACACCGCATCGCTGATGGGGATCAGGCGCTCCTGAGGCGCCGTAAATGTCTGTTCCATGAAGTCGTCTGACATGAGTGCCTAACGTCAATATCGGCATCGGGCTGTCTGCTTCGCTCAGGTGATGTGATGCCGCCGGCCAATGGGCGTCGGTCCTCCAGCGCGTCGCATTTTTTAAGGAGCGATGCGCCGTCCGACATCGGCGCCCCTTGTCTTTGCATGCCAGCGGTTGCACACCTCTGCGGCGGTTTGCCAAACGTAGCGCTTCGAAGCGGCAATGTATGCTACGAACCGGCGATAAGCGGCCAGCATGCGCCGATTGCCGGAAAACCGCCGCTCGCAGTGGGTCAGCAGCACCACTACACCCCCCGAGCGGGCAATCGTATCGGCGCAGCGGATCCAGATGTCGAGAATTTCCCCCGGGCTGTGACCGCTGAAGCGCAGGCTGCCGTCCCGGGGCAGCGTCAGCGGCAGCTCCACCACAGAACCCGATATGAACAGGCGACTGCTGGCGCAACCGTTGTCGGGAACCGGAAAGATGCCGCCCGAAGTCGGGATGCTGGCGTCGTACCGGAAAAAATCGCCCAGGTCTTCATGCAGCCGGCGTGTGCGCAACAAAGAGGGGGCGCGATAACCGGCAGCCCGGTAAGAAGCAAGGCGATCGGCTGCCTGCGCGAGGCGTCGACGACGAGTGGGGCGGTCGGCAAAGGGCGTTCGGTTGCTGTGATCGTAGCCGTGGGCGCCGATTTCGTGTCCGCGGGAGATGATGTCAGAGAGCAGGCCGCGGTCCAGGGGCCATCCCAGGGGCACCACAAAATTGGTGGACCGGGCGCCGTACTGTTCTTCCAGCCCGATGAACAGACGAACCAGATTGTTCAGACCCTCGGCCGAATCGATGTCGTGGGTCAAGACCACCGGCGTCGGCGCATCCGACGGCCGCCGCGGCCCCCGGCCGATCAGGTCCGCCAAGAAGTCGGCGCTCAGGTCGAGGGGCCAGGCCGGGAAACTGTCCCGGGCTCTTAAACGGCGGCCCCGGCCCCGGGCGAGGAGGGCGGCGACGATGCTGCGCACACCGGGCGGTATCCGCTGGTAGGAAAACGGCAGGCGACCGGACAGCGGTTTGTGGAGGGTATAGGCGGCCCGGAGGCGCAGGCGGCCGATGGCGGCCGGATGGGGAGGCGCGAAGCCCGGCCGAAGATCGAGACGGCCGTTGCTGTTCAACTGCCGGAAAAGCCGGCTTCGCACCATGATCTCTTCGGGCAGGCTGAAATCGAGGCCCTCGGCCCATGCCAGGCGGGGGAGGCCGCGGACCCGTGCGACCCGGAAAGAGACCAATTTATCCGGCGTCATGATGCTCCCCATCCGCGGCGGTCCGATCGCTGATGAAATAGAGTGGGCGCCTCACCGCCTCCCGGTAAATGCGCTGCAGATACTCGCCGGAGATGCCCATCAACAGGAACTGCAGGCCGAAGAAAAAGGTCATCGCGACCATGATCGAAGTCCAGCCGTACAGGGGGCTGCCGGTCAGCCAGCGGAAGACCAGATAGCCCGAAAAGGCCAGGGTGAAGGCGAACATGAGGACGCCCATCAGGGTCATCAGCCGGATGGGCAGGTAGGAAAAACCGACAAAGGCGTCGTACATGGCCTTTAACATCGCGCTGAACGTCCAGCCGGTGACCCCGGCCATGCGGGCGCGGCGGTCGTAGTCGACCACCTGCTGGTCGAACCCGGTCCAGGCCACCAGAGCGAAGGTGATGCGATTGGTTTCTCCAAAACGTTGGAAGCATTCGGCCACCTTTTGGTCGACCAGGAAAAAGCTTCCGGTGGTAAATTTGGAGTCCGGAGGCATGGCAAAGCGTTGCAGCAGCCGGAAAAAAAGACTGCTGGCCGCCCGGCGCCAGAAGATGTCCTTGCGGGTTTTGCGGCGTCCCCACACGATTTGAGCGCCTTCCCGCCATTTTTCAACGAAGCTCAAGATCGTCTGGGGCGGATCCTGCAGGTCGCAGGCCAGGGTGGCCACGGCATCTCCGCGGGCATGGGCGAATCCCGCGCTCAGGGCCGCATGGGAGCCGAAGTTGCGCGACAGGCGTATGCCAGAGAACCTTGCGTCCCGCGCACAGATGGTGTTGATGATCGACCAGCTGTCGTCGCTGCTGCCGTCGTCGATGAACAGAATCCGAAAGCAAACATCCTCCCGCGGCAACAGCACATCCGATACGGCGCGCTCGTAATGGGGCAGGCTCTGGGCCTCGTTGTATACCGGCGTCAGAATGATGACGGTCGGTTTCAGGTGCCGGTAGGCCTTCATCGTCGGGTCTCCCAAATGTCAAAATCGAGTTCGAGGAGCCGCGCCAAATCCTGGTTGGGCCGGCGATAGGCCTTCCGCAGCCGCCGGCGGACCGCCTCGGGCATTTCGATGCCGGCCTTTTCGGACGGATTGACCTCCCCCAGATCCAAACAGTCCCCGGGACGGCTCGGCACCTCCAGAAAGAGATGCAAACGCCGGGCCAGCAGCCGCGGTCTGTGGATGATCTCTTCATAGCGCACAACGAACAGATTTTCACGGGGAAAGCGCTCGATCCAGGGCGTGAGCATTTTGGCATACAGGCCGCGGGAAAAATAGGCATGGGGGCGGGCATAGCGCAGCCTTTCCGGCACGTTCAGCTCCCGGGTGGCCTCCAATTCCAGGGCGGCTGCGAAATCCTGGTCCTCCAGCCCGTTCATGCGCGACCACAAGTAGTTGGAAAAGGCCCGGGAAGTCGGCTCGCGCAAAATGAAGATCAGCTTCACCTCCGGCAGATGGCGTGCGATGCGCTCCGCAGCCGCCGGATTTTCCAGATAGTTGGTGCTTTTTTCGCCGCAGCGGCGCCGGCTTTCGATTCCGGCAAACCAGGTGCGGGAATAGTGTTCGAGACCCCTGCGGTATAGATCATCGACCAGAAAGAATTTGGGTTCCGGCGCCAGCGGTTTGGCCATGTAAATGTCCGGATGGCGATCCAGCAGACGATACAGCCAGGTGGTGCCGCTGCGCGGCGCGCCAGCGATGATGAAGTCGGGAAGTCGCAAAAAATCCTTTTTCTTTGATCCGTCTAAAGTCGTTGAAGCATTGCGGTCCGCCGAGGAGTTACCCGGGGCTTGCAGATGACCGTGCTTCGTTTTTTTGAACCACCGTCAAAATCGTCGGCGCCATGGTCAGAAAGCCCGGTCGATTGACGAAGAAAACGTCCAGGAATTTGATCGGAAACAGCAGGGCGCACAACATCAGGTAGAGATGGGCCTTGAGGACCGGCCGCCCCAGGCTCAACAAAACGGCCAGACATTCGATGACCGCCAGCAGCATCAGACTCACCGGGCCGGTGGGATTGGTTTGGTCCACGACGGTCCATTCGCGAAAGAGTTCCCGCAGCCCCTCGTGGGTATAGCGCTGAAAGTCGAGGGGCGAGGCGTGAAACGGAAAGAGAAACGGTACCAGATGCAGGCCGAGCCCCCCCCTGCGGGTTTGACGGTAGAGTTGTCGGACGACGGCCTCCGGATGGCGGACGTGCTCCAGGACACTGCGGGAGACAAAGGCGTCCACCGATTCGGCTCGGAAGGGCAGGTGCCCTAGATCGCAGACGATGTCCACGGCATCGTAGTCGGCTCCGTCCAGGCCGATGACGTTCGGGTCGATACGGTGGTTGCCGCAGCCGAGATCCACCACGATTTGATGGGCCGGGTCCAGATAGCTGCGAATCCGACCCGCATAGTCGAAGGGATAGGTCGGGGCCAGAATGTCGACGCCGATCTTGTAATAGGCGTTGCCCAGCCGTTTTTTGAGGCGGCCTTTGACGTCGTCCAGTCGATCGGGCGATGCCGGCCGTTCGCTCACAATGAGTTTGCCGTTGCGGATGGGATAGCGGGCCGGGCACTGCCGGCATTCGGCCGATTCGGCCGAGAAGATCAATGCCTTGCGGCAGCGGGGGCACACCAGGATCGGTTTGAGTCTTTCCAGGCGGTCATTGAGAGGACTCATCGGACCCGATTCCCCTTTATGCCCGGCCGGCCGTTGGTGGCGAGGACTGCCTTTAAGGCCCCGGCGATCCGGATCTGATCATCGGCAGCCAGTCCGGGAAAAAGGGGCAGCAGGATCACCCGGTCGCGCCATTTTTCGCTTTGCGGCAGGGTCCAGCCGGCGAGATAGGGAGCCTCCTGATGGGCGTTCATGATGCCGCGGCGAGTGGCGATGCCCCGGTCCAGCAGCATCTGCATCAAGTCTTTGGGCGTGCAGGGGGCTTGGGGGCCGACGATGACGGGATAGCTCTGCCAGTTGGGCCGGACCGCCGGCCGCCCCCGAAGCACCGTCACATGGGATGTGCCTTCGAGAAGCTCCGCATAGCGGGCCGCCAAGCGGCGTCGCTCCGCGACCAGCGCCGTAAGTTTTCGCAGCTGGACCAGACCGATGGCGGCCTGGATATCGGTCATGCGGTAGTTGAAACCGGTCCTGGGATAATCTTCGAAGAGGATCACTGCCGATTGATGGCGCACCGTATCGGCTATGGCCATGCCGTGATGGCGCAGCAGGCGAAAGGTTTCGTCGTGTTTCCGGTGGGCGGTGGTCAGCATGCCGCCGTCTCCGGTGGTCAGCACCTTGCGGGGGTGAAAACTGAAGCAGGCGACGTCTCCATGGGGCCTTCCCAGCGCTTCCCATGAGCGGCCGCCGTCGGATGATATTTCGCTGCCCAGGGCACAGGCGGCGTCTTCGACCACCGGGATGTTGAAAGAACGGGCGATGTCGACGATGCGGCCGATGTCGCAGGGAAGCCCCATTTGGTGGACCGCAACGATTGCGGCCATTCTGCCTTGCTGCGGCCCGTCGATTTGCCTGAGCTGCTTGAATGGCAGGAGGGCCGATTCTTGAGAGGTCAGCCGATTCAGACGGCGATAGTACAGGCGGTCCCCAATGGTCAGGCAGTCTTGGGTCAACAGACGGGCCAGGGCCTCCGGATCCATGTTGGGCTCAGAGGGCCGTACATCCACGAACACCGGCTCTGCCCCGCATTGGCGAATGGCATTGGCGGTGGCGATAAAGCTGTGGCTGACCGTGGCGACCACATCTCCGGGTTTGACGCCGACGGCCACAAGCGCCAGATGGAGCGCAGCCGTGCAGCTGGAAACGGCGCAGGCATGGGCGGCGCCCACGCTGCGGGCGAAGGCCTCCTCGAATGCGTGCACCCGGGGTCCCTGGGTCACCCATCCGGACAAGACGGCCTCCCTGGCGGCGTCGGCTTCCTCCCGGCCCAGATGGGGCCGGGTGATCGGTATCAGTGGGCCCTTGGTTCCCAATTGCGCCAGGTTTCTCCCTGCATCAAGTTTGCAAGTCCCACGGCGTGGGAACGAAAAAAATCAATGGTGCGGTCCAGACCCCGGTCGAGATCCACGATGGGATGCCATCCGCAAAGACGGCTGAATTTTTGGGCGTCGGCCCGTAGCCGTCTCACATCGCCGGGTCGGTCGCGTGTGAAGACTAATTTGGCGGCGGAATTTCCCATACGGGCCAAAATCTTGCGGGCCAGTGACTGGATGGGAATTTCGGTGCCGCTGCCCACATTGAGGGTTTGACCGATCAAATCGTCCGCGCCGGCTGAGAGCGCAAGTGCTCGAGCTATGTCTTCGACATAGGTAAAATCTCGGGTCTGGGAGCCGTCGCCGAAGATCAGGATGTCTCGGCCGTTCATCGCCCGAACGATGGTTTTAGGGATTATCTCCCCGGCGTCTCCTTCATGATGGGAGCGGGGACCGTAAGTGTTGAAGGGCCGTACGATGACCACCGGCAACCCGTATGTTTGGTAGAAGGCGCGGGCGTAAGCCTCCCCCGCGAGCTTGGAGGCGCCGTATACGGTATGGGGGCGGACGGGATGGGTTTCGGCCATGGGAACCCTTTGGGCGTTGCCGTAGACTTCCGAAGAGGAGCAATAGACGAACCGCCGCACCCCGGCGGCCCGGGCCGCCTGCAAGACCATCAGGGTGCCCTCGGCGTTGACCCGATGGTTTTCGAAGGGATGGACGATCGAATGGCGCACCCCCAGACACGCCAGGTGAAAAACGGTTTGTACGCC
>Ga0272444_10004148_pt1 | contig 12863 bp, 9 predicted proteins | sample SSMForm13_FD_201033 | JGI IMG/M metagenome (GOLD analysis project Ga0272444, IMG submission 201033) | Marine sediment archaeal communities from Little Sippewissett salt marsh, Falmouth, MA, United States - SSM-Form-13 | ecosystem: Environmental > Aquatic > Marine > Wetlands > Sediment ...
TACCCCAATATCGACCAGATCAAACTGCGCAACATCCGTCACGGCGGAGGCATCTCGATCGCCTGTGACACCCCCATCGGGCCGATCGATATTGGCTACGGCAAGTCGGGGACGCACCCGGATCGGCTGTATGTCGACATCGGCCTGCGCTTTTGAGACACGATCGCCGGCCGCGGCAGCCGTTGTCTCATTCCGTCCTTGACAAATCCCGGCCCGGGCGCTATTCTTACGGTGCCAGCCGCTTTTACCCTCACTTACCCGCCGCCGCGGAAAAGCGAAAGGTTTAGACCCTGTTACCGAAAGAAAATATAAAAACTTGTCGGTAACCCGACCGGAGGTGAACATTCAGGCCTCTGATTTGTTTTAATCAGAGGGTAAATTTTTTAAAAAATGGGGATACGCATCATGAGAAAATCCGGACTTCTAAAGATTCTCACCATTTGCCTTTTTTCCGGCCTGATGGCCGCCGGTGTCGGCTGGAGCTCATCGCTTCATCCCGACCTGGTCGAAAAAATGAGGGCTGAGGGGACGCTCGATGAATATGTCGCCTCCATGAAAGAAATGCGGGCCAGGGGGGTCAACAACCCCGAAAGGCTCAATGTGCCGGCCGGGCGACTGGCCAAACTCGACGGTACCGATACCGTTCGGGCGCTGGTTATCCTGGTGGATTTCTCCGACCAGCCGTACACCTCGGGCGTCGTCGCCGCCGAACCGGCCGATTTCGATTCCGTCCTTTTCTCGGAAAACGGGGTCAATCCGACCGGTTCCATGACCGAGTTCTACCTGGAAAATTCATACGGCAAATTTTACGTTATCGGCGATGTTTACGGCTGGTACCGCATGCCGCAGACCTATGCCTATTATGTCGACGGCCAGAAGGGTTTCGGTTCCTGGCCGGCCAACGCCCAGGGCCTGACCTACGATGCCGTCATCGCCGCCAACGATGATATCGACTACGCTCTGTACGATACCTATGGCCCGGCGGGCGTTCCGGACGGGGAAGTCGATGGCCTGTTTATCGTGCATTCGGGCCCGGGCTACGAGGAAACCGGCGATGTCAACGACATCCATTCGCACCAGTGGACGCTTGGGGGACACTCGCTTTATCTCGACGGCGTCATGATCCGCTCCTATTCCTCGGAGCCGGAGGAACGCGTCAATACCTCGTCGATTACCGATATCGGCGTTTTCGGGCATGAATACGGCCATGTCCTGGGACTGCCCGATCTTTATGATATCGACTATGAGCCGGCCACCTCCGACGGGCTCGGGGACTGGTCGATGATGGCCGGCGGAAGCTGGAACAACGGCGGCCGTTCGCCGGCCCATTTCGATGCCTGGAGCAAGACTTTTCTCGGTTTTGTCGACGCCGTCAACGTGACCGAAAATATGGTCGATGTGGCTTTCCCGCAGGTCCAGTCCGAGCCGGTCATTTACCGCCTCTGGGCCAACGGCATCATCGGCGCGGAATATTTCCTGGTCGAGAACCGCCAGAAAACCGGTTTCGATTTCTATCTTCCCGGCGAGGGTATCCTGATCTATCATGTCGACGACAATAAATGGGGTAATGTCGATGTTGACCATTACCATGTCGCCCTGGAACAGGCCGACGGTATTTTTCAGCTCGAGTACGATTACAACGATGGTGATGCCGGTGATCCCTGGCCGGGCGCGACCAACAAGCGCTCCTTCGATGATCTCTCGGTGCCTGACAGCCGGGCCTACGGCGGCTTCCAGACCAAGACCTCGGTCTGGAATATCTCCGGTTCCGATTCGCTGATGACGGCCAATCTCGATATCACCTGGTCCCGCCCCTATCTCTCCATGCAGAGCAGCAGTTTCTTCGATGGCGACGCCGATGGTATTCTCGAGGAATTCGAGACGGTCGAGCTGTACCTTACCCTGGAAAATATCTGGCTGGGCATCAGTGACGTCAATATCACCGTCTCGGCCACCAATCCCGATATACAATTCACCGACCCGACCGCCTATATCGCCTCGATTGCCGGCGACGGCGGCACCGCCTCGAACGGAAGCGACCCGATCGTTTTTACCATCGGGGAGATCGCCTATCCGATCTATGATACTTTCTTCGTGTCGGTCGAGGCCGAGGGAGGACAGTTCACCACCGAGTTCGCGATCGAAAAGGTAGTCGGTAAGACCGATATCGTGATTGTCGATGATGATCGCGGGGACAACTATGAGCAACTCTATTATGATGACCTGAAAAAGAAACTGGCCCCGGCCGATATCTGGGAAAAACAGGTCCGGGGCTCACCTCCGCCGGATACGCTTCTCAATTACGGCACCGTTATCTGGTTTACCGGCGACACCTCATCGGACCTCCTCCAGCCGGCCGATATAAACGCACTCGAGCCGTTTCTTGACGGCGGCGGCAGCCTTTTTCTGACCGGGCAGGGCCTGGCCAATGAACTGCACGGTGAGGACTCGGCTTTTCTGGCCGATTATTTATTCGCTTATAAGGGCGTGGATTTCTTCAACCTCTTTCATGACGGTATCGACGGGTCGCCGATCAGCGACGGCCTGCAGGTGCGTTATACCAGCAGCGCCAACCAGGAATTCACGACTTCGCAGACGATCCAGGTCATATCGCCGGCCGATACCGCCTTCGTCTTCAGATACGGCGGTCCCTCGGCCCTGACTTTCGCCGGCGATTACCGGCTGGTCTATTTTAACTGGGGTTATGAAGCGATCGCCGACAATTTCTCCAGCTACGCCGACCGTGATACGATCATGAGCAATATTCTCCTGTTTCTCACCGACTGGACGCCGCCGCCCTGTTTCGATTCCGACGGCGACGGCTACGGTGATCCGGATCATGCTGAAAACCGCTGCCCCGATGATAACTGCCCCGATGTGGCCAATCCGGATCAGCTCGATTTCGACCATGATGGTATCGGTGATGTCTGCGATAACTGTCCCTTCGCCGCCAATGTCGACCAGGCCGACGGCGATTCCGACAGTTACGGCGACGCCTGCGACAACTGCCCGACCGTGGCCAATTCCGATCAGGCCGACGGCGACGATGACCAGGTCGGCGATCTCTGCGATAACTGCCTTGTGACGCCCAATCCGGATCAGTTCGACGATGACAGCGACAATCTGGGCAACGCCTGCGACAACTGTCCCATGATCGCCAACCCGCTGCAGGAGGATTTCGACGGCGATCTGGTCGGGGACAGCTGCGATAACTGCCCGGAGACGCCCAACCCGGATCAGGCCGACGGTAACGGCGATGGTATCGGCGACGCCTGCAGCTGGATGTGCGGTGATGTCAACGCCGATACGCTGGTCAATATTCTGGATGTCACCTACATGATAAATTATCTGTACAAGGGCGGCCCGGAACCGCAGCCGATGGAATCGGGCGATACCAACGGTGATACCGATCTCAATATACTCGATATCACCTACCTGATAAATTACCTCTATAAGGGCGGCCCGGAACCGGTGTGCTAACCGGCCGTAAAGACATCGATGACTATCCGACGGGGGCGGCTTTTAAGCCGTTCCCGTCGATTCCGTTCGAATCAAATCTTGACAGGCCGTGATATTGTCGTATACTATGCTTAAGTCGTTATATTTTATGGAGATGACTTGCCGACCGAAAAGGCCGCCGGGGCGCCGTCGCGATGAATCTTCGGAAACGACCGATGTAAATGCACTTACCTGCCGACAGGAGTATGGCGGAAGCCGATATTTTTGAATAACATCATTTACGAGGTTAACAGATGAAAAAATCAGGTGCCTGTGTCAACGTTTTCACCGGACTGGTAGTCGCCTTTTGTTGCTTGATGCCGCCCAACGGCGCGGCCGAAAGAATATCGACCGAGACGGTGACCCATACCGTCCGCTTCTCGGAGGCCGATTTCCTCTTCGGTCATCTCGGCGAATACGACTATATCCGCTCCCCCGAGGGAGATTATCTCAATCAGCCCGGACGACCGATGCTTCCCTCGAGAATAATCAGGATCGCCCTTCCCGACGGGATGGCTGTCACCGGAGTCCGCCTGGATGATATCGGCACCAGAGATCTCGAGGGACGGTTCGACATATTTCCGGCCCAGTATCCGGTCGCCGGTAACGATGCCGAAAAAAATCGCCCGTTTATCGCTCCCGATCCGGCCGTCTACCAGTCCGACGCGGTCTATCCTTCCGAACCGCTGGAGCTTCTGGGGCAGGCCGACCTGGCCGGGCAGTCCTTCGCCCGGGTGGCCGTTTATCCCCTGCACTACGCCCCGAACCGGAAAACACTGACGCTGGTAACCTCGCTGACATTCACTGTCGAGGGTCGCACCGGTTATATCTGCGGCGACTATCTTCCCGAAAGAAGCGATACCAGGACGGCGGCGACCTATCGGAAACGCCTCCGGACAATGGTCGCCAATCCCGGGGATGTCGTCCTGGCCACGGCGCCGGCCGGTCTGAAAAACCGGCACAACCTGCCGCCCGGAGATCCTTTCGATCATGTCATCATAACCTCCGGCTTCAACGCCGCCTGGTATCAGCCGCTGGTGGACTGGCACATGCGTTCCGGGATGCGTGACACGGTTATCACCGTCGATTATATCTACGATAATTACGGCGGTCCGGACGGCCCGGACAAAATACGCAGCTTCATTACCGAGGCGCATCAAAACTGGGGCACGATGTATTTCCTGATCGGCGGCGAACACGGGACGGTGCCCTTCGAATACCGAACTTACGACAACACCAGTATTCCCGCCGACGCCGGTTACGCCGATTACGACGATGACTGGGAGTACGAGGTCCTGGTGGGACGGGTTACCGCCGAGGGCCAGCAGCAGATCGGCACCTTTGTCGATAAAGTCATCACGTACGAAACCGACCCGCCGCTGCTTAATTACCCGCTCAATGTCACCCTGCTGGGGATGGACCTGACGGCCCGCTGGGAGCCACCCTATTACACCCTGACGGCCGGGGAGATATTGAAGGATTCCATCGACGCCTGGTATATCTCATCGGCCTTCAACGTTACCACCATCTACGATTCCGACGGCGGCAATCATCGTGACGCCTTCCTGGCGGCGCTCAACGCCGGCCAGAACCTGGTCAACCATAACGACCACAGCAACAGCTATGTCATGGGTACCGGCGACCGGAATCACGGCTGGTATATCAGCTCGTACGATATCCCCTCGCTGACGAACACCCGCAAATTTTCCAATATTTATTCCATCGGCTGCCACGCCAATAAAATGGATGTCGAAGACGCCGTTTCCGAACATTTCATCTTCGACGTCGACAGCACCGGCGCCGTCTCGTTCACCGGCAATACCCGCAGCGGCTGGTTTTATGTCGGTGACCCCTTTTCGCTTTCCTCGGAACTGGACATTTACTGGTGGGAGGCGCTGACCGAGGCGGGGCAAACCCGGCTGGGCGAGGCTCTGGCCTACGCCAAGAGCCTGACCGAAATCGAATACACCTGGCCGTACAGCGAATGGACGCTGAATCTCCTCGGGGAACCGGCCATGCCGGTCTGGACCGGCCTGCCCAAAACGGCCCTGGTCTCTCATGAGACCGAAATCGAGGCCCTTCCGGAGACTTTCCAGGTGAATGTCGAAATGTTCGGCGGTTCGGGGGTCGAGCAGGCGTATGTCTGTCTCTGGAAGGGCGATGAAATCTATTCCCGAGGCTATACCGATACCGAGGGCGGGATCGACTTCGAGATCTATCCGACCACCAACGGCGTCATGTATGTGACCGTAACCGCGCCCGGATACCTGCCGTACATGGGTGAGGCGGTGGTGGTCGGCAACGTCCCCCCGGCCTGCCAGATTCCCGGCGACACAACCGTCTTTCAGTGCACCGCCGAAACGATCAGCCTGCCGGTCGGCTGCTTCGATCCCGACGATAATCTGGCCTCGGGCCCGGAATTGATTGCCGGCCCCGGGGAAATTATCGACGGTTACTGGGTTTATACGCCGGGCGGAGAGGATTCGGTGACGGTAACCGTTGGCTGTACCGATTCGCTCGAATTTTCCTGCGAAAAGACATTCATCGTCCGGGTCGATATCAACGATCCGCCTTCCTGCAGCCTTCCGGCGGACACCCAGATCGTCCAGCTTTCGCCGCCGGATGAAATCGCCCTGCGTGCCGAGGCTTTCGACGACGATGACAATGTTGTCTCCCGCGAGGTGATCAGCGGCCCGGGAGTCGTCGACCCTGACGGATTCTGGCGGTACACTCCTGCCGACGATGAGGTCATCGACGTCACCATCCGTTTCACCGACGGCTGTCAGTCGTACGCCGAGGATTCCTTTCAACTGATTTACGAGGTTTTCGTCTGCGGCGACGCCGATGACAACGGTGAGCTGAATATTCTCGATGTTACTTTTCTGATCAACTACCTTTATCGTTCGGGAGCGGCGCCGAAACCGGATATGGCCGGCGATGAGGACGGTAACGGTATCCTGAACATTCTCGACGTCACCTACCTGATCAATTATCTATATCGCCAGGGACCGGCGCCCGTCTGCGGGTAGTTTTCGAAACAACGGCTTCGGCGGGGATGATTCATTTCATCCCCGCCTTTTTTATCCGGTTCGGGAGTGGTCGCTTCCGGCACTCGCCGGAGACCCGAACCGGGCGGCGCAAATCTCGCGCCGCCACCGGTTTTCTCCGGAAAATTCTTGACAAAATGGACGGCCATAGTTATTATAATGATGAATCTTGACTCCCCATCCCCGATAATCCCTCATGCAAACGCCTCGTTTGTGCGAAGGATTTATGCCGGATCAGCCGACCGAGCCGCCCCGAAGCCGTCTCAATCGTGAACCTTTCAGCGAGGGAGGGCTGTTGCCTATGCATGTCTGACCGGTGGCGAGCGGGGAGTTTGGCCATGGCCAGGGGAGCTCTCCGTAACGCCGGGTTCGTTTTGGTTCCCCCGGGACCGGATTATCCGCAGGGCATTGGTGCCTATCAATCCAAAGGCTTTGCGCTCGTGTCTTCCTACCGACTTTTTCCGCCCGCGGGAGATGAAATCGAGCCTGTTTCCGGAAACCCCGAAATATTGCTTAAAGCATCACAGGAAAAATGGATCCGCAATACTCGAAAGGCCCCGCTCCCGACATGGGAACGGGGCTTATTTGTTCCAATTATGTATGGGCTGCCGGCCATATATCACCCCCGCCGGCTTCTCCCCGATGTCCTCGCGACCTGCTCACGGGCTGCACATTTAACCGGCCAAATAATTGTCCGCCAAGCACATAGTCCCCACCCCCGGGATAAGCCCCGACCGGGCATCCGGCTTGCATAAACCTCTTCGAGAGACAAACACAGCAGAAAGGACGATGGCCATGCAGGTCAAATTCACACTGACAATGGATGACGTTACGGTCGAGGGACAGAATATCGACTGTGTCATTCTCGACTGGATTTCGGATATGGATTACGCCGAAGTCCTCAATATCTCTCATAGCTGGATCACCTCGCAGAATTTTCTGACGAAGCGCATGAGAGGCTTAAACCGTGTCGGCGAATCCTCGCTGACGATCGAACCGCTCGATGACTTTTGAACGAGGCCCCCATGAATGAACTTCTCAACACCGCTGTCACCAGTCTGGGCGGCTCGCCCGCGTTTCTCGAAAGCGCCCGGCTTTTTATTCAGGATCGTTTCGGGACGCCCGGGTTAGTCGCCGCGGGGATTCTGATCGCCAGTCTGGTCGGCCTGATCCTGATGAAATCGGTTAAACTGTCATTCGATGTCGTGCGCTACGTGGCCGTTCCCGCCGTCGCGGTGACTTTCGTGGCCACCTATTTTCTGCCGTACTCATTCGTTTATATCCTGCCGGTGACGGTAGCGTTTTTTTCGATCATCCTAATAATCAAAGGTTAGTTGTGTCAAAATCACGTAAAAAAAGAAAAGCCATCACGCCTGACCGGTCCAGGAAGGCGGCCGCCGGAAAGGATTCGGCCGGCGTCGAGTACCCCTTCATCGATGACGAGGGACAGAAGGACGATAAAATATTCATTGAATGCCCCGGCGCCACCGTCTATGATCCTCAGACGCGGGAAATAATCGCCGGTGTCGAATTCCTCGATGAAAACGAGCCGGATGCCGGCTATCGAATTATCGATCACCCGGTCTACGCTCCCGAACACAAGAGCAAGCGGCTCATCAAGCGCGAGCATCGACACCTGATTCGGCGCTGTCAGGCCTGTCAGGATTTGACGGTCCGGCTGATCCGTCGCGAGGGGCCCGACTTTTTTATTCCGAGCCCCAAGCATCCGCGAAAAAAACAGCTTAAATCGATTGCCAGGAACTGGTGAAAAACAAAGCCGCTCAAAAATCATAAAATTCTTTGTAACTTATTATATCTTTTAAAGATATAGCCACACTTTTCCCTTGCCATTGGGCTTCCATTGTGCTATTTTAAGCCTATGAAGATATGCCCGGAAACCACCCGATACAAACCGCCCGCCCGGGTCGGAACGCTGGTCGATGAACTCCTGGCCGGCTACGGCCTGTCGTACAAACTGGGCGGCTGGCGGGTCGTGGTCGCCTGGCCGGAAATCGTCGGTCCCCGCCTGGCGGCTGTCTCCAGAGCGGTCCGCTATGCCGATGAAACCCTGGTGGTTTCCGTCCCCGATGCCGTCTGGCGGCACCGGCTGTCGCTCGAGACCGACATTGTCCTGGAAAAAATCCGGGAAATTCCCGGCGGCCGGGCGGTCAAGAGAATACATTTTATTTCATGATCGGAAAGGACTCAGGCTTAGATGAAAGTCGACACCACAGCAATGGAAACGAAGAAAACCAAAAGCCAGTACGATGCCACCACCATTCAGGTCCTCAAAGGCCTGGAAGCGGTGCGGCGTCGGCCGGCCATGTATATAGGCGATACCGGCCGCCGGGGGATGCACCATCTCGTCTACGAGGTGGTCGATAATTCCATCGATGAGGCCATGGCCGGTTTCTGCGATAAGATACAGGTGGAAATCGGAAAGGACGAGTCGATCACCGTAACCGACAACGGCCGCGGTATCCCGGTCGACAAACACCCGACCCAGAAAAAGTCGGCTCTCGAGGTCGTCATGACCATGCTTCATGCCGGCGGCAAATTCGACCATGCCACCTACAAGGTCTCCGGCGGGCTGCACGGCGTCGGTGTCTCGGTCGTCAACGCCCTCTCGGAACGGTGCTGGGTCGAGGTGAGCCGGGACGGCAAGGTGTACCGTCAGGAATATAAACGCGGCCAGGCCGACGGTGACCCGAAAGCCATCGGCAAAAGCAATAAAACCGGCACCAGGACCTGTTTTATGGCTGACCATGAAATATTCGGCAAGGTCGAATTCAATTTCGAGAGACTGTCGCGGCGGATGCGCGAGCTGGCCTTTCTCAACGCCGGTCTTAAAATCACGCTCGTCGATCACCGCTCCGGCGAGAAGGCCGATTATATGTACAAGGGCGGCATTTCCTCGTTTGTCGAATATCTCAACGAAACCAAAAACGTTCTTTTCAGGAAACCGATATATTTCCAGAAGGAGCGCGACGGTAATGTCGTCGAAATCGCGCTGCAGTACAACGACGGTTATGTGGAGAACGTCTTCACCTATGTCAACAATATCAACACTATCGAGGGCGGGGCGCACCTGACCGGTTTCAAGACCGCCCTGACCAGAACCATCAACTACTATATCACCAAGAGCAACCTCCTGAAAAACGGCAAAAACGGAAAAAACGGCCTGAGCCTCTCCGGTGAGGATTCACGCGAGGGTCTGACGGCGGTGGTTTCGGTCAAGGTTCCCAACCCGCAGTTCGAGGGGCAGACCAAAACCAAGCTGGGCAACTCCGAGGTTCGGAGCATCGTGGAAACCATCACCAACGATCTTTTGGCGGAGTTTTTCGATGAGAATCCCTCGGTGGCCAAGAAAATCGCCGAGAAAGTCGTTTCGGCGGCCCGTTCGCGGGAAGCGGCGCGCAAGGCCAGAGAACTCACGCGGCGCAAAACGGCGCTGGATCATGCCGCTCTTCCGGGCAAACTGGCCGATTGCTCCATGACCGACCCGGAATCATGCGAGCTCTATATTGTCGAGGGTGATTCGGCCGGCGGCTCGGCCAAACAGGGTCGTGACCGGCGTTTTCAGGCGATCCTGCCGCTTAAAGGCAAAATTCTCAACGTCGAAAAGGCCCGCATGGATCGCATCCTCTCCAACGACGAGATTCGCACCATGATTACCGCCATGGGAACCGGCATCGGCACCGATGTCTTCGATATCTCCGCCCTCCGCTACCATAAGATTATCATCATGACCGACGCCGATATCGACGGGGCCCATATCCGAACGCTGATTTTGACCTTTCTGTTCCGGTACATGCGCGAGCTGATCGAAAAAGGCTATGTCTATATCGCCCAGCCCCCGCTCTACCGTATTGCCAAAGGCAAAAAAGAACAATATGCCTTTTCTGACGAGGAACGCGACCGGATCGTCACCCAGTTCGGCAAAGAGGGCATCTCCATTCAGCGTTACAAGGGACTCGGTGAGATGAATCCCGAACAGCTCTGGCGAACGACCATGGATCCCGAAACGAGAACCCTGCTCGGTGTCAATATGGAGGATGCCGCCAAGGCCGACCGGCTCTTTTCCATCCTGATGGGCGATGCCGTCGAGCCGCGACGGGAATTCATCCAGACCAACGCCAAATATGTCCGCAACCTCGATGTCTGATTGAACCGGTAAAATCTATCCCTTTTATTTGCGGCCCTTTGGTATTTTTCGCCGAAATGTGATTGCGCCTTGATGAAACAGGCCTGGATTGGCTACCGCGCATTGAAAGCGCCGGCCTGTGGAGCAAGAAATAATCATGCCCTGACCCTGTCGGATGCGATGGACAAGTATTATTCCCATACCCTGGCGGCCGAGAAACTGAAACGGTGCTACCGGACCGCCCCGAGCCGAATCAAGCAATACCTGGCCGCCGAAATCGAGCATGTTGCGGCTATGATGCGACCGTCATGGAAGATTCTCGAGCTGGGATGCGGCTACGGAAGAATCCTCGGGGCGCTGGCCGGGACGGCCCGGCAATCGGTCGGGATCGACATCTCCCGGGCCAGTCTGAAAGCGGCCGCCGCCGACCTTGGTCATTATGACAATATTTGTCTGGGTGCAATGGATGCCGGAAGACTGGCTCTGGCCAACCGGAGATTCGATCTGGTGCTGGCCCTCCAGAACGGACTCTCGGCGATGAAGGTCGATCATGATCGGCTGATCGCCGAGGCGGTGCGGGTGACCGCCCCGGGCGGCAAAATAATCCTCTCCAGCTATGCCGAAAAATTCTGGGAGGTTCGCCTGGACTGGTTCCAGCGCCAGGCCGCAATGGGCTTAATCGGCGAAATCGATCATGAGCGAACCGGCCGGGGAGTCATTGTCTGCCGGGATGGCTTCAGGGCAACCACCGTCACCCCCGGGGAATTCCGACGCCTGGCCGATCGCCATCGACTCCGGGCCGACATATACGAAATCGATGGTTCGTCCGTGTTCTGCGTAATCACCGCATAGGTGACTCCTCATCGCCGATGCCGCTGGCCTAGCGCACCCAGGCGGCGCCGGTCAGCGGACGCGGCCCACCCTTGTAGAGGAAATTGATCAGACAGGTTATATCCAGCAGATTGTATTCGAAATCCCCGTTGACATTGGCCCGCCAGCGCGGCCAGCGGGGCGGGATGCCATCCTTGTAAAGCCAGTTGATCAGGTGTGAGACATCGAGAATATTGAGTTCGAAATTGCCGTCGACATCACCGTTCTGGTAGTTGAAGGCGACATGCACCGGCCCGCCGCCGACCGCATAACGGCCGTGGCTGCCGCCTGCGGAATCGATGACATTGATATAATCGGTGAAGCTGCCCGTAAAACAGGTCGAATCCTGGAAGGCCGTCACGGCCATGCAGTTGAGATCGACCTCGATCGGATTACCGTCATCGTGATAAGTCTCATCGGTCAGTGAATTATAGGTAAAAACAAAGCCGTCCTCTTCCCAGCCGGCCGAGGCGATCCAGGCGATATGGTCGGGACCGATCGTGATCTGGCCCGGTGTTCCGCCGATCGGGAGCGTCGTCTCGACCATGCTGGAAGCGGTGTCGATAATATCGATCCGCCCGGTGACAGAGGCATAGTCGCCGGTACAGACTACATGCACCCGCCCCAGCGTGTCGAGAATGAGGTACTGGGGATTAAGATCGACGGCAATGGAATCGACCACCTCATCACCGGGAATGTCGTACACATAAACCTGCCCCGGATCATATATCCAGGTGTTGAAATCAAAGCCGGTACAGGCGATATAGGCCTTATCACCGGCCACCAGAATCCCGGCCGGGCTCTTGCCGACCGTGGTCGTCCCGACGATTTGTCCGCTGGTATAGTCAATTTTCATGATTTGGCTGGTCAGCATCAGCGTCACCAGGAGATACTGCTCATCCAGGAACTCGATCCAGTAAGGATTGGAATTCTGACCGGTGGGAATATAGTCTTCGGTTTCATCGGTGTTGAGGTTGATCACCTGGATTTCATCGGTATTGGAGACGACCGCATAGAGGAGCGTATCACGGATCACGATCTGGCTCGGGTAGCAGTACACATCACTGCCGATGGTGATAAAATCATTTTCGACCGCACCGGTCTCGAGATTGATCCGCGACAGCGTTTCCCCGACCGAGTTGAGAACATAGGCGATGCGGTCGGCGGCAGCGGATGTGACCGGCAGCGAAACGGCCATGACAAGCAGTACAAAGACAGCTATGAAACAAACGGACTTCCTCAAGAGAACCTCCTCGTATTTTTTATATATTTTCGACATATCACCTTTTCCCGGTTGTATTATT
>Ga0272444_10004150_pt1 | contig 12857 bp, 5 predicted proteins | sample SSMForm13_FD_201033 | JGI IMG/M metagenome (GOLD analysis project Ga0272444, IMG submission 201033) | Marine sediment archaeal communities from Little Sippewissett salt marsh, Falmouth, MA, United States - SSM-Form-13 | ecosystem: Environmental > Aquatic > Marine > Wetlands > Sediment ...
GATCCGACGCGTCGAACGTCGCGGTGACGTCCAGGCTCCCACCGGGCGGAACGCTGCCCTCGGCCGGCGAGACGCTCAACCACGGCGGCGTCTGGGAGAACACGACGGCGAGGTCGTCGTGGAGGTACTCCGTGTTGTGCGCCACGCCGAGGCCGTCGGTGCCGTCGCCATTCTGGATGCCGACCGTACACGTGTTGGCCGGGGGAGCGATCGACAGGTACTGGAACTCGATCCTGCCGTTCTGATAGAGAATCACCTCGAACGTATAGGGTCCCATGCCGCCCAGGTGGTCGACCTGATCCCACTGGACGACCAGCCGCGAGCCGTCGGAGTGGTAGTAGATCGTGGCCTCGCTGTCGACGTAGAGGTCGTCCCAGAACGGGGCGACGAGGTGAGGCGGCGCGGACGTGCTGGGCAGCGCGACGTTGCCGAGAGAGGTCGACGAGCTGGTGAAACTGAGGAAGCCGTTCGAGCACACGCGGAACTCGGTGAACGTGTCCCCGTAGTACGGGAAGTCGAAGCCGATCGGGAAGGGTCCGGCGGAGGTGTCGTCGCCACCCGTGATGGCCGCGGTCCCCACGCCGGAGACGTCGATCCAGTTGAAGCTCGGCCCACCGGGCTCGTCGCTGTCGATCCAGCGATACCCGGAGCTGTCGGGCCCCCCGGTACCCCTCCCGGCGGGATCGCTCCCGAGCGGAGCGAGCAGATCGTACGCGCGCTCGAGGCGCGGGCTCCCCGAGGAGCCGCGAGAGCCTTCGCGGAAGCCGATGCCGGGAATCGTGAAGTCGAGCACGCCCACCCCGTCGTTCGTGATCGTGAAGATCTGTGACGTGGCGGCTCCGGTCAGCAGGTCCGCGTGGAGCGAATCGGGGGCGACGGCGACGTCCGGATGACCCAGGGTCGTCGCGGACGCGACGTTCGAGATCCCGGAGGCGTTGCCGTACTCGTCGAAGGCCTTGACGGCGAAGTAGTAGGTCGTGCTGAAGTCGAGCCCCGCGACCTGCATCGACTCGGGGCTCCCGGCCGGCGCCGGATCCGGCGGATCCGGAACCTCGACGGCGGAGGAGAAGCTCGACTCGTCGATCAGCGTCGTGTCCCATCGCACGTCGTAACGGCTGGCGGTGCCCGTGAGGCTGTCGTCGCCGGTCGCGGTCCACTCGAGAACGACCCAATTGGACGCGGTGTCTTGAACGGCGAGGTCGGTCACGGGCGAGGGCGGAGTCGAATCGGGCTCCGCGATCGAGGCGAACGCGTTGAGCCGACCGCCGGTGACCACCATTCCGGCGAGCGCCGGCACGGGGTCGACGAAGTTCAGGAGGAGCCACTTGGCGGATGCCATGTCGATCCCGGGAAAACGGGCGAGGATCAGCCCGAGGGAACCGGCGACGTGGGGCGTCGCCATCGACGTCCCCCCGGCGGTGTGGTACCCGCCCCCGGGAAAGGTGCTGACGATGTCGACGCCCGGGGCGGCGAGGTCGACGCTGGTGGGACCGTAGTTCGACGCCCAGGTGGGTTCGTCAGCGAGATCGTCGTTGTGATCGGTCGCGGCGACGGCGACGATGTTCGGGATGTCGTAGCTCGCCGGGTAGTGCGGGACGACGTCGAGGTTAAGCCCGCTGTTGCCCGCGGCGGCGACGAAGAGGATGCCGCTATCGCTTGCGTCCTGGATGGCCAGCTCCAGGCCCGCCGAGTACGACGTTCCCCCCCAGCTGTTGCTCATGATGTCGACGCCCATGAGCGTCGCGTACTCAATGCTCGCGATCGCGTCCGCGTCTGTTCCGCCTCCCGACGAGCTCAGGAACTTCACGGGCAGAATGCTGACGTTCCAGCTCACCCCGACGACGCCGAGGCCGTTGTCCCCGACCGCGCCGATCGTCCCGGCGCAGTGGGTCCCGTGGCCGTTGTCGTCCATCGGGTTGTTGTCGCCGTTGCGGAAGTCCCAACCGTTGACGTCGTCGACGAATCCGTTGCCGTCGTCATCGACGCCGTTGCCGGGCGTCTCGCCAGGGTTCGTGAAGATGTTCGCGGATAGGTCAGGATGGGTGTAGTCCACGCCGCTGTCGATGACGGCGATCAGGACGCTCGACGATCCGGTCAGCACGTCCCAGGCGGACACGGCGCTGATGTCGGCCCCGGGCGCGCCGCCGGTCTGCCCGGTGTTGTGAAGGCCCCACAGCTGGTCGAACATCGGGTCGTCCGGGATCTCGAACGCGTGGACGAAGTAGTTGGGCTCGATAAAGTCGACGTTCGGGTGGCCGCTGTACGTCTTGACGGCGGCCCCGACGGTCATGGCGCTGATACGGAGGTGCCTGACCCCGATCCGCGCAAACGACTGCAGCTCCTCGGCCCCGAGGGCGGTCAGGATCGCCTCCGTCTCGGAGTCCGTGGTTTGGTCGAGGAACCGGAGCACTACCTCGTTTTCGGCGTACGCCTGGTAGTCGTCAGCCGCCTGCACGGGGGCGGCCGAGGCGGAGATCACGACGAGAAGGACGACAAGCGCAAGCAGTCGGCACGACATCACGTACCTCCTCGGGCAGGAGCGGCAACACGATGATGCGCCGCTCATCGCAAAGACAGCCAGGTTGGCCTGATTCTGGTGGGACGACAACGACCTTACTGCACCAATGACTGAAAGTCAAGCCTATCTTGCACAGGTTGCGGGATTCCAGTGTAAGGGGGCGCACGTCAGAGAACGCCCTAGGCGGGGCCCGTTTCGGGCGCTACAATCGCATCGGACGCCGGTGGCCGCGAGCCGGCGTCGCCGCTTCGCGCACTTGCTCCGGCAAGTCGCTGCAGAACTCGGCCGGACTGCCGCAGGCTCGCCAGAGGATCCACCCATGGTCGGGAAGACCATCTCCCACTACCGCGTTATCGAGAAGCTCGGCGAGGGCGGCATGGGCGTCGTCTACCGGGCCGAGGACGTGAAGCTCAAGCGGACCGTCGCGCTCAAGTTCCTCCCGCCCGATCTCACCCGCGACCCGGAGGCCAAGAAGCGCTTCGTCGTCGAGGCGCAGGCCGCCTCCGCGCTCGACCACCCCAACATCTGCACGATCCACGAGATCGACGAGACCAACGACGGGCGCATGTTCATGTGCATGGCCTGCTACGACGGCGAGACCGTCAAGAGCAAGGTCCAGGGCGGACCGCTGCCGTTGACCGATGCCCTCGACGTCGCGATCGGCGTCTCCAGAGGCCTCGGTAAGGCGCACGAGCGGGGGATCATCCACCGCGACATCAAGTCGGCGAACATCCTCGTCACGCAAGACGGACACGTGAGGATCCTCGACTTCGGGCTCGCCAAGCTCCACGACCAGCCCGATCTCACGATGCCCGGGACGACGCTCGGGACCGCGAGGTACATGTCGCCCGAGCAGGCCCGTGGAGAGCCGGTCGATGCGAGGACCGACATCTGGTCGCTCGGCGTCGTGCTGTACGAGATGGTCGTGGGGAAGCCGCCGTTCGAGGGCGAGAACCCGCGGGCGATCATCCGGGCGATCCTGGAGACGGAGCCGAAACCGCTCAGCGAGGTCCGCCCGGAGGTCCCCGAGCGGCTCGAACGCATCGTGTCGCGGGGCCTGGCGAAGAGCGTCAGCGACCGCTACCCGACCGCCGGGGAGTTCGCGAGCGACCTCGAGATCGTCAGAAGGGACATGGCGTCGGAGGCGACAATGACGACCGCGCATGGGACGAAGCCCGAGCCCTCGATCGCCGTCCTCCCCTTCGCGAACATGAGCGCCGACCCCGAGCAGGAGTACTTCTGCGACGGCATGGCGGAGGAGATCATCAACGCGCTCGCGCAGCTCGACGGCCTCCGCGTTGTCGCCCGGACATCGGCGTTCGCGTTCAAGGGCGAGAAGCACGACGTCAGGGAGGTAGGCGCCAAACTCAACGTGGCCGCGGTGCTCGAGGGAAGCGTCCGAAAGGCGGGGAACCGCCTCCGCATCACGGCGCAGCTCATCAACGTCGCGGACGGCTACCATCTCTGGTCGGAGCGCTACGACCGCGACCTCGAGGACGTCTTCGCGATCCAGGACGAGATCTCGCTCGCCATCACGGAGAAGCTCAAGGTTCAGCTTCTCGGGACGGAACAGGCGCCGGCCGCCGGCCCCCGAACTGACAACCTGGAAGCGTACAACCTCTATCTCAGGGGGCGGCACTTCTGGAACAGGAGGAGGCCGGACGAGGTCCGGAAGGCGATGGAGTGCTTCCGGGAGGCGCTCGAGAAGGACCCCGGCTACGCCAGGGCGCACGCGGGTCTCGCCGACTGCTACATCATCCTCGAGAACTTCGGGGCCATGGCGCCTGAAGATGCGTTCCGGGAGGCGGGACAGGCGGTCGCCAGGGCGCTCGCAATCGACGAGCGAAACGCGGAGGCGCACGCGTCCCTGGCTTGGATCAGGTGGGTGCGCGATTGGGATTGGGAGGGTGGAGAGCGCGAGATCCTGCGCGCGATCGAGCTCAACCCCGGCTACGCCTCGGCTCATCAGTGGCACTCGATCTTCCTGAGCATCGTGCGCCGTGACGATGAGTCCCTCCAGGAGATCCTGAGAGCGCAGGAGCTGGACCCCCTCTCCCCAATCATCGCCGCGGTCGTCGCGGGCAACTACGCGGGCATCGGTGAGCACGACAAGGGCATCGAACTCGCCAACAAGGCGTTGGACCTGGATCCTTCGTTCGGCTTCCCGCACATGATCCTGTCCCTGACGTATTCGAGCATGGGCAGGCACGACGAGGCCGTCGCGGAGATCGAGCGGTATGGAGACGCCGCTCCGAATGAACACTTCAAGAAGGTGCTTCTCGCCCACGCGTATGCTCACGCGGGCAGAGACAGCGAGGCGCGCACGCTCCTGGAGGAAGTGAAGCGGGCAGAGCCGGGCGAGTTCCTCCCGCGAGGGCTCATCGCGTCGACCTACGCGGACCTCGGAGACATCGACCGGGCGCTCGAGTCGGCGGAGAGCGTCATCGAGACCCGTTCGAGCCAGGTCCTCGGCCTCCTGGGCGAACGGTCCCTTGCCAAGCTCCGCTCGCACCCGCGGTTCGCGGCGGTTCTTGAGAAGGTTGGTCTCACGCGATGATCGGCAAAACCATCTCCCATTACAGGATCATCGAGAAGCTCGGCGAGGGCGGCATGGGAGCCGTCTACAAGGCCGAGGACGTCAAGCTCGGCCGCGAGGTTGCGCTCAAGTTCCTGCCGTCCGAGTTAACGCGCGACGAGGAGGCCCGGGCGCGGTTCCTCCGCGAGGCACGGGCCGCGGCGGCCCTCAACCACCCAAACATCTGCACGGTTCACGAGATCGATGAGGTCGAAGGACAGATCTTCATCGCCATGGAGCTGATCGAGGGCGACGACCTCAAGGCGCGGATCGCGTCCGGCCCGGTCGCGATCGACGAAGCCCTTGAGATCGTGGCCCAGATCGCGGACGGGCTTGCGGAGGCCCACGGCCGCGGCATCGTCCACCGCGACATCAAGCCCGCGAACATCATGCTGGCCGCTGGCAGCCGGGCGAAGATCACGGACTTCGGCCTGGCCAGGCTTGCGGGGAGCAGCGATCTCACGCGGACAGGGACGACGATGGGAACGGTCGCCTACATGTCACCCGAGCAGGCCCGCGGGGAAGACATCGATCACCGAACGGACATCTGGTCGCTCGGGGTCGTCCTCTACGAAGCGGCCGCGGGGAAACGGCCGTTTCAAGGCGACCGCGACCAGGCCGTGTTCCGGTCGATCCTGAACGATGAGCCCGAGAGCGTGGCGTCGCTCGTGGCGGGAGCGCCCGCGGAGTTTGACGGTGCCGTCTCACGAGCGCTCGCGAAGGACCCGAGGTCGCGCTACCGGCATGCGGGCGACTTCGCTGAGGATCTCCGAACCATCCACCGGCAGCTCGATTCCGACCGGACCACGGCGGTCGCCGCTGAACCGAAGCCTCCCCCGTCGATCGCGGTCCTCCCATTCGCCAACATGAGCCCCGACCCCGAGAACGCGTACTTCGGCGATGGCCTCGCGGAGGAGCTGATGAACGCGCTCGCGCAACTCCCGGGGCTCAGGGTCGTCGCCCGCACCTCGGCCTTCCAGTTCCGCGGGAAAGACGCGGACGTTCGGGAGATCGGCGCCGGGCTGAACGTGGGAGCGATCCTCGAAGGGAGCGTGCGGAGGGCGGGCGACCGGCTTCGGGTGACCGCCCAGCTCATCAACGTCGCCGACGGCTTTCACGTGTGGTCGGACCGCTACGATCGCGAGATGGAGGACATCTTCGCCGTCCAGGACGAGATCACGGCGGCGATCGTCGAACAGCTCCGGGTCAGGCTCGGCCCGGGGCCCGAGGCGCCCATCGTCCGGCGGCACACCGACAACCTCGATGCCTACGCGCTCTACCTCAAGGGGCGATACTACTGGAACAGCCTGACGCCGGAGGGTCTGCGGAAGAGCCGCGAGTGCTACGAGAGCGCCATCGAGATCGACCCGGAGTACGCGCTCGCACATGCCGCGCTCTCCATGTGGCACCAGAGCCTCGCGTTCTGGGCCGATTCGCCGCCGGGAGAGGCGTTCGCAGCGTCCCGGGCGGCGGCGGAACGCGCCCTCGAGCTCGACGAAACGATCGCGCTCGCGCACAACTGCCTCGCGGTGATCCACTTCACGTACGACTGGGAGTGGGAGAAGTCGGAGCGTAAGTTCGAACGAGCCATCGAGCTCGACCCCTCCTCCCCGTTCGCACACATCAACTACGCCGTGATGCTGGCGGATCGCGGGCGACACGAGGACGCCCTCAAGGAGAGCGGGATCGCCCGGCGCCTCGACCCTCTCTCGGTCCCCGTCAACACGTGGGCGGCCGCAATCTCGGTCGCCGCGGGAAGCATCAAGGAGGGAATCGCGGAGCTCGAGGAGGTCGCGGCGCGCGACCCGGAGGCCTGGCAGCCGCATCTCTATCTCAGCGAGGCGTACTCGCACGCGTCCATGAGGGACGAGGCGATCGCGGCTGCCAAGCGCGCCGTCGATCTGGCTCACGGCCTTGGCGTGACGGCGGCGGCTCTCGCGTGCGCGTACTACCTCGCCGGCAGGGACGAGGACGGCCGCCGCGTTCTGGATGAGCTGTTGGAGAGGGCAAGGAAGGACTACATCTCTCCGGCACTCCTAGCGTGGATCCAGGTGGCCCGCGGCGCGGTCGACGAAGCGGTCGCGTTCGCGGAGCGGGCCTACGAGGAGCGGGATGCCTGGCTCTTGTGGAGCGGGTCGAACCCGCCCGGCATGCGCTTCGAGGACCCGAGGCTCGAGGCGATCCTCAAGCGGATCGGGCTGGTCTAGTCACTCGAGCCTGAGCATCTCGCTTCCGGCCAAGAGGAACGCCCCCGCACCGTACGGCGCCGTGCCGTCGGCGAACGACAGAGCAGGCCGTCTCCCCGGCGGCTGGACCCACCCGAAGGCGCCGTCCTCACTCACGCACGACACGAGCCCGCCCCATGCCTTCAGAACGACCGGCAGGTACGCCTCCCGCGGCAGGATCCCTTCGTTGATCCCCCACGCCAGCGCGTAGCAGAAGAGCGCCGACGCGCTCGATTCGGGCGGCAGTGCATCCCGCGGATCGAGGAGCGACGCGGCCCAGAGTCCGTCCGCGCCCTGGTGCGCAACGATCCTCGCGGCCATCTCCGCGTAGAGGCGGAGGTAGTCCTCCCGAGCGGAACGGTCCGCGGGCAGGAGCGGGAGGAGCCGCGCGATCCCCGCCTGGACCCACCCGTTCCCGCGCGACCACAAGAGCCTGTTTCCCCAGTGCGACCGGACGCCCTTCTCGTTCGACTCCGACCTGGCCTGCTCGTCACGGTGATAGAGGTGCTCCTCCGGATCGTAGAGATGCTCCGTAGCGTCCCACCACCACGCGTCCATGGCGTCGAGGTATCCGCTGTCCCCGGCTGCGGCGGCCAGGCGACAGAGAGCCGGCGGCGTCATGAAAAGCGCGTCGCACCACCACCAGAGATCCCTTCCCGGTTTTGAGGTCCCGAGGAGCGCATCCAACGAGTCCTGGGTGTGGGCAATCACGGCCGGCTCGCCCGAGATCCGCGAGAGATCGAGATAGACCTGCGCGGCGCCGTGGTTGTCGGCGTGGTCTGCCGGAAGTGCGAGCCTCCACTCGTTCCGCTCGGCCCAGGCCAGCGCGGCGTCGAGGTACCGCTCGTCGCCCGTTGCCTGGTAGGCCGCGACAACGCCGATCATGAAGGTGGACTGGATCCAGCCCGGGTCGGACGGAGGGTCCAGGCGCTCGAGCTGCCACTCGAACACCGTGGCCATGACCGCTGCGATGTCCTTGGAGGCCGGCAACGACGGGACGGCCGCCGGCCGCTCGGCGGGCGGCGCGAGCGAGGACGCCAGCGCGCTCCCGTCAGCGGCGGGCATGGCGGCGAACAACAGCAGGGCGAAAAGGGCACGTCCAACGAGGAACCGGATTGGTGCGTCTCCCGTGAGTTGGCGAGGAACCTCCAGCCCCGAATGCCCGAGGTCTATCGAACGAGCGCGATCTTCCGAACGTCTCTCTCGGTTCCGGATTGGATCTCGCAGAAGTAGATCCCGCTGGCGACGGCCTGACCCCGATCGTCCGCGCCGTCCCAGCTCACGTGGTAGGCGGCGGGTTCCTTCACGGCGTCGACGAGCGTCCGAATGCGCTGCCCGCGGCAGTTGTAAACGTCGAGCCGGACGCGCTCGGCGCCCGCGGGAACCGAGTACGCGATCTCGGTCATCGGGCCGAACGGATTCGGCAGAACCGCGGTCAGAGCCAGGCGCGACGGCGTGATCGACGGGACGGAGGTCGGATCGTAGGCGACGACGGCCTCTCCCTCGTACGGAACGTGATTCCGATGCGACACGGTCACGAGGAGCGTGCCCGGCGATGCGGGCGCGAGCGCGAACGACGCGTCGCCTCCGGCCGTCTCCGCCGTTTCGTAGATCTCGTCGCCCTTCCACAGGCAGACCAGCGCCCCATCGACCGGACTTCCGTCGCTCTCCGCGTGGACCACGAACACTCCGCGTCCGAGGAAGACCGTGTCGTCGTGCGTGACCGCGAGCGCCTTCGGATCCTCGCTCCAGACGGGCATCTCGGGGTCGCCCAGGAGGTGAAGCTGAATGAAGCAGAACTTGTGAAGGTTGTACGGATCGTCGGAGCTGAATTCATCGTTCTTGAGGTCGGAGAAGTTCTCTCCGAGCTTCTCGAAGCCGTCGTCGAAGAGGTTCCTATAGAAGTAGCGATCCTGGCGCGCCGTGTACCAGTCCGGGTCCTCGATCGATCCGCCCCACCCCCAGCCCGAGTTGCCCATGAACGCGATCGCGCCCCCGTTGGGATTCAGCACCGCGGCCTCGCCGATCGTCCTGTAGAAGGGAACGTTGCACGGGTGGCATCCGACAGCGAAGAGAATGCTCTGCCGATCCCCGTTCGTCAGCGCGTCGATGTCAGCCGTGTACAGGAGATCGCCGTGAGAGATCCACCCGACGCCCATCGACTGCTCGTTGCAGTGGTCATGGTGGTTGACCAGATGGTGCCCCTGATTGAGGTACCCGACGACGTCGGCGCGGTGCGACCCGGGCTCGCTGTCGTACTCGGTGCGCAGGGTCCACGTGACCGGAAGGTGCAGGCCGCGGATGTGCTCCTTGCAGACCTCGCCGTGCCCATCGCCGGGATCGGCGATGTCGAAGCCGAAGTAGGCGGCCGTGGTCGCGTAGTCCGGAGGCGGGTCCTTCTCGTAGGTCAGGATCTTGCCAATGAAGACGGTGATGTCCTGCGGCGTCCGCACCGAGGCGCGCCCGACGTGGACCTCGCACACCCAGTCGTCGTCGTAGTCGGCGAAGTAGGTATCGTTTGCGAGGTCGTGCACCCCGTACCCGGGCACCTCGATCTGCCTCGTGTCGTCGGGGATGGTGTTCGAGTCGCCTCCCAGAAGGAAGTGCGTCGTGCCCCAGTTCGCGTGCGCGTCGATCACGAACGCGCGGATCTTCTCGACATTCGTGCCGGAGTAGCCGGCGAGATTGTAGATCCACATCGTCGACACGATCTTCGCCGGGCTCCCCTTGCGCGTCCGCCAGTCGGCGAGCGGCTGGAAGCCGTCGACCCAGCTGAAGTCGGTGATGATCACGTACTCGTAGGCGCCCGTTTCGAGCGCGCGGGTCGCGCCCGCGTGAGGGTCCGTCCGAAGCGACACACCGACGGGATTCACGACCATTCCCTCGAGCATCCGTTCGTACCCGGCGCGCGTGCTCTTCGAGGCGGCCTCCGGCAGGTAGTCACCGCACACGTGGCCGGGAACGCCCTGGAGGATAATCTCGATCGACGTCGCGAGGATCAACCGCTTCTCGGTCGGTGTGTACTGGACCGGGCAGACGCGGAGCACGGCGAAGCTCTGGCCCGCCAAATCGGCCTGGCCCGCCAGGACGACCGACTGAGGCGGGTAGGGCGCGGCGGACTCATAGACCGAGGGATCACGCACGGGCTCGAGCGGCGCCTGCGAGAACCCCGCGATCGGCCGCGGGCCGCCCGCCGGTGGAACATCGTAGTCGCCGGGGAGCTCGTGGAGGGTCACCGCGCCGACGCGGACGCCGGTCACGGTCATCCCGTGCGGGAGCGCGACGCGGACGATCTCCACCGGGAGTTGCGGCCTCCCCTCGTCCTGGAGGAGATCGGCCCCGGGCAGCCTGACGGTGTCGCGCCCGCCCCGCGTCCCGAGGATCAGCGTCTCCTCCGGGTAGGTCGCGACGACGCGCACCTCGATGGTCTCGCCGTCCGACGAGGCCGGTCGCACCTCTACCGAAGCGTGACAGACAACGGAGAGGAGGAGGATCAGGCCGACGCATGCCGGAACGGCAACCGCCCGTGGCACTCGAGCACGTACTGGTGTCTTGCGCTCCATGGATCAACTCGCTTGACGTGGCGCGGTGCCGGGGGGCGGCGTGCGCATCTGCGTTGCGACCAATGAGGACGCGAGCCCGATGACTCTATATTACCACCCCCATGGCCGTTATGCAATCGTGCGTGTGGTCGGCGGTCCGCGCTGCCGAGTCGCGTGATTACCGAAGACGACACAGGTGAGCCGTCCCGCCTGTCCGCGCTGCCGGGATTGACGTTCCCTGTGCGGGCCCCTTCGTGTATGCTCGCGTGACGAACGAGACCGGTCTCGCCACGCGGCGGGCCCCATCGAGAGGAGGAACCGAGTGATCCAGAAGCATGCACTCCCGAGACTCGCGGTGTTCACGGTGATCGTCGTCGCGGCCTCACTGCTCACCGGCTGCGCGGCGAAGAAGGCCCCGGAGGCGTTCTGGGGCGATCCGGAGACGGGGCTCATTCTCGCGTACCGCATGCCTGAGAAGGGCTCGCTCAAGTACGAGATAACCAGCACGTTTCTCCAGAGCATGGACATGGGTGGACAGTCGATCGAAACCGAGTCGACCTCGATGACGACCATGTCGGCCGCGTCTCGCGGCATGAAGGGCGATGACCTTCTGCTCACCATGACGATCGACGACGCGAGCATCTCCGTCGATGCTCCGGGCGCCGCGCTCGATCCGGACATGTCCGGCGTCATCGGGCAGAGCTTCGAGATGGCCCTCTCGATTCTGGGCGAGGAGAAGGACCTGCCCGATCCGGACTCGATCCAGTACGATCTGGGCCCGGGTGGGAAGCGGAGCGCCATTTCGAGCGTTCAGATGTTGTTCCCCGATCTCCCGGGACGGCCCATCAAGGTCGGAGACTCGTGGACGACCGTCGACGGTTTCACGGAAGAGGGCGCCGGCGGCGACATGACGATCTCGTTCGAGAGCGTCAACACGCTCGTCGGCTTCGAGACCGTCAGCGGAATGGAATGCGCCAAGATCGAGGCCGAATACACCGGCAGGATGAAGGGGAGCGGAATCGAGGGGCCCGCGCAGTGGGAGTCCGAGGGCGAGCTGGAAGGCGTTTCCACGTGGTATTTCGCCTACAAGGAGGGTATCCTCGTCAAGGACACGACGGAGGGCACAGGCGCGGCGAACGTCGTGGCACAGACCCCCCAGGGTGAGATGACGATCCCGACGATGCAGGACATCAGCGCCGAAACCGTACTCGTGAAGTAGTGGCGTGGGGTCACCCGACCCTCAGCGATCGCAGAGCACAGAGGCCCGCCGGCGACGGCGGGCCTCTGCTTCAGTCGAGCTTCATGCGGAGTGACGTGCCGTACTCCTTCCAATCGACGTAGTCGCCGTGCATCCAGATCACGCGAGGTCCATCGGGAGCGTTCCCGCGGGGGACAAACGGTCGAACGTTGTTCTTCGCCGAGTTCGCGGTGATCGCACGGGACGTCCAGCTCACGCCGCCGTCGGGCGTCACCCACCTCTCGATCTCGAAGACACCGCCCACGTCTCTCGAGAGGTACACCACGGACGGATCGGCGTGGTCGAGCGCGAGCCCGCCCGAGTAGTAGGAGGTGAAGCGCTGCGCGCCGCGCCGGACCGTCGGGAACCATCCCCCCGCCGACGTGATCTCGTGGCCGCTCCACGACCGACCGTCCCAGCGCGCGTATCGGTAGCGGTGGTCGTCTTCCGCGGCGAACACCGCGTAGACGATCACGGGGTGCGCGTCCGAATCGACCGCGATATCCCAGATCCACGCGGACACGCCCTCGTGAACCGAGTCGAAGACGAGTTCGCACTCGACCGGCCTGAGCGGCAGGTCTTCGGCGCGCGCGATGTGCGTCCCGTCGGCCGTGGTGAGATCGTCCCCCTCGAGCCGGACGTAGTAGATGCTGTTGGCAGGGACCTCCGCCGGATTGCCGTCCGTGAGGGCGAAGTGGATCGCACCCTCCTCGTCGACCGTGAGCTTGGCGTAGGGCCGATCGTCGTCGCTCTCGAGGAA
>Ga0272444_10004151_pt1 | contig 12856 bp, 9 predicted proteins | sample SSMForm13_FD_201033 | JGI IMG/M metagenome (GOLD analysis project Ga0272444, IMG submission 201033) | Marine sediment archaeal communities from Little Sippewissett salt marsh, Falmouth, MA, United States - SSM-Form-13 | ecosystem: Environmental > Aquatic > Marine > Wetlands > Sediment ...
GAACAGTAATTTCCCCGTTTGACTTGTTCCTTCGGTTCTCAGAAGATAGAAATAGATACCCGAGGACACCTGGGTGCCGTCCTGATCTTCGCCCCGCCAGCTCACCCGGTGTCGGCCGGATCGAACCGCTCCGTTGATCAGCGTCCTGACCTTCTGTCCGAGGATATTATAGATGACCAATTGGAGACGGATGTCCGTACCGGTTTGGAAAGTGATGGTCGTCTCATCATTGAAAGGGTTGGGATAATTTCCAAGCAGTTTAAAAGTGCTCAGCGGGGCTGTTTCCTCAGTCCACTTCACACCCGTCTGGCTGCCGGCCCGACCTTGCACATGAACATCATCGATATAGGGGCCGTACTGGACTTCCTCGGCATCCGATTCAAAGTGAAAACAAATTTGTACCGTGTCGCCCGTATAGGGTGTCAGGTCCAGGACCATCTTCGTCCAGCCGCCCACATCGGGAATGAGGGGGTCGTCATTGACGCCTCCCATATAGCTGCATAGATATTCGAACGCACCGCCGGCGGTAGTGATACTCATCCACAGGGGATCATACACGAATCCCTGGGTTTCATCCTGAACCCAGTTCCACAACCAAAAATCCATCTGGGCGCAGCTCAGTCCGGAAAGATCGATCGGCGGCGATGACAACCAGCTGTCGGCCTCGTTTTCATAGAGTCCATCGAGGTCCACACCCCAGCAACGGCTCCCGGAATATGGCTCATCCGGCCCGGCAGCAGGCCAACCCACCTCCCACTCGTCATGCGTGCCCCCATGCGTCCAGCCGTCGGCGCCGCTCTCGAAATCATCGAAGAATACTGTGGCCAAGGACTCTGCCTCAACGGCTCGATAGTGCTGCAGCGCCCCCTGCATGTCGGTAATATAACCTTCCAGGTCATCGGCCTTCAAGCGATCCACCGCGCTTCCTTGAAGTTCGCAGGCGCCCTCAACATGAACCTGGGCCGCATTGCTTAAGCCGACACCCCAGAGTAGAGAATAGAGCTGGAAGACCGAATCGGTGAGGGCATGAGCGTATTCGATCCTTTCGGATGGGGCCTCGATATCGTTATACGGAAGCACCCGATGAGCCCGGCTCCAATTAGGATTGAGCATGCCCAGCGTGGGATCGGAAGAGTGCCAGTAGCCCTCGATGCCCGAGGGATAAAAAAGCGGGAATTCATCTTCGGGATGGCAGGCCAGCACGACAATATTTTCCATGGGATAACAGGGAAACTGACCGGTGGTGGTTTCCAATTTCACCCATCCATATTGAGGAACGTAGATCTCGATGATCCAGTGCATATCATACCAGAATTGAGCCCAGGTGGGCATCACCAGCAGACACCTGGCCGGCACTCCGAGGGCTCGGAAGAGGGCCGCTCCGGCGTGAGCATGACCGGTGCAGGAGCTGCCCCAGTTCAGGGCATAGACGGCATCGAAGGAAAGGGGGAAATGGGATAGGTCTCCGGGAAGGTTCTGGCAATAGGTTCGGATCGTATCGGCCAGAGCGATGAGGTTGGTAATTCCCTGACCGAGAGAATCGGCCATATATTGGACGATCGGAGCCTGGACCTGAACGCAGTCGGTGGACCGCAGCCAATTGGTGACCGAGTCGGGCAATCCCTCCACCGCCGGAAGCGGAACCTCCGGAGGAAGATCATCGTATAGGTTCTCCGCGATGAAAACCCAGACCTCCCAGTCCAACGACGTCTCCAGGGCCTGACGCATTCTCGCGGCCACGATCATGTTCGGGGGCTCTATAGAAAGGAAACGATAATCGATCAGCTGGGAACTTTCCAGGTTGACGATGATGGGTACCTGTTCGGAGAATGAAATCGGTATATGAAAATAGACCTCATAGATCTCCGCGGTGGAACAAATATCGACGGTCAGCTTTCCAAGAGCTCTGCAGAGATGCATACGCGTTGATTCAGCCGAGTCTCCCATTCTCCCAGACCGGACGAATGAATATTCGGAGAGGATTCCTCTATCAATGCCGGTAATGTGCCGGGCGGAAACTTCTGCGGAGACGAACAAGAGCAGGCACACAACGGGGACGATGGGGATACGGGCGTTCATCATTTCGAACCGGTGAATAAAAGTTCGAGGCATGGTGTCGCGCCAACCGCTCAGCCTGAAAGTTGATACTTATCTGCAAAATGAGCGCAATGGTCTCCCGGACCGATCCAACTTCCAGACCTTCGTCAGAAGCAGTATAACGGCCGACTCTCCGTGCGAGGTTGCCATGAGTATTTTAGGGATAAGAATTCTGACGGGGAGAGAAATCATTCACAGCTTTGCCATGCGACAAACAGCGAAAGAGGAAGGAACTCAGACCGTGACGGGGCCCAGATTTTTCGAAACAGAATTCCAGACGCCGGACGACATGAAGCCGCCGAGATCTCTGAACCCCGTCACGCATCATAGATGGTCCCTGTGACTCTGAAAATCGAAGGCTCTTGTTAACCGTCAAGGTTACTATTTCTTTTTCTTGGCCACCTTTTTTCTTTTCGCCGGAGCCTTTTTGGTCGTCTTCTTCTTGGGAGCGGTCTTCTTCTTGGCAGCCGTTTTCCTCTTGGGAGCGGCCTTCTTCTTGGCAACCTTCTTCTTGGGAGCGGCCTTCTTCTTGGCAACCTTCTTCTTGGGAGCGGCCTTCTTCTTGGCAACCTTCTTCTTGGGAGCGGCCTTCTTCTTGGCAACCTTCTTCTTGGGAGCGGCCTTCTTCTTGGCAGCCACTTTCCTCTTGGGGGCGGCCTTCTTCTTGGCAGCCACTTTCTTCTTGGGAGCGGCCTTCTTCTTGGCAGCCACTTTCTTCTTGGGGGCGGCCTTCTTCTTGGCAGCCACTTTCTTCTTGGGAGCAGCCTTCTTCTTGGCAGTCGCCATTTCACGACCTCCTCAGAAAAGGATAACAAAGGATACTGAGTAGGATCAGATTACCCCTTGTGCTGCATAAGCACCTCCTTGTCTGTCGACACAAGGTCGGTCGATATCATCGACCTCCAGAACAATAGTGCTGAGGTGCTATATAATATATCATTTCCGTGAAAATTGCGAGAATAAAAATGCTCTGTGAAAAAATTTTTTTACCGTGAATTCAGCCTGGTGATCTCAGGCGACTCGACATATTGCGGTCACAGGAAAATTATTCATCATTAAACAACATTCAGACAGGATGTCCCCAGAGCAATTCATAGCCCAACTATGTACGCAAATACGACGCCCCATTGACATCCACAACGGCTCCCGTCAGGTAGGTCGCTTTCTCCGATGCCAGAAAAAGAATGACGTCGGCCACCTCTTCCGGTTCGGCCACTCTCCCCAGAGGACTCTGCCGTTTGATGCGTTCGCCGTCCGGACCGGAGAGAAGATCCGTCACCATGTCGGTGCGCACGAACCCGGGAGCCACGACGGCCACTGAGATGTGATGAGGAGCGAGCGCCTGCGCCAGCGATTGGCTCAGAGCATTCAACCCGGCCTTGCTGGCGCCATAGGCGGGAGCCTCCGGTTCTCCCCGAAATGCTCCTCGTGAAGAGACATTGACGATGTGCCCGCCGCCTTGAGCGATCATCTGTCGGGCGGCCCAATACATCAGGTTCGCCGGCCCCTGGAGATTTACGGACAGAGTCCGATCCCAGACGTCCAGCCATTGCTCAAAAGTCGTCTCGCGAAAGGGATGAGGCTGAAAAATTCCGGCATTATTGACCAGCACGTCCAGCCGAGCAAAGGTCTCGACCACCTCCTCGATCAGCGAACGGGCCGCGTGCGCATCGGAAAGATCACCGCCGAACAACTCGTGCGGTCCTCCGGGCAAAAGGTTCCGGGTCTCTTCCGCGGACGCTTTGTTCCGATGAAAGTGAACGGCCACCTGAGCTCCCTGCCGCGCGAAAGCCCGGGCGGCGGCGCGACCGATCCCTCGGGAAGCTCCCGTGATCAATACGACCTTATCTTCGAATTCTCTCCGCTTGCTGTCCATCATCTCCATCCGGTTAAGATGTCATTTCTGTCCACACAGATCTCCACAGACATTTCCTCCCGAAAGGGCTCAGCGTTATTGAATTTTCTTCTCGATACCCTGTATCCTTCGGGAAATATCGTTAAGCCGGAACTCGATAGAGTTAAGAATCCAGAACTGGAAATGTTCCACCTTCATCGAACGGTTAATCATCCAGATGATCTTAATGGATACCAGAAGCAGTCCCAGTTCGATGGAAAGCAGCGGCGCCAGGGGGATGGGCAATCCAAAGATGTAGCGCAGAAAATCCAGCGAGAAAAGGATCACGATGGCCGAGACAAAAATCACGTTGATAATACGGTCCCGTTGGGCTGTGGCCTTTCCACCGATCTGCCCGACCAGTTTGCGGACCTTCACCTTTTCCTTCCGGAAATGTTCCAGTTCAGCCTGAAGGGCTTCGGTGTCAGTTTGAACCATAGAAAACCTCCCTCTGTTTGCATCCACGACACTCTCGACAGACTAGATTGATATCTCCCCGATGTTTAATTTCTCCAGATCGATCTCACCCACACCCTGTTCATAGGCATACCGGATGTGTTCGATGTCCGCCGGCTCTCGATCCAACAACATAGTGGTATAGGCGTCCACGGCCACGGGGTCGGTTCCGGCGATGACGGTGAGAGCATCTCGAGTCTGACCCGGGCCCGAGGGGCCGTTGGTCAACAGGATCCGGTTGGCGTCCATGACGATCAGATCCGGCCTGACGGCCGTGTTCAGATCGGCGATGGATTGCTGCAGTCCATACTGATGAAAGCGTCCCCGGTTCCAATTGATCCCCATGAGATTTTTCATGCTCAAGGTGACCTCGGCCGCGCTGTGATGTTTGGCAATGGGAATGTTAATGAACACGTCGGCGTCGAGGATCTCTCCGATGATCTCCACATTCTCCAACAGTCTCCCCCGGATGACCCTGATGGAGCGATAGAGATCCTGACTGTTGGCGGCCAACACCCTGGCCCCTCCCCGGGTGGCCGCATCGAGAAGCCCGTTGCGCTCGAAATTTCTCTCGGGATCATGGCTGAGCACCACCACATCTTCTGCGCCGGCATCCAGGCACAGCTTGACCACTGTCTCTACAACGTCGGGGTTGGTGGTGGACGCCACCTCGGGGCGATTCCCCGTCAGGGCGTTCGGTTTGATGGCCACCTTATCGCCTTTCTTGACGAATTTCCCGATGCCGCCAAGCGCCCGGATGGCCTGAATCGTGTTGCCGGTCGGATCGCCGCCCTTGACCACGGCCAGATCCAGCGGACCGGTCAAGGCACTCTCCACGGCTCCGGCGAGTTTCGGGACCGACAGCAGTCCCAGACCGGCACAGGCCAGTCCGGCGGCGCCGCCGCGGATCAAAAAATCTCTTCGGGATATTTTCTTCTCTGACATATCGAACCTCCGGTCAAGCCCTCCACAAAATCCCGGGCAGGACAAACACTCCTGCCGATCGGATACTACTTTGGCCAGGGCAAGCGATCACGGTTCATCGGCAGACTGCAATTGCTCCAACTGTATCCGGGCACTCTGAGATTGATATCCCCCGGGGTCCAGCCGCAGATATCTGTTGAGATGAGCGAGGGCCTCATCACGATGGCCCCGTTCCCGATAGATAGTCCCCAGCATAAAATAGGGATTGGAAAAGGACGAATCGATAGCCAGGGCCTGCTGATAATATTGAATGGCTCTGGTGGTGTCGCCCAGCTGGCAATACCCCTCGGCCAGGCTGTCGTAAGAGTTGGGATCCTGGGGAGCCACCTCGACCAGCTGGTGGAAGGCGGAAACGGCCTCCTCGAATCTCCCGGCACTGATACAGCAATATCCCAACATGTTGTGAGCAAGTGCGTTTTGCGGTTCTATCGCGATGGCCCTGCGGTAAGCGTCCATCCCGCATCGATAGGCCTGGGTCCGGTAATAACCAATGCCCATTTGCTGATGGGCGGCGGCATCCTCGGGACTCGACCGGAGCGTTTCCTGAGCCCGGCATATGTCCCTCAACACTTCGCCCAACCGGTCAACCGGAACGCCTCCGAATCCGAAGTGGTTCCTGTTTCGTCCGGCGGCTATGATGGACCTCAGAGCGGCGGCGTTTCCGCTTCTTCTGTATTCGAGCAGGTGTTTTTGAAAGGTGGCCGCCTGAGCCATGGCCGCCGGAGCGGTCCCGATGACCGCGTCGAATTGTACCACGGCCTGGTCGTACCGACCGGTACGGCCGAGTTCCTGACCGGACCGGAAGGATGAAAACGGCTCCCAGTTATAGCGAAGCTGTGAGCTCAACAGCTCCGCCTGCTCGTCCTGGACCCGCTGGGCATATGGTGAGGCGGGATAGCGCTCCAATAACAGGGCAAAATTCTCGGCGGCATCCAGGAGATCTCCGGTTTCCAGAAAGGCCTCGGCCAGATGAAACTGATCCTCGGGCGCCGATGAAGCCGAGGGGTTTTCGGCCAGCATCTCCTCGTAGAGCCCTATGATGCTCTCATGCCGGCCGGCATTCCGGTAACTGCTGATGAGCCTCCTTTTCAGCTCCCCGGTCCACGCCGTGGTCACGGCAACTTCTCCGGCCGTGGAGATCCAGTGGACGGCGGGCTGATAAGCCTCGGCAGCCTGGGTCCACTGTTCCTGCGCCTCGTGGCAGCGGCCCAATCGCTGGCTGGCGAAGATGCTCCACTCGGAGTCCGGGTGCTGGTCGACGATGAACCGGTACAGCTCTGCCGCCCGCTCATAGTCTTCCCTGACGGCCATATAGATGTTGGCCGTGTTCCATCGAGCGGCGGTGGTCAGATGATGATCCGGATGCTGTTCCACAAACGACCGGTAGGCGGTCATGGCCTGATCGTATCTCTGCTCTTCCAGCAGACGATTTCCCAGCTGAAAGTCTGTGATCTCCTCGGCACCGGAACTGCTGCCGAGACAGAGGAACACCAACAGCAGCACCGGCAGGGCTATGAAGAGTCTGGCCATCGAAGGTTTCCGGACTCGATCCACGATCCTTCTCTTTTTCAGTCGCGTCGTTGTTCGATCCGGCGCAGTCTATCCATATTCTGCCGGACGGCCGGATCGCCGGGACGGATATTTCCAGCGCGCTGGAAATGAATTCTGGCCTTGTCCAGATCTCCCAGCTGCGCGCTGAGCACTCCCAGGCGGAGCTGAACGAGAAAGTGATCCGGCGCCGCGGCGGCGGCCCGCTCCAGTATTTTCGAGGCCTGCTGCAGGCGTGAGGCCTGGCGCTCCATGTCGGCCAGAACCAGCAGGGCCAGGACGTTGTCCGGTGTCCCTTTTAACAAGCGATCCAGCTCCCGACGGGCTGCCTGGTGATCTCCGGCTCTCAACAGCGCCTCGATCCACATCAGACGGGCGTGCTCAGAAGAGGGGCCCCGCTGTACGGCACGCCCGAGCCATTCGGCTCCCCGCTGACTGTCCCCCCTGCGGTCCAGCAAGCGTCCCAACACCAGGGCAGGCGCCTGATCATCGGGCGCCAGATCCGCTATGCGCTCCAGGGCAGCCAGCGTTCGGTCCAGATCCCGGGGTGTCGCCCGTGCGGCAAAAGCATCAAGAGAGTCCAGGGACCGCTGGCTGGGATCGAAGGGACAGGCATATCGATCGAGGATATGATCGTTGCCGGATCTTTTTCGTATGTAGACCAGGGCGTTGTCGCCGAAAAAAACGCATGCCCAATCCGGGTCCCGGCGCAATCGTTCTCGCAGATCATCGCCGGCCGGGGAACTCTCTTTATAATCCACCAGGGCTGCCGCAATTTCGTATTGAAGCACCTGCTCTTCCCAGCCGTCACCGGTGTCCATCATCCTGTGGTAGCGATGTAAAAATCCGGGCGGGTACACATCGAGGCGACCATCCACATAGACCCGCTGCTCGGGCCACAACCGGTAAATGAGGTACCCCCCGAAGGCCATGATGTTAAAGATTCTACCCTGCGGTTTCGTCCGCTGCAGAAATCCGGCCGCCGCGACCGGGCAGTTGACCGGATCCACCCCAAGACCGACCCGCCGAAAACTCTCCCAACCCATGGGGATGCCCCGGCCGAGCGCAGCCGCTGCCAAACCGGCGGCCGTGACGATCACCACGGCCAGGACCGCCATGGCCCCGGCAGGCCGCTTACCCAGGGCCCGTCCATGAAGACCGATGACGGCCGGCACCAGCACGGCCAGCTCCGTCAGCCCTCGTATCGATCGCAGAGCCAGGACGAAAAAAAACAAAGCGGGCAGCAGCACAGACCAGTTCAGCCGGCGCCGCTCTATAATGACGAGCGCGGCCAGTGCCGCGGTGAATAATAACAGCGCGCCGCGAAACAACGCTCCCCGGTAGACCGGCTGGAAAACGCTCTGCAGCTCGGCGATGCTCTCCCGGACCTCTGGCCGGAAGATGAGCTTCAAGGGATACAGGAACGCCCCTATGTGGTGGGGATTGATCAGGGTGGCCAGAAGGATCAGGAGCAGAAGCGGCCCGCGGCGCTTCCAGGGAGATCGCCGGGAGGATATTCCAGAGTCCTCCGCTGAGCCAAGGAGCTCGCCCGTCCAGTAGAGGATCACCAGCAGGATCCCCAGGACAAATCCGGAATGCATGTTGGCCCAGAGAACGAACAGCGGCACCAGCAGCCACGACCACAGCAACCGGCCGGAAACCGTCGTCAGCCGCAAGAGAAGGAGCACCGCCCCCAGCAGGATCGCCGTCAGCAGATGCGGCCGCACAAACGCCCGTGTGGAGATCAGAGGCGCCGCCAGCAGCACCCCCAGCGCGATGGCGGGCCACCGTTTTCGGGCCGTATCACCCACCGCGGCCGCGGCGGCGCCCAGCAGGACCGCCAGGGTGGCGGCGAACGCCTTGAGGATAACCAGAAGATCGCTGCCGCCCAGACGATAAAGTCCGTAAAAGAGCACCTCGGAGAGCCATTCATGGGTCACCCAGGGGCGGCCGGCGACCGTGTAGCTGAAGGAATCTGTGGTGGGTATGGTGAGCTTCTCGACGATCAGCTGCCCGGTCCGCAGGTGCCACCAGATGTCGAAGGAGTGGATCGGAAAAAGTGACACCAGACCGGTGACCAAGAGGGCAGACGTCAGGGCCAGTATGGCCAATGGTTTTATGCTTCTCTCCGCCACGACTCACTTCTCTGTGTGCTGATTGGGAGAATACCGCCGTTGGCCGGTCAGGTCCGCTGATCGGGAGAGGAGGTGCCCACCACCGGGCTCCGGCGTTCCATGAGGAGGACATCTCTCCAGACTCCGCCCATCTGCCCAAGGCGCTCCCGGAGGCCTACCTTCCGAAATCCACACCGTTCATGAAGAACGATGCTGACCGGGTTCTCCGGAAAAATACCGGCCTGCAGGGTCCAGATGCCGCGGCTCTCGGACTCCTCGATCAATCGAGCGAGCAGCGCTTTCCCCACACCCCGGCCCCTCTCGGAAGCGGCCACGTAAACGCTGTCCTCGACCACGCCGCCATAGTGACATCTTTCCGATAGGGGGCTCAGGGCGGCCCAGCCGATCACCCGATCTCCCGATCTGGCCACCAGCCGGCAATAAGGCAGGTGAACGCCGTCCCACTCTCTCCAGGCCATGACATCCCGCTCGAAGGTGGCCTGCCCCGTGGCGATGCCCTCTCCGTGGATGGCCTGTACGGCCGGATAATCATCCGCTTTCATTTCCTCGATGATCACATCCATCGAACGCTCGATCGGCTGAGATGCTCTGTCGCTGTCGACAGGAAAGGCCGGGATTCACTCACAGCGCGAGTCGGTTCCTCGTTTGCCATCGAATTTAATCCAGTGAGTGATGGTGGTGCCGCGATGTTCGCCCTGCCCGCTGATGATGCCGGTCTTGTGATCGTAGGTCAGAATAACACTGCCCTCGTATTTTCCGGGATTGGCGGGATTGGCGTCCACTCCCTCATACCGGTACTCATATTGGCCGGAGGCCAGAACGGTCAGGGTCATCCCGGTGAAGGTATTACATTCAAGAGATTTATGAGCAGGATGGCTGGTATAGAGAAGGGTCGACCTGATGTCCCAGACGCCCGGCTCTCTGGGAATCACCTCCCATAAATACTGGGATCTTTGATACGGGTCCGTACCGTCGATCACCCAGGTCCCGGACATCTCATCCGGCGGCTTCGGCGGCGGCTCCGGCATGGAAACCGCAGGCCGGGCGGCACAGCCGGCCTCCCCGGCGCGGGTCCAGACAGAGCCGAGATACTCCCCGCTCTGGTCGATCTTGACGAACCGGTCATTGGACTCGATGCGCATGGTCAGCGTGCCGCTGCCGTTCTGCTGCCCGCCGGGCAGATCGGCCCATTCTCCGGCGATGTAACTCTGCGTTACCAGGCCGTAAAACACATTATGAACCCGGGGACGATCGTCCATGGACCAGAACAGTTTGTTTCCCAATTGTTTCATGCAGTATATGGTCCCGTTTTCATCCTTCCAGGCGCCGGTTAAATCGAAAGCTCCCGCCTGGATGATATGCAGAAAGAGAACGGATGACCCTACGATCAGTGCTATCAGAGCCCTTCTTCTCAGCATCATCATGGCCGACCTCCTGCTTCACATGAGAATGAGTCTCCACGGCGAAGATCCGGTGACAGCGTCGACACGGCCGCAGGGATGAAAGCCCGGAGCCGGCGCATCGCCGGGAGTGATCATCGGATGAGAACACACTTCTTCAGAATCGAATGTGGTCCCACAGCCACCTTGTAGAAGTAGACTCCGGAGGCGACATCCCGGGCATTCCACCGGACCTGGTGCCGGCCGGCGTCTCTTCGTTCGTCGACCAGGCTCTCGATCAGCTGGCCGGTCGCATTATAGACGGCCAGGCGAACGTGTCCGGCTTCCTGGAGACGAAATTCGATGGTCGTGCCGTCGTTGAAGGGATTGGGGTAATTCTGTAACAGCTCGAATGATACCGGAGTCGTTCCGCCGGTCTGTGGCACGGCCGTGGACCCCAGCAGCGGCCGCTGGTACACTCCGTTCCCATGGGTGACGGCCCGGATGGCACGGTTGCTCGGCGAGATGCTCAGGTCCATGACGATGACGGCCTCGGGCAAATCCTCCCCGAAGGAGGCCCACGAAGCTCCGGCGTCGGTGGAGACATACACGCCCAGGTCGTTGCCCACATAGATGTGGTCGGGATAGAGTGGATCGATGGCCACGGCCGAAGTGGGCACGTCGGGGAGAGCCTGCCCGATGTCCTGCCAGCTGTTTCCCCAGTCGGCCGATCGCCACGCATGCGACGCCCCGAATCCGGAGAAGACCACGTAGACATTGCTGTCCAGCACGGGATCGACGGCAATGTCCACCGGATATCGATCGGGCAGATCGCCGGTGATATCCGTCCAACTATCGCCTGCGTCGGTCGACCGGAATAGGTGCGCCCGGGTAAAGACGGGCGCCGTTGCGGCGAAGACCAGATCGGTCCGGTAGGACGAGACGGCCAGCGACAGCACCGGATTCCCGTCCAGCTCCTGGTTGTGGTTCAATATATACCAGAACTGTCCGCCGTTGATCGTCCGGTACATATAACTCAACCCCGCGTAGCCCACTTCCGGATTGGCTGCGCAGAAGATAAACGGGGTAACGAAATTGGCCTCTCCCATGAAAGAACCGCCCAGACTTTCCCAGGATTGACCCCGGTCCCTCGATCGGTACAGGGACCCGAGATACTGGTAGCTGCCGTACATAACATCGGCATCGGTGGGGCGGATATAGGTATGGGCTCCGTCACCATAGAGCACCCGCTGCCAGGAGGGCGTCCCGCGGTAGATGGTCGTGTAGTTGTCCTGCAGGCCTCCGATGGCCAGAGCCGAATCGGTCATGGAGGAGGAGAAGCCATTGTAGAACTGTGTGGTCTGATATCCGCCGTTGCAGCCCTGGAAGGTCTCTCCGCCGTCCAGGGAGCGGAAAACGCCCCCGTCGGTTCCGAAATAGACGATATCGGGATCGGTGGGATGATAGGTGATGGAGTGAATGTCGACGTGAATATAATCGGGAGGCCCCTCCGGACCCCCGGCTGGCGGCGTTCCATGGACATTGATGGAATGAGATTTTTGTACCAGGTTCGTGCCGCCGGTAGTCGATTTCCACAGCTCGATACCGGCGCAGATGACCTGATCGGAATCGAGCGGATGCACGCCGACCAGATGGGAATACCATCCCTGGTAGGTGGCATAATCGACCGTGGAGACCGTCGTCCAGGTGTCGCCGCCATCCTCGGACCGGCACAGGGTGGTCCCGGCCCCGCTCCAGTACCCGCCGCCAAAGCCGGCCAAGAGGACATTGGGCGAGGACTGGTACAGAGCCATCTGGGGCTTGCCGCCGAAGGCGGCCGGCAGCCCCTGGATGAGCGGTTGCCAGGTGGTCCCGCCATCGCTGGTGCGGTAGAGACCGCCCCCGGGGCTGTTCAGATTGCCGCAGGCGATATAGACCGTATTGGTATCGACCGGGTGAACGATCAGGTCCATGACCATCAGGGTGGTATCGACCCGGGCCCAGGTCTCGCCCGCGTCGGTCGATTTATAGGTCCCCTCGGTGGTGCCGGCCCAGACGACATCGGAATTCATCGGATTGATCTCGACGGCCCAGACACCCTTCTTCTGCTCACAGGTCCAATCCAGGCTTTTCTCCCAGGTCTGCCCTCCGTCGGCCGTCTTGAGAATGCCGATGCCATACGTGCCCCGGGTGGTCCGTATGCTCAGACCGATATCGGCATCCTGATAGCCATAGACCTCGCCGGTGCCGATATAGATGGCGTTAGTGTCGTCCGGGGCGATGGCGATGGAGCTGACCCCCAGCACCGGGTATCCGGTGTCCACGTATTCCCAGGCTGCCGGGCCGACCCCGGCGGTGCGGCT
>Ga0272444_10004152_pt1 | contig 12855 bp, 11 predicted proteins | sample SSMForm13_FD_201033 | JGI IMG/M metagenome (GOLD analysis project Ga0272444, IMG submission 201033) | Marine sediment archaeal communities from Little Sippewissett salt marsh, Falmouth, MA, United States - SSM-Form-13 | ecosystem: Environmental > Aquatic > Marine > Wetlands > Sediment ...
CGTCCTCATCAATCTCCTCGAAGGGAGGCAGCGTCCACACAGTTTCGAACGCTAACGCGCAGGGGTAAAAGATGTCGAAATACTGGTGCTCGTGCGCGGGCTCGTCGCGGCGTTCGAGCGCGTCGAGCGGGCCATCGTAGTAGCGCACGGCGCGGCGGTCCTTGGCCTCCCCTCGGTCATAGCCGGTGAGCATCCCGTCGAAGAAAAAGGAGAGCATCCCCGTGGGCGGCAGGCGGCCCTCCACGTCGTGAGGAGCGAGATCCGCCAGCTGAAACTGGCCCACGAATTCGAGCAGCACGCCATCCACAACGGGCCACTCAATGCCTGGCGGCAGGTCAGGCAGGCCACCCAGCCGGGTCACGCCGAGCGGGCCGTCGTCCTCCACGCGATGCGGGGTGAGGCGGATGGCGGGAGAGGCCACGCTCAACAGCGCCTCGAGGTGCTGGTCCAGGCCACTTTCCTGGATACGTTGGCGCAGGTTAGGCAATTGGACAACGTTCATAGAGATGTTTCCCCTCCAGGCTCGACCACATCAGCGCGTGGCTGTTGAAATGCTGGTAGCCGTCCTCATCCGTGACAATTTCGTACAGGCCGCGCTCGAAATCATCGGCGAGGCGGGCGAACCAGGCGTACAGGCTGGGTGCAACCAGGTAGCGTTCGGCGTTATCGTGCAGAAAGAGGATGATCTGCCCCACGGTGCCTTCCGCGCCGGGGTCAAGATCGACGCAGAAAAAGTGCCCGCTGCCGCTAGTGACGATGGGGAGCCACTGCGGATTCCACCACAGCCCCTTGATGGTAGGCGCGGGGTCGTTCGTGTTGTCGCCAAAGGCCCCCTGCTCCACCAGCGCGCGCATCGCCTGTGCCTCTGATAATGAACTCGAGCGCCAGCAGCTGCCAGCCGCCGATGAAGCCATCCGAGTTCCACGCTTCCCCGTTGGCGAGGCGCAGGTAGGCGCGCAGGTCGGCGGGGAAGGCCAGGCCCAGCGCGGCCTCGGCGGCGGCGATGTCGGCCTCGCTCGCGGTGGGGTTAAAGGCGATGTCCAATGGGCAGGCGGCAACCCATTGGATCAATCGTTGCCAGAGCGTTTGCATTTAACGTTCCTCCATTATACGCCTACCAATCGCTGCCACAAAGGGTGATCTACTGCGCGCAGGGCACGGGGACGTCGCTGCTGCACCTGCCACGTGCCGCGCTCAATCTCCAGAATGCGCGCTTGCTCGCCCGCTTCGAACAGGCTCGGTGGCAGCGCGGCGCGCAGGATGCTGGCCAGCGCCGCCAGGCCGTCCTCCGGTGCAGTGTGGGTGAGCTTATAGAGCAGCAGCGCACCGTATGCTTGGGCCAGTTCGTGCCGCTGCCCCGCAGCGGGGCGCAGTCGCGCCGCCACATCCGGCAGGTCGCGCAGCGGGAAGAGCGGCACGCGTACGTCGTCCACGTCCACATCGGCCAGCGGGATCTTTTCCTCCCCGGCGACCAGGCGAAAGTGCTCGTTGGGGCCATAGTTCTGGAATTCGATCTCCACCGCCGCGCCGGTCATCGTGGGCAGGCGCAGGACGTGAAAGATCGTATCCTCGTCATCCCAACGATGGGCCTGGTAGAGGTCGTTGAGGATGGTGTCTTCCAGTTCGGTCTTTTGCACCCCGAAAAAGTCGCAGCAGGCGGCCACACGGTCGCCGTCAAAACCCTGAAACAGGCGCAGGTAATAGATCCAAAAGGTCTTTTGAGCCAGGAGGGCGGTCCAGTTCACGGCGTTTCTCCTTCCTCGATCATGGCTGCCAACACGTCTTTGTAATCCCGGGCATAGTGGTACAGGAATTCGAGCCGCGTGTCGTCCATATTGTCCTGAAACTGTTCCAGGGTCCAGCCAAAGGCCTGGGCCGCGCGGGCGAAAAAGTCGTGCGGGTCGAGGTCGCCCGATTTTTTCCACGCGATCGCAATCTCGAAAAGCCTGCTGGAAGCGTGCCAGCTGGGCAATGTCCAGCAGGCCGCCAGCTCTTTGGCGTTGCTCAGATTCGCGAGATTATGATTGATCATAGTCCAGCGCCCACTCGATGATCTGGTCTTTAGTGGCAAATCCCTCGCTCACCCGCTGCTGGATGAAATCGTCCACCTGGCGACGAAACTCGGGTTCCAGATTGATCTCGTTCATCCCCGTCTCCTTTTCTCCTTCTTTTCCTTACGGTGCAAAGGGGCGATTTTCCATCAGCGCCGCGAACAGCGCCGGCAGCGCCGTCTCCAGCGAACCAATGAGCTGACATTTGGCGCTGTCATCGTGGACCCACCAGCCCACCTGTCCGTCGGTGTCCACCAGCAGCTTGTCGCCGGTCCAGGTCTCGTAAAAGGCCATAAAGCCGTCGTAATCGGGGTTGTCCTCGTCACGCCATTCGTCATATGAACCCAGGTCGGGGTACTTGTCCGGCGGGCACAGCAGGCCACCGGCGTAGCCGTAGCCGTCGAAATTAATCCGGCCCACGAGGTCATAAACTTGGCGCAGCAGCGCCGGGGTCTTGGACGGCAGGTCGTGGGTGGCCTGGAAGCTCAGCGCAGGCGTCCACTTTTCGCTTACGGTGTAGCGCACCAAGACCAGCGGGTCGGCGTACTTGGTCAGGCAGACCTCCAGCCGGCAGGCCGGGGCCTGGGCCAGCGCCCGCAGCCAGTCGGCGATGTAGGGCGCATCCGCCGTCTCGGCCAGCGCCTGCAGCGCGTGGGGAAAGTCGCGGAACTGTTCTGCCTGGTAGGCCGTGAGGAGCTTGCGCCCGGCGCTGGGCAGCGCCTCGAGGTCGGCAGCATCCGTCAAAACGTGAATTTCGCCCCCATAGGGCGTGTCCTCTAGAATTTTTTTGCTCATCGGCCTCCTCCTCGCGGTTCAAATGGGCAGCCCGCGGGACTTTTCATCCGATTCTCCGATCAGGCACTTGCAAAGGCCTGCCCAATCTCGCGGTGTTCGGTTACCTCCTCCAGGAAGGTGCGGCGGATAGCTGCATCATCGATCCTCTCCGCCTGCTCTTGGAGCAGTTTGTGGGCTGTGGCCAGGACTGTCCGGGCGCGGGGGTCCTGGTTGGCCTGCAGGACGCGGTAGCAGGTCAGGTAGATCGAGAAGCGATCCTGGGCCCCCTCGATGGGCCTGTCTTCCAAGTGGTCCAGGATTTCTCCGATTTGGGACAAGGCGCGCGACCGGTTGCCCTGGGCTAGGTAAACACGGGCCAGGCCGGCCTGGGCCTCGACGACCCGGTGGGGCTGGCCCAGATCCTGGCCTAGTTGGAGCGCCTGGCGATACGCCCGCTCCGCTTCCTCGAGCTCTCCTATTTCGGCCTGGGCGTGGCCCAAATAGGTCCAGGCCGCTCCCTGGTTGGGGCGATCGGCGATCTCCTGCGAGATGGCCAGCGCCTGCTGGGCCCGTGCTTGAGCCGCCTGGTCGTCACCCTGATGATGGGCAACGAGTGCCTGGTGGGCCAGGACCTGGCCTGCCATCCGACGGTCCCCGACCGCTTGGAAGATGTCTCGCGCCGTCTCCAAGTGGGTCTCAGCTTCAACATAGTTACCCAGATCGTCGTCAAGGATGCCCAAGTAGTAATGTGAAGCGGCCTCGCCGCGATTGTCGCTGATCTCGCGCGAGATTTCCAGCGATTCGCGGCACAGGGCCAGGCCGGTGGTATAATCTCCCAGGCGCGCAAGATCTAGCCCCAGATCGTTGAGTTGGTTGCTCTCCGACCAGCGATCGCCGATCTCGCGGGCGATCTGCAGCGCCTCCTGGTAATGGTCCTTGGCGGCCGAAAGATCACCTTTTTGCGTCGCCACATTGCCCAGGTTGCCGAGGGCATGGCCGGCCCCCATCACGTTGCCGATCTGGCGTTGGACGGCCAGCGCCTTTTCCAGATAACTTTGGGCCGCGTCGAATTCGCCGTGTTCGGCAGTCAGGCTGCCCAGATTGCTGAGGTTGCGTCCTTCACCTTCCAAGTCACCGATCTCGTGAAAGATGCGCAGCGCCTGCTCGAAAAACTCTTTTGCCGCTGCATAGTCGCCCTGCACCGCCGAGACATTGCCCAAGTTGCCGAGGGTGACCCCTTGGCCCTGGCGAAAGCCAAGTTGGCGGAAAAGGGACAACGCCTGCTGATAGTGGCTTTCGGCCTCGGCATAGTCGCCTAAGGAGCTGCTGACGATCCCCAGATTGTTGAGCAGCTTGCTCTCCTGGGGGCGGTCGTCGAGCTGCCGGGCGATCTCCAGCGCCCGCTTGTAATCGTCCCGCGCCTGGATATAGTCCCCCTGGTTGTAGGCGATGAGGCCAAAGTTGTTGAGGACAGCGCCCTCGTTCTCGAGGTCGTCGCCCGCCTGGCTGAGCTGCAAGGCCTGCTCGAGATGTGTCCGGCCGGCGTCAAACTTGCCCTGGCGGGCGAGACCGATCCCCCAGACCCGCTGACCCGCTGCTTCGTGGCCGCGGTCTCCCAGTTGTTCCGCCAGCTGGATCACGCGTTGGCCGGCCGCAATGACGACGGTATAGTCGCCGGTCACCTCGGCCATCCGGGCTTGGCGCAAGGCCACCTCGATCCTGCGCTGATCGTCGTCCAAGCGGTCGGCCAAGGATTGCAGCTCGTCGAGATCGCGGCGTTGGGACTCGCGATCCCCCTGGCGGTGATGGACTTGCTCCCGGGTCAACAGCAGGGCATAGCGTTCGGCGGGCTGCGCTGCGGAAACTCGCGTCAACGCCTGATTGAGGTGCTCCAGGGCCTCGACATTGGCGTATCGCGCTGCGGCCTGCTCGCCGGCGAGGCGCAGATAGTGTATCGCCTTGTCCGAGATCTCGGCCTCGACAAAGTGGCGGGCCAGTTGCACGGCCATCTCGCGGACCCGCTGGCCATAGAGTTCTTCCAGCACCAAGCCCATATCTTCGTGTAGATAGGCGCGCTCGATTTCATCCAGCCGCTGGTAGAGGTACTGCTGGAAGAGGTTATGCCGGAAACGATAGAACGACAGCCGTTGGCCCACGATCCGCTCGATGCCCTGCTGTTGTACCAGGTGGTGCCGTTTGTCCAAGTTTCGGCTCAGCTGCCGCACCGTCTCCCGCGCGTCGGCCTGACGGATGCGCGCCACGGCTTCGGCGATGAACTCTTCTCCCCCGACACTGGCAATAGTGAGCATCTCCCGCAGTTCCTTCTCCACACGACCGATCCGCTCCTCAATCACGCCCTCGACCCGGGCCGGCAAGGATGCCCAATCGAGGCTCGCGCCTACCGTCCAGTGGTCCTGCTCCTGTACCAGGTCGCCCCGTTCCTGCATGGCCCGGAGCAGCTCGACCGTAAAGAGGGGATGCCCTCCGGTGTGGGCATAGAGGGCTTCCCGAAAAGCCGTCCCCAGCCGATTGGCTTCCGTATCCAGGAGGGCATCGACAAAGGCCCGTCCCTCGCTTTCCTGCACCTCGTTCAGGTCGATCGTGATCGGGCCAAAGTAGCGCTTGAACTCGGCCAACACCTTTTCCAGGGGGTGGCGCTCCCCGTGCCGTCCCAGGGCCACGTCGGCCGGCCGGTAGGTGCCGACGATGAGGATAGGAACGTCCTCGATCCGCCGGCCGAGGCGAAAAAGCAGCTCGATCGAGGCCGCGTCGGCCCATTGGAGATCATCCAGCAGCAATAAGAGGGGCTGGTTCGCGGCCAGCTGGCGCAGAACGTTGGTATACTGCTCAAAGACGTGCTCCTGCTGAATGCCCGCAGCAGGAACATCGGCAGCCGGTTTCTTCCGCCGGTCGACCAGCTTGTCCAACTTTTCCAGCCAACCGACACGCTCGGCGGCAAAGGCTGCGGCCCGGGCCAGGATGCCGGCACCGGGGATAAAGATGCCGATCAGGTCGGGGCCCACCTCGGCCAGGGCTTGCCCCGAGAGGTGCAGAAGCTTCCGGAGGCGGTTATCGTTCTCCGCACTGATCGATCCCATGGCCAGGTGGCCCTCCACATCGCCGGTGAGCTGGGCCAGGACCTCGCGAAAGGGCAGGTAGGCATCCCCGGCGCCGGTGCGGGCGTCACATTGGCCCATCGCGACCACGAGATCGTCGTGCTGCTCCAGGGCGCGACGGGCAAACTCGACGGCGAGGGCCGTCTTGCCACTGCCCGCCTCACCGGTGACCAGGCGGACCTGCCCGTGGCCGATGAGGCCCTGATCGAGCGCAGCGGTGAGTTGCTGCATTTGATTGTCACGGGCGATAAAAGAGAATGGGCACATACTTTACTCCTCGCGGTTCAAATGGGCAGCCCGCGGGCCTTGCACACCTGGAACAGCGGCATGCTGACCAGTCCCTCGGCAAAGCCGATCCCGCCGGCTCCCCATTCATCAAGCACGTCTGGATCGTTCACCACCAGGGAAAAGGTCTCCTGCCCCTGGGCGATCAACCATTCGCGGAAATCGCGAAAGGCGTCGTCGGAACACCCACCGCACACCTGATACACAGCGTCGTGCACCGCTTCTCCCGGCCGGCCCATAATCCGCCAGAACAGTTTGAAGAAGCGCTCCAGGTTTTCACGCTCCAGCGTCCAGAGGCGGCGCATCAGGGCGGATGCCAGATCACCATCTGCGGCGTCTTGCCGAGTGTCTGCGATCAGGCGCCAAAAAGTCGCTTCGTCCATTGTCGGGTACGCCTGGGCAACGGAGGGCGACTGCTGGACGAAGCGGTGCAGCAGCACCTTGAGGCGGGTGAAGCGCCCCGCCGCCGCGCACAGGCCGGCCTCCACGTGCTCGCGCACGGCCGGGCTCGAGATGTGCTTGGGGTTGTGGGCGTATACGTCGTCCAGTACCAGCAGCGGCGCCGGCTTGAAGAACAGGTCGCTTAGGGTTTCCAGTTCGGCCAGCGGGGTGAGATCGACCATGGTCAAGTCGTGGTCGACAAACCGGAGGCGCTTGAGCCGGCTGGCGTACAGGGGGATCAAATCGACGCTCTTGAGCGGCACGGCTAGAAAGTTGAGGTACTGCAGGTTCGGCCAGGGGTACAGCTCCAAGGTGGTCAACGGGGTGTGTTCGATGCCCATGGTGTCCAATGCGCTGCAAACTGCCAATGGGGCGAGATCCACCTGTGGCAGCGAGGGACAGTGCAGGGACAGGTGGCGCAGCATCGGGCAAGCGGCCAGCGGCGCCAGGTCGAGGGTGGGGAGGGCGCTGCCGTTGACGTGCAGGCTCTCGAAATGCGCCAGGCCGGCCAGCGGCGCCAGGTCGAGCGCCGGCCACTGCTGGGCGTGCACGTGCAGTGAGCGCAGGTTGGCGCACTGCTGCAAGGGGCCCAGGTCCACCGGCGCCGCGGCGGTGATGACCAGTTCTTGCAGCTTCGGGCAGCGGGCCAGCGGCGCCAGGTCGAGGGTGCGCAGCGGATTGCGGCCCAACTCGAGGATTTCCAGGTTGGGCGCGCGCGCCAACACCGCCAGGTCCAGGGAGACCAGATCCTGGTTGTAGAGGTTGAGGCGCCGGGTGCGCTTGGTCAACCGCTTGGTGTAGGGGGAGCCGTCGGATGTGATCCCTAATTGCGTCAAGTTACCTCTTTTCTACGCACTCCCAGACGGCGCTCCAGCACTAGTGAGTTTCGCGTAGTTAAAGTAACGCTCATGACCACTCCTGCACAGCAGGACCATTTTGCCTCCGCCCAACCAACGTTACCCGGGCTTTCTATCCCATGAGGCCGTATGACTTGGCGTTATTATACGACAAGGAGGTAGAGGAAATCAAGCGCCGCTTCCTACAGGATGCTGCATTTACCTCTCGATCGTGATTATATGCTAAACTGCAAGATATGAAATCTAACGCATCATAGATTACTGCAAACTCGCTTCAGACGTGCTATGATAGCAGCTCTGGGGAGCTTCACCTGCCCAGAAGCCGCTGGCGCATCAGTCGGGGCGGCAGCGAGCCGCAGCTCAGGACAGCGTCGTGTACCTGTCGCAGCGATGCCTCAGGATGGACGCGACGGTAGTCCGCCACCAGCGCTACGATCTGCAGTTTGCCCATCAGGTAGGACTGGGGCTGTGTAGGCGATTGGGTGTAGCGGCGCACCTCCGCCAGGGCATTAACTGGCTCCAACTGGCACTCCTGGACCAGGAAATCCACCGCTTTGTCCACGGACATGCCCTTGGTGTGCAGCGATACATCCAGGATGATGCGTGCTGCCCGCCACAGTTGGTCGGAGAGCCGTCCCAGACGCTGGAGCGGTGTGGCGATATAGCCCAGTTCCTCCATCAGCTCTTCGCAATAAAAGGCCCAGCCCTCAACGAATAGGGAGGACAGGAAGGAGGCCATCCGGCGGGGAATCGTCTCCCGCTGGTTGGCCCAGACCAGTTGGAGATGATGGCCAGGATAGGCCTCGTGCAAAGCGACGACCGGCAGCTTGATATAGTAGTGTCCCTTGAGCTTCTGCTCTTGCTCCGCAGGCGGTGCCGCCGGGTCCACCGGTGTAACGACAAAGGTTCCCTCCTGTTTTTCCTCCAGGATGCCGGCCGGCATGTAGGCGGCATAGGGGAGCAGCGGGCGCAAATAGGCCGGTGTTTCGATAATGCGCAGGCTTTCTCCCGCTGGGATCGCAGCGATGTCGTGATCAATCACGTACTGACGCGCCTCGAGCATGGCCTTTTCGTAGGCCGCCAGCAACCCCTCGGCGGTGGGGTGATCGGTCTTGGCCTCCTCCAGAATCTCGTGCACGGTCTTCTGGGGATCGATTTCCCGCGCCACCGCTTCCATCTGCACTTTGGTCTGGTGGAGTTGCTCCCGGCCGGTAGCCAGCAGCTGCTCGGCATCATAGTCCACCAGGTGCTCCTCACGCAGCATCTCTTCGAACAACTTGCGCCCGACGGCGAAATCCCCTTCTGCCTGTGGGAGGAGCTCGTTCTGGAGGTATTGGGCATAGTCCTGGGTCGCCTGGGCAGCAAGCTGGCCGGCTTCGGCCAATCCGGCCTGGAGTTCCGGAAACTCTGCCGCCATTTGCGGCAGGAACCCGGCAAAGAGGCCTGCAGCCTGCTGGGCCTGCTCGATGGCCACCTCGACCCACACTGGCGGCACTTCCGCCGGGAGGAGGTTGGCCTGCCCCTCACGCAGGACCCGCGGTGCCTCGCGCACGCGACCCAGCGCAGAACGGAGCCGCTCGGGCAGCGGCGCGAATTCCTTCATGATGAGCACCAGCACCCCGATCAGCACCTCGTTCAGGTAGACGCCTGGATCGCGCCACTCGAACCGGCGTTTCTCATGCTGCCGGATAAACGACTGGAAGATGTGAACCATCAGGGTGTGGTCGATCTGCGCCTCCGGCCCAAAGCTGCCGATGTCCATTGCCTGGACCTCGGCTAGCGCAGCCAGAATTTCCTGGTACTGATTTTCAATCGCTGCGGGTGAATAGTCCGCCAGCCGGTTGTCCCAACGGTGATCGCCCAGTTGGGTTGCCGCTACCGGATTGAGTTCTAGAATCCGGTACAGCCATTTTTCAGCTTGCTGATAAAAGGTCGATTCGCTGGTCATCTCGATTCCTCCTGCGTCATCACGCTTGACACTCATCGTCATCGTACATGTCGTATCGCTATCCACTGGACCAGCGGTCATTGCCTGAAACGGGCCAGCTGACCGTCAGCTTCCTGCCAGGCAATCCCGGCATGGTCTAGCATGGATCAGTATACCAGCAGGAGGCCATACGAGTATGTCCCTTAGGGGCTATTGCAGTACTGCTTTGCTTTCTATTACAGCTCAATCTGACCCAGTTCCTGCCAGCGCCTGCTGCCCGGCTGTTGGGGAAAGGAGCCCCTGCTCAACAAGCCGGTGGCGCTGGCCCGCGGAGAGATATGGGATCAACCATATCGTTGGCTCAGAACCTTGTTGCGCACATGGCCTGAGTGTAGTACAATTCAGGGGCCAGGCGTGTACTTTGGCCACGCCAAACCCAAGAGGAGGTGAACGATGAACTCCCGTGTTATGCTCCAGCCCGGAGGCGCAGCCCTCGTGGTCATCGACATTCAGGAAAAGCTAGTCCAGATGCTCCCCGAGGCCACGAGCCAACGGGTCACCCATACCGTCCGCAAACTGCTGCCCCTCATGGCACATCTGGAGGTACCGGTCCTGTGGACGGAGCAGTATCCGGCGGGCCTGGGGGACACGATCCCCGAGATCGCGACCTTGCTCGAAGGCCGGCCGCGCTTCGAAAAGACCGTCTTCTCCTGTTTCGGGGCACCCGGCTTTGGCGGGTGGCTGTGGGAACGGGGGATCAGCCGGCTCATGATCACGGGGATCGAAACGCACATCTGCGTCTTGCAGACTGCGCTGCAGGGACTGCAGGCCGGCCTGAACGTCCACGTCCTGGCTGACGGCGTGGGCAGTTATAAAGTGGCGGATCACGAACGGGCCCTGGCCCGCATCCAGGCGGCGGGCGGCGTGGTGACCTCCTGGGAGATTGCCGTCTACGAGCTCCTGGGCCGCGCTGAAGGCCCCACCTTCAAGGCCTGCCTGCCGTATCTGCGGGATCGGGATTAAAAGGCGGCGTGTTTGTTGTGCTGGAAAAGTCTGATTGAATAAACGATTGGAGGCAAGTTGATGAAAGCAATCATTCTGGCAGGAGGCAAAGGAGAACGGCTGCGTCCGCACACCGACGACCGGCCCAAGGGCATGGTCGAGGTATTGGGCGTCCCGATCCTGGCCTACCAGGTGCGCTGGCTGCAGGCCAACGGGATCGATGGCATCCTCTTTTCCTGCGGTTACCACAACGAGGTCATCCGCGACTATTTTGGCGACGGGTCCCGTTTTGGGCTCACGGTCGACTATGTCGTTGAAGAGGTGCCGTTGGGCCGCGGCGGGGGGATGAAACTGGCCTTTTCCCACCTGGCCCCGGAAGACGACCCCATCGTGGTGACCAATGGGGACGTGATTACCAACTTTCCCCTCCGGGACATGATTGCCCAGCACCAGGACAGTGGTGTGATGGCCACCATCTATCTGGCCCCCTATTTCAGCCCCTTTGGCATCGTCGAGCTGGACGAGGATGATTACGTCTCCGGCTTTCGCGAAAAGCCCGAACTTCCCTACTGGATCAATGGGGGGGTCTATGTACTCAAGCGGGCCATTCACGAGCACCTGCCAGACAAAGGCGACCACGAGGTGTCGACCTTTCCCTGGTTGGTGCAGCAGAAGCAGCTCCGGGCCTTTTGCTCCCGCGCCTACTGGCAGTCCGTCGACACGATCAAGGATGTCTCTGTAACCAGCAAAGACCTGGAAAAGTTTATGATGGAAGCCCTTTTCTCCCAGCCGGGCGAGATCAGCCGGGTGGAGAGGTAGGTCAGTGTACAGTTTTCAGTTTGCAGTTAGCAGTTTACAGTATGCAGTTGACAGTTTGCAGTCTCCGTCTATCTGCTGTGAGTTGGCTGCATCGTGTTCACAGACAACTGAGAACTGGGAGCTGGGAACTGTAAACTGATCACTGAAAACTGTAGGCTTGAATTATGGCTCTCAGCGCTGCTCAAATCCTGCTCAAACCCAAGCGAGAAAAGCCGGTCCTCAACCACCACCCCTGGATCTTTTCCGGGGCCATTGCCCAAGTGGAGGGCGACCCCCACCCGGGGGCGGTGGTCGAGGTCGCCGACGCGGCCGGCCGTTTCCTGGCCCGGGGCACCTACAGTCCCCGCTCCCAGATCCGCGTCCGCCTGTGCACCTGGGACGCCGAGGAGGCGATCGACCGCACCTTTTTGCGGCGTCGCCTGCTGCGGGCGCGGGCCGGCCGGGCCGCCCTGGAGGCGTCCTCCGCCACCACGGCCTACCGCCTGGTGCATGCCGAGTCCGACGGCCTGCCCGGGGTCATCGTCGACCGCTACGGCCCGTACCTCGTGCTCCAACTGCTCTCACAGGGCGCCGAGGCCTGGCGGGCGGACCTGGTGGATCTGTTGGCCGAAGAAATCGCTCCGCAGGGGATCTATGCCCGCGACGACGTCGCGGTGCGTGACCTGGAGGGCCTCCCCCAACAGACCGGTCTCCTGTGGGGAGAAGAACCGCCGGAGCGGGTGACCGTGGACGAGGGAGGACAGTCCTTTTTGGTGGACATTCGCCACGGCCAAAAGACCGGGGCCTACCTGGACCAGCGCGAGAATCGCCTGCGGGTGGTGCCGCGCTGTGCCGGCCAAGAGGTGCTGGACGTCTTTACCGGCACGGGCTGGTTCGCGGTGCACGCCGCCTGTGCTGGCGCGGCGGCCGTACTGGGCTTGGATTCCTCCCGGGGAGCGCTGGCCCTGGCGGAGGAGAACGCCCGGTTGAACAAGGTGGACGAACAGATTCGCTGGCAGGAAGGGGAGGCGTTCGCGGCGCTGCGCGACCTGCGCGCGGCCGGCCGGACCTTTGATCTTGTCATCCTCGACCCGCCCAAGTTTGCCCAGCGCCGGTCGCAGGTGCGATCAGCCACCCGTGGCTACAAAGACATCAACCTGCTGGGTATGCAGCTGCTCCGGCCCGGGGGCCTGCTGGCGACCTTCTCCTGCTCCGGCCTGGTCAGCGCCGACCTCTTCCAAAAAGTCGTTTTTGGGGCCAGTGTGGATGCCGGGCGAGACGCGCAGATCGTCGCCCACCTGGCCCAGGGGGCGGATCACCCGGTGCTCCTGACCTTTCCCGAAGGGGCCTACTTGAAGGGGCTGTTGTGTAGGGTGTGGTAGCCAAACCTCTCCCAACGGATGACGGAAGGGCCGACAGACCAGGAAGCGGATCGTCAACCGGATAACCGGATGGAAGGGCAAACGGATAGGAGTGCGGTCGATACGCCGCAAGCAGCCTATGGCTACTTGCGGCGCGAACGTCCCACCGACTGGGGCACGGGGGGTGGGCCGGCGATCGGGGTGTTTTCGATACGCCACGTGGGACCGCGCCAAGGGACGTGG
>Ga0272444_10004155_pt1 | contig 12838 bp, 8 predicted proteins | sample SSMForm13_FD_201033 | JGI IMG/M metagenome (GOLD analysis project Ga0272444, IMG submission 201033) | Marine sediment archaeal communities from Little Sippewissett salt marsh, Falmouth, MA, United States - SSM-Form-13 | ecosystem: Environmental > Aquatic > Marine > Wetlands > Sediment ...
AAAATACTTTTTTTATTATAAAAAGCATTGAATCTGAAAATGGGGTGCAAAGGATCTTTATCCTTTGATCCCATTTTCATATTCCAAAATATTTCTATCGGAGTAGCCATGTCGAAAAGACCAACGGCGAACAAGAGAATTCGAAAAAGCTTTGGCAAAATAAAAAAAATTGTAGAAATCCCTGACCTGATCGGTATGCAGCGGGATTCATACCAGCGATTTCTGCAAATGAATATCGCTCCCGAAAAAAGGGAGGATATCGGTTTGCAGGCGGTTTTCAAATCCGTGTTTCCAATCAAGGATTTCACGGGGAGTGCTTCTCTGGAGTTTGTGTCTTATCGATTTGCTGAAATCAAGCATAGTGAAGAAGAATGTGTCCACCGTGGCATGACTTACGAGCTCCCGGTTCGCATTACCGTCAGACTGGTGGTTTATGATACGGATAAGGATACGGGCGTATCAAACATAAGAGACATCAAGGAGCAGGAAATTTATTTTGGCACCATCCCGCTGATGACTGAAAAGGGAACATTTATCATCAACGGTACCGAGCGGGTAGTTGTCAGCCAATTGCATCGTTCATCGGGCGTCTTTTTCGACCATGATAAAGGCAAGAGCCATTCAAGCGGTAAAATTATTTACAGCTCTCGGATAATCCCCGTTCGGGGATCATGGATCGATTTGGAAATTGATCCCAAAGATATCGTCTACATTCGAATCGATCGCCGTCGAAAGTTCCCTGTTACGGTACTATTCAAAGCATTTGGATACACCATAGAGGACCTGCTCAGTTATTTCTATAAAACGGTCAAGATTAGCCTTGAGAACAACGCGTACCACCGGGAGTTTGCGCCTGACCTGTTGAAAGGCACGCGGGCCACGAAAGATGTCATTGACCCGGAAAGTGGCGATGTCTTGGTGAAAAAAGGGCGCATGTTTACCCAACGTGCCTTGCGGCAGATGACGTCCGGCAATTTTACCCATGTGCCCATTGAACGAGAAGATATCCTCGAAAAGGCGATTGCCTTCTCCATCACCGATCCAGAGACCGGTGAAGTGTTGGCCGGTGCCAATGACGAGATTGACGAGACCCTGCTGAAAAAACTTGAAGATGCCGGCATCAATGAATTCGAAATTTTATTCATTGACGGCGCATCAAGCAGTGATTCCATTCGAAAGACCTTGCTTCTTGATAAAGTCGCCAACAAGGAAGAAGCCCTGATCGAAATTTACCGGCTACTTCGCCCGGGGAACCCGGCCACCCCGGAAGTGGCCCAGGATTTTCTGGATCACCTCTTCTTCAAATCTGCCTACTACGATCTGTCCGGCGTTGGGCGGCTCAAGATCAACTTGCGTTTGGGCATTGAAACGCCGGTTAATGTCAGAACCCTGCGCAAAGAGGACATCTTGTTGACGGCCAAAACCCTGGTTGAGCTTCGCGATACGCAAGGGGTGGTGGATGACATTGATCACCTGGGCAACAGGCGCGTGCGTGCGGTTGGTGAATTGCTGGAAAACCAGTACCGAATCGGCCTGGTTCGTATGGAGCGGGCCATCAAGGAGCGCATGAGCCTGCAAGAGGTCGATGCACTAATGCCGCATGATCTGGTAAATCCCAAACCGGTATCGGCGGTGGTCAAGGAATTTTTCGGTACCAGCCAGCTCAGCCAGTTTATGGACAAAACCAATCCACTGTCCGAAACCACCCATAAACGGCGTCTGAGTGCATTGGGGCCTGGCGGTTTGACACGAGAACGTGCCGGTTTTGAAGTTCGCGATGTCCACCCGTCTCACTATGGCCGCATTTGTCCCATTGAAACACCGGAAGGACCGAATATCGGACTGATTGTTTCGCTTTCCACTTATGCTAAGGTAAACGATTTCGGCTTTATTGAAACGCCGTATCGTGTTGTGGAAAATGCTCACGTATCCAAAGATGTTAAATTCCTGAGCGCTTTTGAAGAGAAAGATCATCCCATCGCGCAGGCCAATGCGCCCCTTGATGAGGGCAACACGTACATCAATCCAACGGTTACCTCCCGTGTTGCCGGTGAATTCATGATGGTCGATCGGGAACAGATCGAGCTGATGGATATTTCGCCCAACCAGTTGGTGAGCGTCTCGGCATCGCTGATTCCTTTCTTGGAAAATGATGACGCCAACCGGGCCTTGATGGGGTCCAACATGCAGCGCCAGGCGGTTCCCCTGATCAAAGCTGAGGCGCCGCTGGTGGGAACCGGAATCGAAGGGGTGGTGGCCAAGGACTCCGGGGTCACCATCGTTGCCAAAAGGGACGGTCAGGTTGTGGATGTGGATGCATCGCGGATCGTCTTGAAACACGATTCTTCCGACGAGAGTACGGATCGACCGGTGACCATTTACAACCTATTAAAATTCGTTCGATCCAATCAGAATACCTGCTTTAACCAGCGTCCGATTGTAAAAAAAGGACAATTCGTCGAGGCTGGTGAGATTATCGCCGACGGACCGGCCACAGAGCAGGGTGAACTCGCCCTGGGAAAAAACGTCACCGTGGCGTTTATGCCCTGGGGGGGATACAACTTTGAAGATTCAATCTTGGTTAGCGAGCGCTTGGTGAGAGATGGGGTCTATACATCGGTTCATATTGAAGAGTTCGAAGTGGTCGCCAGGGATACGAAACTGGGCAAAGAAGAGGTGACCCGGGATATCCCCAATGTCGGTGAAGAAGCGCTTAGAAATCTTGATGACAGCGGAATTATTCGATTGGGGGCCGAAGTCAAGCAGGGTGATATCCTGGTCGGTAAAATTACCCCCAAAGGCGAAACCCAATTGTCACCGGAAGAAAAATTGCTTCGTGCGATTTTCGGTGAAAAAGCCGGTGATGTGAAAGACACGTCACTGCGTGTGCCACCGGGTGTCGAAGGTATTGTTATCGATGCCAAGATATTCTCCAGGCGCGGGGTCGAAAAAGATGAACGGACCCATAGCATCGAGGCGGCTGAAATGGCTGCCATGGAGAAAAACAAGAATGATGAAATCAAAATTATCGGCCACAGTGTGCGATCCCAGCTGGAGCGACTGCTGGATGGGCAGCAATGTTCGGCGCCGCTGAAAAAAGGCAAGACCATTTACCTGGCCAAGAATACCGTTATTCAACCGGGGAGTTTGGCTGACATTCCGATTGCCGATCTTGAAGGGCTGCTTTTTGATGATCCTGCATCCACCGAAACGGTCCATCAGGTTCTGGACATTTACCATGAGCAGGTGGATCGTTGTCAGGAAGAGTTTGAACATCGCCTGGGACGTTTCGAGAAAGGGGATGAGTTGCCACCGGGGGTCATCAAAATGGTCAAGGTGTATGTGGCCATGAAACGCAAACTTTCCGTGGGTGACAAGATGGCCGGCCGGCACGGCAACAAGGGGGTTGTCTCCAGGATCCTGCCCATCGAAGACATGCCCTATTTTGCCGATGGCCGTCCGGTTGATATGGTGTTGAATCCGCTCGGCGTACCGTCTCGTATGAATGTCGGTCAGATTCTGGAAATTCACCTGGGGCGGGCCGCCAAGGGGTTGGGGGATCAACTCAATGCATTGCTGGAAGAAAACAATGTCCAGATGCTGCGCCAGAAACTGAGTAATATTTTTGGGGAGGCCATTGAGGACCCGAGTTCATTGGATGACAATGAAACAACCGAATTCGCTTCCTTCTATAAAAATGGTGTGCACATGGCTACACCGGTCTTTGATGGTGCCAAAGAAGAGGAGATAAAACGGTTGCTGAACGAAGCCGAGGTCAGTCCAACGGGTCAGACAACCCTTTACGACGGTCACACGGGAGAGGCCTTTAAGGAGAAAATCACGGTTGGTACGATGTATATGCTTAAACTTCACCATCTGGTCGACGACAAGATTCATGCCCGGTCCATTGGTCCTTATTCGTTGGTGACCCAGCAACCACTCGGTGGTAAGGCGCAATTCGGCGGCCAGCGATTGGGTGAAATGGAGGTCTGGGCCATGGAGGCCTATGGCGCCGCCCATGCACTTCAGGAGTTTCTGACGGTTAAATCAGACGATATGGCTGGTCGGACGCGGATGTATGAGAAAATCGTTAAGGGCCAAAACGTTTTGGAACCTGGTATTCCTGAATCGTTCAAAGTACTTACCAAAGAGCTCCAGAGTTTGGGGCTAGATGTAACCCTGCTGGAAGACTAATTGAACTTCATCCGGCGGGTGTGGTGACTTTCGAATCATCATCCTCAAGGCCTTAAAGGAAGACGATATGGAAACATTATATGATTTTTTCTCCAAACCAACAGATCCCCGACGGTATACCGGCGTCAAGGTATCGCTGGCGTCCTCTGACCAAATTCGGCAGTGGTCTCACGGCGAAATAAAAAAGCCGGAGACCATCAATTACCGGACATTCAAACCGGAACGCGACGGGTTGTTCTGTGCCAAAATCTTTGGCCCTACCAAGGATTATGAGTGTAATTGCGGCAAATATAAACGCATGAAGCATCGCGGTGTCATCTGCGAGAAGTGTGGTGTCGAAGTCATTCAGTCCAAAGTGCGACGGGAGCGCATGGGCCATATCGAGCTGGCGACGCCGGTTTCGCATATCTGGTTTCTCAAAAGTCTGCCCAGCAAGATCGGTAACCTTCTCGATATTACGCTGAAGAACATGGAGAAGGTTCTCTATTTCGATTCATATATTGTCATTGATCCAAAAGACACCGCGCTGACGCGTGGCCAGCTCTTGTCCGACGACAAGTATCAGGAAGCCATCGATACCTATGGATTCGGAAAATTCGAGGCGGGCATTGGAGCTGAAGCGGTTAAGGCCATGCTGGAGAATATCGAACTGGATGAGCTTTACCAGGAGCTGCGCAAGGACATTCGGGCGACCAATTCCGTGGCCAAGCGTCAAAAGTTATCCAAGCGGCTGAAAATTGTCGATGCTTTTATGCGTTCGGGACTGGAGCCGGTTTGGATGATCATGGATGTGATTCCCGTGCTGCCGCCGGACCTTCGACCGTTGGTTCCCCTCGAGGGGGGACGATTTGCCACCTCGGATCTCAACGATCTCTATCGACGGGTGATCAATCGTAATAACCGGCTCAAGCGGCTGATGGATCTGAAGGCGCCGGAAATCATCGTGCGCAATGAAAAGCGTATGCTTCAGGAGTCCGTTGACGTTCTGTTTGACAACGGGCGGCACGGCCGGGTGATCACGGGAACCAATAAACGACCCCTCAAATCGCTTAGCGATACCCTTAAAGGGAAACAAGGTCGGTTCCGTCAGAACCTGCTGGGCAAACGTGTGGATTATTCCGGTCGTACGGTCATCACCGTCGGCCCGAACTTAAGGCTGCACCAATGTGGCCTGCCTAAAAAAATGGCTTTGGAGTTGTTCAAGCCGTTTGTCTACTATCGGCTGGAACAAAAAGGGCTGGTTTCCACGGTAAAAAGTGCCAAGAAAATGGTCGAACGCGAGGTGCCGGAAGTATGGGATACGCTGGACGAGGTGGTAAAAGAGTATCCTGTCATGCTCAACCGCGCACCGACATTGCATCGACTGGGGATTCAAGCGTTTGAACCCACCTTGATCGAGGGCAAGGCGATCCAGCTACATCCACTGGTCTGTACCGCCTTTAATGCCGACTTTGACGGCGACCAGATGGCGGTGCATGTCCCCTTGTCCGTTGAGTCGCAGATTGAAGCGCGGGTGCTGATGCTGTCCAGCAACAACATCCTTTCCCCGGCCAATGGCAGTCCGATCATTGTGCCCAGCCAGGACATCGTGCTGGGGTTGTACTATATGACCCGCGGTAAAGACGGTATGCGCGGCGAAGGAAAGATTTTCTCCAAGCCTGAAGAAGTGCGTGCTGCTTATGATGGTCGGGCGATCGATCTACATGCCAACATTGTGGTGCGCATCGGCAAAGAGCGGGTGGAAACCACGGTGGGGCGGGTGTTGTTATGGGAGATCATGCCCAAGGATGAAGTGGTTCGCTTGCGACATATCATGGTGGGGGACGAGAAAACCATGGCCACGGTTAGAGCGGCGGCGGCCAATGGTGACGATTTTACGGAGCTGGTTGAAACCTATTCAGAAAGCCTGGATAAAGAAAATGACGGAGAAATTGGTCTGCTCAAGAAGGAAGAGGTCATGCTTCTGTTCGAAGCCGACGCTGACCAGGCTGCCCAGTTGTTCACGCTTGCTTTAAATGAGCTGTCCGAGGTGATCACCACGCGGTCGGGGCATCACCTCTTTCAAGTGATGGAAAGACGACCGGAAATACCTTTTGAGGTCATCAACAAGGTCATGGATAAGGGTGCCCTGCGTGGATTGGTCGATTACGTTTATCGAAATTTGGGTCCCAAGGCCACGGTCATTCTGGCCGACCGGTTAAAGGACATCGGCTACAAATATTCCACCAAAGGTGGGCTCTCCATCTCCATTGATGCCATGATCATTCCGGAAAAGAAGAGTGATATCCTTCAGCGGGCCGACAGTCAAGTCTCAGAAATTGGCCGTCAATATACGGAAGGTCTCATTACCCAGGGGGAAAAATACAACAAGGTGGTGGACATTTGGGCCAAGGCCACAGATGATGTGGCCAATGAAATGATGGCGGCCATGAAAGTCGAGCCACTGCTCAACAAAGATGGAATGCCGCGTCTGGATGAATCCGGCCAACCCCAGATGGCAGAAAGCTTCAATCCCATTTATATGATGGCCGATTCCGGCGCTCGGGGTAGTAAAGATCAGATGCGCCAGTTGGCGGGTATGCGTGGATTGATGGCCAAACCGTCGGGTGAAATTATCGAAACCCCCATTCAGGCCAATTTCAGGGAGGGGCTGTCGGTACTGCAGTATTTTATTTCAACTCACGGTGCGCGCAAAGGCCTTGCCGATACTGCCCTGAAAACCGCCAACTCCGGTTATCTGACCCGGCGTCTAGCCGACGTGGCGCAGGACTGCGCCGTGGTTGAAGACGACTGTGGGGTGACACAGGGGGTGGAGGTTGAGCCGCTCCTCGAAGGTGGCGAAGTCATCCAGCGCCTGAGCGAGCGCATCCTCGGCCGGACCACGGTAAAGGATATCCTGGACCCGTTTACCGATGAAGTGATTGTTCGTGCCAACAAGGAAATCAACGAGAAAGATGCGCTTAAAATTGAAAATGCCGGTGTGACCAACGTGCTGATCCGATCCGTGTTGACCTGCCGGACCAAGCACGGTGTCTGCGCCAAATGCTATGGACGGGACCTGGCCCATGGGCGGACCGTAGAAATGGGGCAGGCGGTTGGTATCCTTGCCGCTCAATCCATCGGTGAGCCTGGAACCCAGTTGACCATGCGTACATTTCATATTGGTGGTACGGCCAGCCGTCGGGTTGAACAGGCGGATATCCGTGCCCGTACAGTGGGTAAAATCAAATTCGTCGATCTCAACGTGGTCAGAAATGCCGACAATGAATTGATTGTCATGAACCGCCGGGGAGGCGAGTTTGCCGTTGTGGGTGAAACCGGTCGCGAACGTGAGCGGTGTCCGGTTATTTACGGCGCCCATATCGTTGTTCAGGAGGGACAGGATGTAAAACCCGGTGATCTCTTGGCGGTCTGGGACCCATTCACCACTCCGATTATCACCGAGGTCGATGGATCGATCAAGTTTGGTGACTTGATTCCGGGCAAAACCATTCAGGAAAAAGTGGACCCGGTGACAGGTAAATCCAGCCGCACGGTAATTGAATCCAAAACAGCCGAAGAACGTCCCAGAATTTCCATCAAAGGAGAAGACGGCAAGACGGCCAAACTGCCCAAGGGGTCGGGGATGGCCCGGTATATGCTGCCGGTGGATGCCATTGTAATGGTGGAAGAGGGAGATCCGGTGAAAGCCGGCGACATCATCGCCAAACTACCGCGAGCAACGACCAAAACCAAGGATATTACCGGTGGTCTTCCTCGTGTGGCCGAACTGTTTGAGGTGCGCAAACCAAAGGAAGTGGCCGTCTTAAGTGAAATCGACGGTTATGTTTCCATCTCCAAGGCCACCAAAAAAGGTAAACAACGCGTCACCATTTCTCCGGTGGATGTAGGAGACAAGAAAGAATATCTGATCCCACGGGGAAAACACATCAATGTCTACGAAGGGGATTATATTCGTGCCGGTGAACCGCTCATTGGCGGTGCCGCCAATCCCCAAGACATCCTGAAAATTAAAGGCGAGGTGGCGCTGGCCAAATACTTGGTTGATGAAGTTCAGGAAGTATACCGGCTGCAGGGTGTGCGTATCAATGATAAGCATATCGAAGTGATTGTGCGCCAGATGATGCGGCGGGTCAAAGTGGTGGATATTGGAGATACGGATTTTATCCTCGAAGAGCAGGTCGATAAAACGACGTTCGAGGAAGCCAACGAGGCGATTATCGCCAAAGGCGGCAAGCCCTCCATCGCCGAGCCATTGATCCTCGGCATTACCAAAGCGTCATTGAGTACGGACAGCTTTATTTCTGCAGCATCTTTTCAGGAAACAACCAAGGTGCTGACCGATGCCAGTATCGCCGGTTCCGAAGATCGCCTGCGGGGCCTTAAGGAAAATGTCATTATGGGGCGAATCATTCCCGCCGGTACCGGTGTGATTGAATACCGGGATTTATCCGTGGGTGCCAGTGGTAGGGAATGACGACTTGGCTACCTGCTTTTGGATGGTGATCTCACCGGAAGTAAAAATTGTCTTGACAATAACAAAAAAAATATATACATAGCCAGTTTCTGTGCGCGAAGAAAATCGATGTCAATGATCAGTTAAAGGGATTATTATGCCAACAATCAACCAGCTCGTGCGTAAGGGTCGGAAAAGGGTCGAAAAAAAGAAAACGACACCGGCACTCAAGGGGGCACCTCAAAAACGAGGGGTATGCACCCGTGTTTATACTTCAACACCCAAAAAGCCGAACTCGGCTTTGCGTAAAGTGGCCCGTGTTCGTCTGACCACTGGTGTGGAGGTCACCGCTTATATTCCCGGAATCGGGCACAATCTTCAGGAGCACTCTGTGGTTCTGGTTCGTGGTGGACGTGTCAAGGACTTGCCGGGTGTACGCTATCATATCGTCCGGGGTACACTGGATACCTTGGGGGTGGATGGTCGCCGGCAGGGTCGATCCAAATACGGTGCCAAGAGACCAAAGTAGTCTGACTGATATTCGACATGAAATAAAAATGGTGTGAGTTATGCCGAGAAGAAGAGAAGTGCCTGAACGGGTGATCATCCCGGATGCCAAGTACAACAGCAAATTGGTGTCAAAATTCATTGCCTCAATCATGCGTGACGGCAAAAAGAGTGTGGCCGAGTCGTTGTTGTACGGCGCCTTTGATATTATCAGTGAAAAAACAAAAGAAGAGCCGCTGAAGGTATTTGAAAAGGCGCTTGATAATGTAAAGCCGATGATCGAGGTCAAATCGCGGCGGGTTGGCGGGTCAACCTATCAGGTACCCACAGAGATCAGGCCATCCCGGCGGACCGCCCTTGGAATCCGATGGGTTATCAACTACGCCCGTGCACGCAGCGAAAAGGGGTTTGGGTCCAAGCTTGCCGGTGAGTTAATGGATGCGGCCAACGGCCGTGGAGCGTCGGTTAAAAAACGTGAAGACACACACAAGATGGCCGAGGCCAACAAGGCCTTTGCTCACTATCGCTGGTAAAACGTTTTTCTGATTTTTTATCTGCATAAGGTTCTGATCATTCGATCGGCAGCACGCATTAATCGATCAATGGAGCCTTTTGCCTTGTTGGGGTGAGACCCCGCGTTAACAGGAGGGCCGGGAGATGGCGAAGGAAAAATTTGAGAGGACGAAGCCGCATGTAAACGTAGGGACCATCGGTCACATTGACCATGGCAAGACGACCCTGACGGCAGCGATCACGAAGCTGAGTGGTCTGAAGGGCATGGCGGATTTTATCCCCTTTGATCAGATTGACAAGGCGCCGGAAGAGAAAGAGCGCGGGATCACGATTGCAACGGCGCACGTTGAGTATCAGACGGCGACCCGGCACTACGCGCATGTGGACTGTCCGGGCCATGCGGACTATATCAAGAACATGATCACCGGCGCAGCCCAGATGGACGGAGCGATTCTGGTGGTTGGTGCGGATGACGGTCCGATGCCTCAAACCCGTGAGCACATCCTGTTGGCCCGTCAGGTCGGTGTACCGCGTATCGTCGTATTTTTGAACAAATGCGACATGGTGGATGACGAAGAGCTGATCGAGCTGGTGGAGCTTGAGCTTCGCGAGCTTCTGGACAAATACGAATTTCCGGGTGACGACACGCCGATTATCCGCGGCAGTGCCTTGAAGGCGCTGGAGAGTGATGATCCTGAATCCGATGATGCCAAGTGCATCTTCGAGCTGCTGGACGCGATCGACGGCTACATTCCGGAGCCGGAGCGCGATATTGACAAACCGTTCTTGATGCCGATCGAAGACGTTTTCAGTATTTCCGGTCGTGGAACGGTTGTGACGGGTCGTGTGGAGCGCGGCGTGATTCACGTGGGCGACAACGTAGAGATCGTTGGTATCCGCGAGACGACAAAGACGGTGTGCACGGGTGTTGAGATGTTCCGCAAGCTGCTTGATGAAGGTCAGGCGGGCGACAACATCGGCGTTCTGTTGCGTGGCACGAAGCGTGATGAGGTAGAGCGTGGCCAGGTGGTATCAGCGCCGGGTTCGATTACCCCGCATACGAAGTTCAAGGCCGAGGCGTATATTCTGAGCAAGGAAGAGGGTGGCCGCCATACACCGTTTTTCAATGGTTACCGTCCGCAGTTTTATTTCCGGACGACGGACGTTACCGGTGTGTTGGACCTGCCGGAAGGCGTCGAGATGGTGATGCCTGGGGATAACGTGGCGATCACGGCGGAGTTGATTACGCCGATTGCCATGGAGAAAGAATTGCGGTTCGCCATTCGCGAAGGTGGACGTACGGTCGGTGCCGGCGTCGTTAGCGAAATAATCGAATAGTCTTCCAAGGAGTGCCATCAAGTGAGAGTCATTATAACACTGGCCTGCACTGAGTGTAAGCGCAGAAACTATACAACCACGAAAAACAAGCGTACAACGCCTGATAAACTGGAGTTCAGCAAGTATTGCCGATTCTGCAAAAAGCATACACCGCACAAAGAAACCAAATAAGCACATTGTCAGGCGGGCGTAAAGGTTGCAGGCCAGTAGCTCGAATTGGTAGAGCATCGGACTCCAAATCCGGGTGTTGGGGGTTCGAATCCCTCCTGGCCTGCCAAATTTTTGATGGAATCGGTTGCAGCCATGTCAAATTGAGGCTGAAAGAGGCTCCGACTATCTACCGTTGATAAAAACGGGGTATAATGGGACGGTTACTTCGAAAAAAAGATCCGAGTAAAAAACAAAAGAAATCGCAGTCTGAGGATGGGGCCAGCCGGGATGGGAATACATCTGCTGTAAAAGGCAGTTCGCCACCGGCCATCAAAAAACCGTATACTCCGGTTAGCAAGTCTACGGTTGCCAAGGAAAAGAACATCTTCGACAAGTCCATCCAATTTCTCCGTGAAGTCAAGGTTGAACTGAAAAAGGTGACTTGGCCGTCCAAGAAGCAGACCATCGGATCGACAGCGGTGGTACTGGTAATCGTGACGATCATTTCCTTGTTTTTGGGCATTGTCGACTTCGGCCTTTCCGGTCTCATCCGAGCAGTGCTGCAATAATGCAGGAGCGATCATAGTGGCAAAAAAATGGTACATTGTTCACGTCTATTCCGGATTCGAGAATAAGGTGAAAGCCTCTTTAGAGGAAAAGATCGCAACTTCACCCAACCCGGACAAGTTTGACGAAGTCCTCGTTCCCACCGAGGAGGTTGTTGAGCTGGTAAAGGGCAAACGCCGGACATCGTCGAGGAAATTCTATCCCGGTTATTTATTGGTCAGAATGCACCTTGATGACGAGACCTGGCATATTGTGAACAATACGCCGAAAGTTACTGGATTTCTGGGGGGCAGGGAAAAACCCACCCCGATTTCCGATGACGAAGCCAACACCATTCTCAATCGAATGGAAGCAGGTAAAAATCAGCCGCAGCCCAAGTATTTTTTTGAAGCCGGCGATGAGATTCGCGTTATCGACGGACCGTTTACCAATTTCAACGGTACCGTTGAAGAGGTCAACCCCGAAAAGGGAAAGATCAAGGTGCTGGTGAGCATCTTTGGACGATCGACACCGGTGGAGCTGGATTTTGTTCAGGTAACGAAGCTTTAACAACGGTGGCAGCGGTTTACCGTCAAGTAATCAATAACAGAATTGTAGAGGAATCGATCGAAAAATGGCAAAAAAGGTAATGGCACAGATAAAGCTTCAGGTTGAAGCAGGCAAGGCGAATCCATCTCCACCCATTGGTCCGGCACTTGGCCAACATGGTGTCAATATCATGGATTTCTGCAAGGCATTTAATGCGCGAACCGCAAACGATGCAGGTATGATCATTCCTGTGGTCATTACCGTTTTTCAGGATCGTTCGTTTACCTTTATTACAAAAACACCGCCGGCAGCCGTGTTGTTGAAAAAAGCCGCAAAAATCGCCAAGGGCGCAGGTGATCCCAAACGAGATCGAGTGGGCAAAGTGAGTATGGCTCAGGTTGAAGAGATTGCAAAAATCAAAATGGAAGACCTGAATGCCAATGATCTGGCAGCTGCCTGTAAAATCATTCAGGGTACAGCCAGAAGCATGGGAATTGAGGTTGGTTAACTATCCGGTTAAAGCCTGATCGTCGGTTCTGACACTCGAGATCGCAGCAAGACGAAGGCACCAAGCTTATTAATTAC
>Ga0272444_10004156_pt1 | contig 12835 bp, 8 predicted proteins | sample SSMForm13_FD_201033 | JGI IMG/M metagenome (GOLD analysis project Ga0272444, IMG submission 201033) | Marine sediment archaeal communities from Little Sippewissett salt marsh, Falmouth, MA, United States - SSM-Form-13 | ecosystem: Environmental > Aquatic > Marine > Wetlands > Sediment ...
GCCTTCAACATGAGTCAGCGGTAGACATAATTCCACTGCTTTCAAGCGCAGTGATTTGTTAAAAGTACCCTATGGCATGGTGCTTAATCAAACGTGACGCCTCCAGGTAAGTTTTGTTTCGTAAACATTTCCTGACTTCGTTGTTTCAGGTTCGGTCATAAGCTCGATTTCATTTTCACTCAGAAATTTTAGATAACGAACAAAAGTAGTGCCAATTTTCGTCGGAGCTGAGCAGAACTCGATAAAATGGCTTACCTTATTTCCATCTACCTCCCATCGCCCAGCGTAAGCAAAAAATCTGTCAGACTCCTCTACGGCATTCTTTCCGGTTCGTGCCCAGTCCGGATCCATTAAAAAGGCGGACATACGACCATCATCCGTGTACTGAATTTGGCCAGACGGAGGATCACCAAAGGTTCGTGATATAACATTGTTTCGAGACTGAATTGACGAGATTAGCGACCATGCCCCAATTAGTTTATCTGAATTCATACCTTTCCTCGTTTTTTTAATGCTGCTCTTCAGCGAGCGCGGCTTTTTACTATCCGCTGGGAGAGCATATTCATGTAAGTCGCTTAGGCGGCAGATTAACCCCCGTCAATCACTATTGCCTAATTACATAAATCATGGTGTCTTCTTGCCTGTCTGCGTGCAACGCACAGGCAGGCCCGGCTTGCATGTCGCTATCTTTTAGCCGACAAGGTTAAAAGAAGAAAGGAAGATGCCATGAGTTATGTAATCAGGCGCTTTAGAGAAGACCTACAGTTAGCAGGTTATACAAAAAGAAGTAGACAATCATATGTCAGTTCAGTTCCACGTCTACAGCATTTTTACAACAAGCCTTTAGAATATATCACCGAAGAGGATTTACGTCAATACGGGCTTTGCTGTCAATGGGGGTTTGGATGGGCTGCCGCCTCCCTGAGAATCGGCTGCCCTGGAATCCAGCACTTTGGCGGCCTGGGGACAGGTCAAGCCAACCTGTTGATATTTAATCACTAATCACACCAAGAGTAGGTGTTTTTAGGCCCCATCGGCTGTTGCTAAAGTATTAAGCCGTGGAAGCAGGGAAGATCTTTAGTCCATTTTGTCAAGAGCGTTCCCAAGTTCTCTTGGTTCTGGATATTCTATTTTGAATGCTTTATCCGAAGCTTAGATTCTATCTCCATGTTCATCATGAGTCAACGGCAGACCCCGCTTTTTCACAAAATGTTTCTGGGTTTTCGTTTATGCGCTACTGTAGAGATTTATTCTGACCTTTCCCCAAGCAAAGCCTTTAAATCTGTCCTGCAGCTTTCCAACTTTTTCCCCTATAACCCGCGGCTTCTTGAACCATGGATTAGTTCCGAGTACTCGTTCCTCGACTCGGAACTAATCTATTATTTGTTAGCCCTTTTTTTCATTTTGGTATTTCTTAAAGTTTTCGGCCTGCTCAAATATCTCTTTGTATACTTCATCCCTATCCACTGGCGGGTAGCCATACTCGGCCAGGAGAATGATCAGGTCGGCTTTCAGCTCAGCCTTGATGTCATTTCGACGACTCCAATCCGTATATTTAGCCTTATCATCCACCACTTCCTTGACCTTCTTTGACAGCGGAATCAACTTTTCATCCGGGTACTCAAAATCATATTTGTGCGCCAACGATTTCAGAATGTCATAAAATGCCTTCTCCTCGAAATCGATCCCAAGATCGGCGAATGATTCTTTTTCCTTCTTGAGTGCCTGATAAAGATCGATAATCTCATCCGTGAAATCTTCGAGAACATTGCTCACCAGTACATCTTGTTCTTTCCGTTCGTTGTATTTATCCACCAACGCCTTAAACATCTTGGAAAAGTCGGCAGCCTTAGCCTTGTTGACCTTTCTGAAATCCTCTATTGCCCGTTTAAGAAGCTGTTGCAGGAGCCTGATCTTGGTATTGGGCATCTTGATCTTTTCAAGTTTCGCCAGATACTCCTCATCAAAAAGATCGACTTCCTTGGCTCCGTCTTTTCCGAGCTTGAAGATTTCTTCGACGCCATCGCTCTGCAATGCCTCTTTAATCATCTCCTGAACTCGGGCATTCATCTGTGCCAAATCAGGTGCATCTCCCCTGGTTAATTTGAAGATGATCGATCGCACTGCCATGTAGAAATGGATATGGTCGCGCTCGCTTTGCGTGAAAGCGTCGCTCCCGCAACAGATGTCGTAGGCGGCTTTCAGGCGCTTGGCAAGCGCCATAAACCGCTTTTCGATCTTGTCGGTCACTTGCACATACTCAGCGGCCATATTGAGGCAATGGAGCTGTTCCAGCGGCTTGCCGGAAAAATATGGGTTCATATCGAATCGATGAAGCAAGCGTGCCAGAAGATCAAGATGGTCCTTTACCACAACAATCGACTGCTGAATTTCTTCGATGTTCGTGCTGTCAGCCTTTGAATACTGAGCCAGCGCAAGGTTCATCTGTTTCTTGATACCGATATAGTCAACGACGAGACCCTTTTCCTTGTTTCCGTATTTGCGATTCACGCGGGAGATGGTCTGGATCAGATTGTGTCGCTGAACAGGCTTGTCTATGTAAAGCGTATCGAGAGACGGAATATCAAAACCCGTCAGCCACATATCCACCACTATGGCAATTTTGAAATTAGATTTCTCGGTCTTGAACTGCCGATCCAGTTCCTTGCGGTAGTCCTTGCTGCCGAGTAGATCATAAAGCACTTTGGGGTCATCCTGGCCGCGGGTCATCACCATCTTGATGCGCTCCATCGGCTTTATCTCACGACGGTCTTTGTCCGACAGAATAGCCCCCTCTTCGCAGACTTTTACTTCCGCCCATTCCGGGCGCAGGGCAATGATTTCCTTGTAAAGCTCATACGCAATCGGACGGCTGCTGCAAACGAACATGGCCTTGCCTTTGACCGTCGCGCCCTCGCTGACACGCTTTTCATAATGCCTCACAAAATCCTCGGCAACCGCCCTGAGCCGATCTGGATCGCCAAGGATTGAATTCATCTGAGCGTTGGCCTTCTTGCTCTCTTCAATGGCGTATTCACTGGCGCCTTCTTCCGCGCATCGTGCGTAATACGCCTCAATCTCCTGAAGTTTGCTGTTGTCGAGCAAGACCTTGGCGGCGCGTCCCTCATAAACAATCCGCACCGTGATTTCATCCTTCACGGACTCGGTCATGGTGTAGGCGTCTATCACCTCGCCAAAAACATCGAGTGTCGCGTCAATGGGCGTACCTGTGAAACCCACATAGGTAGCGTTGGGCAGTGAATCATGCAGATACTTGGCGAATCCGTATGTCCGCTGAACGCCCTTTTCAGTAACACGAACCTTCTGGTCGAGATTGACCTGACTGCGGTGAGCTTCATCGGATATGCAGATAATATTGGCGCGATCCGTGAGTAGTTTGGTGTCTTCGGTGAATTTGTGAACCGTGGTCAGGAATACGCCGCCGCTGTGCCGCCCTTTGAGTAACTGCCGCAAATGATCCCGGCTTTCCACACTGACAACCGCTTCATCGCCAATAAATCCCTTGGCATTGATGAATTGCCCCGTCAATTGATCGTCCAGGTCGGTGCGGTCGGTGATCAAGACAATGGTGGGATTGGAAAAATCGAGACTCTTCATCATCAGCCGGGTCAAAAACAGCATCGTGAAGCTCTTGCCGCAACCGGTAGCGCCGAAATAGGTTCCGCCCTTGCCATCGCCATCGGGCCGACGATGGGCTTTGATATTATCGTAGAGTTTACGGGCTGCGTAATATTGCGGATAGCGGCAGACGATCTTCACGTCGTGACTGGATGTGTCGGGGAAATAGACAAAGTTCCGGATAATATCCCGCAGCCGGTTCTGGTTGAATAACCCCGCAACCATGCTGTAAAGCGAATCAATCCCGTCCTTTTCAATCAGCTCGCCGCCGTCGGTTTTGCGCCACGCATAAAAAAATTCATAGGCGGCAAAGAAAGAGCCCGCCTTATTATTCACGCCATCACTGATAACGCAGAGGGCGTTGTATTTGAAGAGTTCCGGGATATCCCGGCGATAGCGGGTTGTCAGCTGCACATACGCATCGTAAATAGTCGCTTCCTCACGTATGGCGCTTTTGAATTCAAACACCACAAGCGGCAGACCGTTGATATACACAATGCAATCCGGTATCCGCTTTTCCGTGCCAACAATTTCCAGTTGATTGACCGCTTTGAAGATGTTGTATGAGGCGTTGTATTTGGCCAGTTCCTCGGCCACCACTGTGGGCACTTCGCCTGGCCTGGGGCGGCGCTGCTCTGCAACGCCTCGGTAGTCAATCAGCTCCACATACAGGTCTTTCTGGCTGCGGTCCTCGCGCTTCAGCAGAAATCCGTCCGAGACCATCTTCATAATGGTCTTGTTTGATTCGTAAAGATCAGCCGAGGAGAAGGCATCCAGCCTGCGGATAATGTGTTCTTTTTCCCCCTCGGTAATGCCATCGGCGGCATAGCGCCGCGAAAGATACTCCCGCAGATCCTCCCTGAGCAGAACATCGCCGGTCGCCCGCTCAAGTGTGCCGCCCTGCACGTGCTGAAAACCTTCGTTGCCCAGAAGCTCAAGAATAGCCAGTTCGAGTTTTTCTTCGGTGAATTTAATCATCTGCCACTTCCCAATGCCCACCTAATTTGGGACCCGTTCTTTTAATAATTCCCGCTTTTTTCAGTTTAGAAAGGTAATTTTCAATTGTTCTTGGAGTTTTACCTGATTCTTGGGCAATTTGTTCTGCCGTCCATTCCGGATGTTTCACAATAATTTCAAATGCCTTTGCCATTTCCTTTCCGAAATCATTCCGAATCCGTTCCGAAATCATTCCGAATTTATCACCCTGTCCTTCCGAAAGAATCGGTTTTTGGCCGGCAAACAAAGTTACCGCTACACCACCACTCATCTCTTTTATTTCCGGTACTGGTAAACCGGCTTCCTTACATGAATTGATTATTTTTAATGTACCGCGTCCCCAGGTATCAATATATCCCCCTAAAAAACAGGCATTTGCGATAATCGGATTCCGTGGGCGGGAACTGTGCTCCCTTTTCAGGTCTTCAGGGGTCAGGCCGCAGGGAAGAGCGCCTTCATTCCAGATAGAAAGCCGGTCGTCATACACCCGCATCTGGATAGTCGCACCCATATAGGTACGGTGAACCAGTGCATTCAGCAGCATCTCTCTGACAGCCGCAATCGGGTAAAGGTCTTTCTCCACCCGCTGAAAACCTTCAAATGTAACGGGTCGTGTGAGAAACTTGTAACCCAGCTGGACCTGAACTTCATGGAGCATGTGGACAAGATTGCCCTCTACAATCTCCTGAAACCGCAGGTCTGCTGCGTCCGTGCCAAAGCGGCCGATTTTTACCTGCACATTGGGGTAAAAGCGCATGGGGTCTTTGCCGAACAGGACAAGGGCGGCCCGTTTGATTTTTTTTCCGTCGGTCAGTTTCAGCTTTTCCAGAATCTGGAAGGTGTTTAACCCTTTTGTTTCAGGCAATCGTCCTTTATCGTTGCTGTCTTCAATTAATTTGGCAATACTTTTTCCGTCGATATCCTTAATCGTCGCGCCCTCTTCAATCATGTCATCCCATGTTTTGCCCGCTTTTTTAATCAGAAACTCATTGAGTTCCACACCGGTAAGTTCCATCTTGGTACTGCCTGAACGGTAATAAAATCTTCCCCGCAGAGAGACCGGTACGGAATAGGGATTCACCTTAATGGATATAAAATATTTACCGCGTTCTTCATGTAACTGTACATCGCAAATAATACCCATGGCATTGCGGATTTTATTGGGAAGGTCTTCCATCAGTTTGGCGTAACCCGGCAGGCCCACAACTTTCCCCTTGTCATCTTTGCCGATGTAGATCGTTCCGCCGATGGCGTTGGCAAACCCACAGACCCATTTGAGGTACTCATCGTGCCAGGAGGATTTGAATTCGGTGTTGTGGGATTCAGAGCCGCCTGCGTCGAGCGATGAGTTGTTTTTTAATTCATCATTCATAAATCTTTCCTCATCATTATCTTTGCCTCCAGAAGCTCAAGAATAGCCAGTTCCAGCTTTTCTTCAGTGAAGCTACTCATAGTATTTCTGCTTCCGAGTATTGAAAGCAGGCATGGCACCCTCCAGAACATCAACGATTTTTTTGTTCACCGTCTTATCTTCAATGCTTCCCGAGATAGTTGAGAAGACGTAATTTCCCCTCTTGTCAAGCTCCACATAAATAACCTGCTCCGCATCGGAAACGACGGCCAAATTTGGATTGTGGGTGACCATGATAATTTGACGCTTTTCCTTTGCTGTGCGGATAAATGGTACAAGTATGGTGGCAACGCTGTGGTTATCCAGGTTGTCCTCAGGTTGATCAATGATTAGCGGAATATCGTTATTATCCAAGAGTAAATAGAAAACCAGCAACAACGCACCACGCTCACCCGGAGACAACTGCTCGAGATTTTTATCTCCTTGCTTGAGCTGGTAGTTATTCTCAAGGAATTCCAACGAAAATATATACTCGTAAAACCCTGTGATGTCTTTTACTTGATCCGTAACCGCTCGGTCTGTATTGTTCTGACCGGGTCTTTTGTTATGCCGTAAGGCATCAACGATATCGTCAAGTAAATCGATAACACTCTCCTTTTTGTCAAAATCAACTTCGGCTGACATCTTTATCAACTGTGCTTCGCCTCCATCCTTGGAATAGAAGCTCCCCATTTTATTCTGGAGAATAAAGCCCACAAAACTGGTGTTGAAATCCGCTTTTTTTACAAGCGCCGCATCAACCTTTATGCTGTAGTCTTTTAGCGTGTCTTGATTGGCTTCGATTATACTTTTTAACCGGTTACGAGCATCTTTATAAACCGCTATCACTTTCTGCTTTTCTTCGAAAATAGCACCTACAATTTTTCGTCGGCTTTCGTATTTAGCCGCCAGATCAGCAGGCAAGCTTTCTGCCAAGTAATTGAGCTCATGTTCATAATACTTCAGCGTATCAAACTTTTCAGAGGAACCAATAATAGCGTCTTTTTCCTTTTGCCAAGTCTCCCTGTCTGACAGATATTGCTGGTACTGCTGTTGCTCGGCATCAAGTTTCGATTTCTCACCCTTCAGTTGTCCTTCTTTTACCTCAAGCTGTGCTGGCAAAGATTGCTCATCCTCGCTTGATTTCAGCTCGCCTAGCTGCTTCTTGGATTCCGTCAGTCGAGCCTCCTTATCAAGGATCAAAGCGTCAATCGCCGTGAAGTCGATAACAATCGAAATCAGTTTATTGATATCGAAATCAAACTCTGCCAACGCGATTTCTTTTTCGGAAATAAAACGATCGATCTCTGTCTTCTTCTGCTGAACCTCCAACTTAGCATTTTTTAATTTTTGCAGATCTTCAAACACACTTTTCTTGTCGTCTTCAGCGACCTTGAAGGCCGCTTGAAGCTGCCGAATATTCTCCTTCAGCTCATTTATTGTCTTATTAACCGCTTCGTTTTTAGTTTTCTTTTCAGGATCTTCGTTAGGATCGGAAACGGATGGCGGTTCGACCAAGGCAGATAGCTCTTCTCGTTTCTTCACGAGCTTATTTTCAATCTCCGCCTTATATACAGGCGTTGCTTTATGCTCCAGACTAATGATGCTTTTATTTATATTTCGAACATCATCCTTAAGTAATTCAAGCTGTTGATTGACAGAAGAAGTCGTCTTGTCAATCAGTTCAGCAAAAGACTTGGCCCCCAGCTTCTCCGAGTCTGGAATATGGGAAAAAACCACGCTTTCAATTTCCCGCTGAAATTCTTCGGCTGTCTGAATCTCATTGGTCAGGCGTTCAAACTGCCCCTGAGGAAGATATTTAACATCCAGTTCCGTATTCTCTGGTTTCGCTCCGAGATTCATCGGTGATTGCTTATTGTTTTCCCAGACAAGGATTGCATTGAAGTTCTCAGCCAGCCTGTTTTTCTTAAATTTCCCAGAAGTCAGAAAGGAAAAGTCTTTATCATTCGGCTGATAATTTGAACAGAGAGCCAGCACATCCCCCAGCGCACTCTTACCGCTTCCTTTATTTCCTATAATCGCCACCAGCTCGCTATTGAGTGGTATGGAAATATCCTTAAACCAAACGCCATGCCTCCCGTCGTAACTATCAACTTGCGCAATCGATAGCTCTTTGATGTATTTGGTGCGATTTTTTGAGATGCGCTCAAACAAGGGTGGCCTGTCTCCAATGAAAACGCGCCCATCTGGTTCATTGATGACTTGCTTCAATCCTTCAAAGGTGGGATCTGCTTTAAGCCATGTATAGCATTTCCCTATTCTGTCCTTATCTGCTGAGTCAGAAAAATCATGAGCATCACTACAGTCAAGTAACAGATCGTTTACCCCCTGACTCGTTAGTTGTGCTTTGGATTTCAGAAGGGCCTCTGCGGACTCTGCCGAGGTGAAGACAATATTAGCGCGGTTGATAATTGTTTTCTTTGTTGCGATTGAAGCGTCTGTCCACTTCAGGTCAGCCCACTCCGTCTTCCCGATGCCTATTAAATACCTATCTTTGAAACAGTCCTTGTCAAGCGCGGCGAATATTCGATCTTCTTTTACGTTTAAGTTGTTAAAGCCCTCCATCAAATCAGACCCGTAATCAGAGAGTTTGTCTTCCGGCACAGTCGATTTAATTTGCGCCCCCAATTCCATGACACTCTCTGGCGTTATCGCTCTTGTCCATGTGCCTCCACGTTCGAGCGTGTAGCTCTGCTCTAAAGTATTCAGAAATTGGCTCTGAATGGTTTCAACAGACAATTTGTTTGAGAAAATAACATGCAGATTGATTCGTTTTAGTCTCCCGAATTCTACTCCGGCAAACTTTTCGATTCTAAACTCAACCACAGGAAACAATTTCAGGTTGTGCAACCTGTTATTGTTATTCTGCTCCGAAATAAGTCGCTGATACCCGTCAAGGAAAAGATAATCGTTAATTCCGATAACAGAGAATTCGTCGGGCAGGTCTTCCAGATCAGAAATATACCTTTCCCAAGTTTCAGCAGTATCATCACCAAACTTCTGACAAATGGAATAAGGCGTGTGAACATGCAAATCCCACTTTCGCCATTCTGCTCCTTTTGGGAATTCAGTTTTCCCGGAAACGAGATTTTCAACGCTGGTGGTATTACTCATCCCATAACCTCCCTCGACTCTACATTTTCGCTTTCATTGGCTGAAAGACCCTCCACAATGCCGCGCATCAGGATGGGGCAGAGGTTTTGGATTTGGGTTTTCAATTCGTTATTCAGGCGTTTGCGGATCTCCAGCGTGTTATGAATCGCCACGATGCTTTCCTGAACTTCAAGGCCAGGGATAGGGATTCTAATGTCGCAAAATCTATCCCATTCAAGGCTGGCACGAACACTACTGTCACTAAGGAACCACCCAAAACGGTTGAATTCTGGACGACGAAACCAAATCATAAAATACTCGGGTAACACCCTGCTCTTACCATCGACTCCGAAAGTCAAGTAAGCAGGTGAAATAATGGCTGGCTCTTCTTCCGTATATAGCGCAACTCGAACTGTTTCATCGCGCCCAACTTGCATTGCACTGTACGCAAATTGCCCCTTTCTAATGACCTTGTACTTCGACAAATCTGTAGAGCTTACATTTGCTTTGGATGGCATGAATGCTTTTAATACGTTTATGCCTAATAAATGATCTATAGCAGCCCCAACATTTCTGTTGTCGATTAAATTAAAGTATTGCCCTATACGCTCTTTGCTGGGAATCTCCTTTAACGTCTCTAAAAACGTGTCACAAATCAGTTGCAGATCGTCGAGGCTTTTTTCGTAGGTTTGCTGGTTTTTCTGCAACGCCTTGTACAGGGTCACATATTTCCGCTGTTCCTTGATGTCGGGGATTGGGATTTGGATATCGCAAAACCTTTCCCATTCCAATCCACCCCTGATACTGCTGTCGCAGATATACCCTGCATAACGGTCGAATTCAGGACGTTGTAAGTGCATCATCAGGAATTCCGGCAAGAGTTCGTCCTTTACTATTCTAAACATGATATAAGCTGGCGAAATAATTGCTGGCTCATCGTCAGTGTAGAATGCAATCGGAATTTTTTCATCACGTCCGACATGCATGACATTGCAGGCAAACATGCCGTTGCTGATTAACTTGTAGCTTGATAAGTCCGTGCTGGAAACATTGGCAACCGACGGCATAAACTGCTTGTTGATGTTAATTCCCAAAAGGCGAGTAACCGCCATTTCTCTATTCCGCACATCAACCAGTTGGATATAGTCGCCAAGCCTCTTGTAATCAGATTTCATAGCCCAGTCCCTTGAATGCCTTTTTCAGTTCCGACTGGGACTCGGCCTCCTCGGCGAGAATAGCCTTGAAGGTCTGCTGGATGCGCTTCATCTCTTTGTCAAAATTAATCCCGCTGTCGCGGTCAACAAATTCAATATACTTGCTGGGAACAAGCGAAAAGTCATTGGCCCTGATTTCGTCCGCAGTGGCGGCGTAGCAATATTCGGGAATATCCTTGTATGTCTTGTCGCAATCAACCTGCTGCCAGTTGTGGAGGTTTAATGCGACTTTCCCGATGTCTTCGGGGGTAAGGTGGATAAACATCTTTTCATATTCTGTACCCCAGCGCCGGAGGTCAACAAACAGGATCTCTCCGCTTCGGTTGCGGTAATTCTTGGTGACGCCATTCAATTTCGCTGTACGTGCCTTTTTGTTCTTGTTAAGAATCCAGAGCGTGACGCTGATGTCGGTGGTGTAGAACATATTTCGCGGCAGAACGATGATGGCTTCGACCAGGTCATTCTCGATCATCTTGCGCCGGATTTTGTATTCCTCGCCCCCTCCGGACAATGCGCCATTCGCCAGGATAAACCCCGCCACGCCGTTGTCGGAAAGCTTGGAGACCATGTGCAGAATCCAGCCATAGTTGGCGTTGCTGGCTGGCGGCACATCGTAACCGGCCCAACGGGGATCGTCGATCAATGCGTCAGCAGCCCGCCAGTCTTTCAGATTGAAGGGCGGGTTTGCCATGATGTAGTCGGCCTTGAGGTCCGGATGCTGGTCGCGTGAGAACGTGTCAGCGGCAACCTCTCCCAGGTTGCCGGAAATCCCCCGGATGGCCAGATTCATCTTCGCCAGTTTGTAGGTCGTGTTAGTGTATTCCTGTCCATATATGGAGATATTTTTAGTATTACCCTGATGGGCTTCGACAAACTTCAAGGACTGAACAAACATCCCGCCCGAGCCGCAGCAGGGGTCGTAGATGATTCCCTGATACGGTTCGATCATTTCCGCAATCAGATTGACAATGCTCTTGGGTGTATAAAACTCGCCTTTCCCTTTGCCCTCCTTGATCGCGAACTTCCGCAGAAAATACTCATAGATGCGGCCAATAATATCCTGCTCCTCATCCTTGAGTGTATGGATATTGTTGATGGTGTCGAGCAATGCCGCCAGCTTGCTCACATCGAGATTCAAGCGGGAAAAGTAATTGTCCGGCAAAGCGCCCTGCAGGGTCTTGTTGGTTTTCTCCGCTGTATGCAGGGCGGTATCTATCTTGACGGCGATATCATTCTGCTTGGCATTCTTGACAAGGTGACTCCAGCGGGCTTCCTCCGGCAGGAAAAAGACATTCTTCATGGCGTAGAATTCCACCATGTCGATATATTTCTCTTTTCCTTCTTCAATAAGTTCCGCCCGGCGGTGCTCGAAACGGTCGCAGGCAAATTTGAGAAAAATCAGAGCCAGAACGACATGTTTGTATTCAGAAGGCTCAACGCTGCCCCGTAACTTGTCCGCAGAATCCCATAAGGTTTCCTCGATACTCTTGGCATTCTTCTTTACTGCTTGTTTTTTTGCCATAACCTGCCTTTTTTACTTGATTGTAAATCCTCTGTCTCCGCATAGGCATCTTGAGGGCTAACGGCGGGCATAAGGAGCGGCGGCTTTTTGCCGTCGTCCTTAATGCCCTTGTTCAAGTAATCCTTTATTTGTTATCCGCTGTATCAGCTCAAGGTTGATGATTGTATAGGAATATCAAAAAACCCATGTTTATCCCTAAGGGATTTTAACTGCTTCCGTTGTTTGCTGGTTGCATTTGGGTGCACATGAATTAACTCGATCAACGTGCAAATACCAGACGATCCAATGGCAAGATTATAGCCTGGATCGATAGGTTGGTCCTCACGATTGACGTGGATTGTTGCTCGAATTTCTTTTTCATATTCGAAAGCCAAACGTTTCAAATATCTGGGCACGTACCACGGATTAAGTCTTACAGGAGGGGCGTCATCTCCCCAAAATGCTTTGAAAAATTTGGGGTCATCCAAACCATCGTGGTCACCGTAATTCACTAGGCCAATTCGTACTTCAACCGAAGTCGAAGAAAAGCATTCTTTGAAACGGCCGACGGATGAACGGATAACCAAAGCGTCAGTTCCACTCGTGTACTCAGGCCACATCCGTTCACTCTCGTTTTCGTCACAATTCCAGCAGAGGATCGGGTTAGTTGGGGTTTCTCGTTCTTCGTACCAGGCTGCTTCTGTGCATTTCCCGCCGTTGGGGCGATCACACATCACCCTTTGCATTCTTATTCGCCATTTCGGCGGCAGGACTGAGTCCCACAGGTCTTTATCATTAAATCGATCCGATCGGACGAAGTAAAGCGCCGAATTTTCGAGTATCGATTGAAACTTCCAGCGGTCCATGTATCGCCAAATAGTAGCATCGTTCTTGGGTAATTCGAGGCCGGTCATTGGTGTGAAGGGCATTGTGCCTCACGGATAAAAATAATTATAATAATAACTTTCTTAATAACATTAC
>Ga0272444_10004157_pt1 | contig 12834 bp, 11 predicted proteins | sample SSMForm13_FD_201033 | JGI IMG/M metagenome (GOLD analysis project Ga0272444, IMG submission 201033) | Marine sediment archaeal communities from Little Sippewissett salt marsh, Falmouth, MA, United States - SSM-Form-13 | ecosystem: Environmental > Aquatic > Marine > Wetlands > Sediment ...
GTACGGCAACAAGGACTGCGCGACCTACATCGATTTCCGCGAGTTGCTTGCCCGCGACGACATTGACTCGGTGCTTATCGCGACCGGGCCGAACTGGCACGCGACGGCATCGATCATGGCCGCCAAGGCAGGCAAGGATGTCTACTGCGAAAAGCCTTGCACGAAGAACATCGTCCAGAGCCTGGAACTGGCCGAGACTTTCCGCCGTACGGCGCGCGTCTTCCAAGGCGGCATGCAGAGGCGGAACCTGCCGAACTTCATGTTCGCTGTCGATCTCGCCCAACGAGGCAAGCTTGGCAAGCTCACGTCGGTGCATGCCCATCCCGGCGGGATGAGTACGGGCATGAGCGGGTGGATGCCCGCCCAGCCCCAGCCCAAGCGAGAGGAGGTCGATTGGGATACATACCTTGGCCCGGCTGCGTGGAGGCCTTACAACAAGCGCCACATGCACGGCTTTGGTTTCGAAAAGGGTGGCGGGATGGTTGGCGGCGGGGTGCTGGAGTGGGGCTCGCACTGCGTGGACCTCTGCCAGTGGGCCAACAGCGCCGACAGCACGGCCCCGGTGAAGTACTTCCCGGCCGAGAACGGCCAGGCCACGGCCACGTACGCCAATGGCGTGAAGCTTGTCATTCGCGGTGGCGGCTGGCTTAAGGGCATGGGTTCGTGCCCGGTGCGTTTCGAGGGCGAGACCGGCTGGGTCGAGACGGGCGACAATGCGGATCTGGTCGCCAGCTCGCCGGAATTGCTTGTCGGGATGGGTGCCAAGATTCGCGGCTACCCGGCCAACAATCACCTTCGCGACTTCTTCAACTGCGTGAAGACGCGCGGCAATCCGCTTGCCAACGCCGAGGTCGCCTGCCATACGCACATTGCGTGCCACGCGACGAACATCTCGTTGTTCCTCGACCGCAAGCTCGACTACGACCCGGTGAAGAACGTCTTTCCCAATGACGAGCAGGCCAACCGCCTGAGGTCCGAAGCCCTGCGCGAGCCGTGGCATTTCTAGAATATCGACATTGGAGTTCCGGCTCGCCCAGTAGCGAGTTTGATGAATACGAAAACGCCAGCCTTGCTGGCAGGAGAATAAAGATGCGTAACATTCGGTTCATATCAACGTACGCTGCCGTACTTGTCGGTTTGGTCCTGGCGATGGCTTGGCCCCAAGCCTTTGCGGCGAAGGCGGCTCCCCCCAAGGAAGCCGATCTGATCAAGATCATCCAGTCGGACGCCCCTCCACAGGACAAGGCCATTCCCTGCAAGCAGTTGGCCATCTACGGTACAGCCAAGGCTGTTCCCGCGCTTGCGTCGCTGCTGACCGATGCGAACCTTGCGTCCTGGGCGCGGATCGCCTTGGAAGCCATACCCGACCAGGCCGCCGATGAGGCTCTTCGCCAGGCGACAGGCAAACTCAAGGGCAGGCTGCTGATCGGTGTGGTGAACTCCATTGGCGTAAGGGAGTACGCCAAGGCAACGGACGATCTCGCGCTGCTGCTCAAGGGCGCCGATCAGGAAGTAGCCTCAGCCGCCGCCGCGGCGCTGGGGCGAATCGGCACGGCAGAGGCGGCTGGGGCACTCCAGCCGTTGCTTGGCTCTGAGTCCGAGACGCTTCGTTCGGCCGGGGCGGAAGGCTGCGTTCGCTGCGCCGAGAAGTTTCTCGCCGCCGGTCTGGCCGACGAGGCCATCAAGCTCTATGACACCGTTCGCAAGGCCAACGTTCCTCGCCAGAGGGTCATCGAGGCAACCCGCGGCGCGATTCTCGCCCGCAAGTCAGGTGGCGTGGGCATTCTGGTGGAGCTTCTGCGGTCCAAGAACCGCGCCATGTACGGTCTGGGCCTGCGAGTAGCTCGCGAGTTGGCGGGTCCAGAAGCCACCGACGCACTCGTGGCGGAGTTGAAGTCTGCCTCGTCGAACCGCCAGGCCGGGCTGCTGCTGGCACTGGCGTCCAGGAAGGATCCCAAGAGCCTGCCGGCAGTGATTGACATCGTCAAGGCCGGCCAGGGCGGCGCGAGGGTCACGGCGATTGAATTGCTGCAGAAGATGGGCAACGTATCCTGCGTGTCGGCCCTGCTGGACGCCGCCGTCGATGACGACGTAGCCGTCGCCAAGGCTGCCAAGCTCACATTGGCGAGGCTTTCCAGCCAGGCTGTCAGCCAGGATATCGTCGCCCGCTTGGGCAAATCTACGGGCAAGGTCAGGTTGGTGCTGGTAGAGCTGGCCGGGCTGCGACAGCTTTCCGAGGTCCTGCCCACTGTCGTCAAACTCGCCGGCGAGTCCGACCAGGCCACGCGATCTGCGGCACTGACCGCCATCAGCATCATGGGCACGGGCAAGCAGATTCCCGATCTTGTCAAGTTTGTCGTCAGCGCAAAGACGACCGACGAACGTGCGGGTTTCGAGAAGACGCTCACCGCCCTGTGCGGCCGGGCCGGCGCATCTTGCGTGGCTGAGCTTGCCCCACTCGCCAAGGGCAAAACGCCGGAGCTTCGAATGGTCGGCCTGCACGCCATGATCGCCGCCGGCGGGGCCGATGCCCTGGCGGCGGTCAAGTCAGCTATCGCGGACAAAGACGAGACAGTTAAGGACGAGGCCATCCGAACGCTGTCGTCCTGGCCTAACAAATGGCCCGCCGACGACGCCGTGGCCGAGCCGCTGCTGGCAATTGCCAAGTCCGCCAAGAAGGTGCCCCACAAGGTGCTGGCGATACGAGGCTATCTGCAATATGTCCAGACATCCAAAAAGCTCAGTGGTGCCGAGCGGCTGGCGAAGGTTCAGCAGGTCCTGCCGCTGGCGTCCCGGCCTGAAGAAAAGAAACTCGCCATCGCAGTGCTCGCCACGATCAACAGCACGTCCTCGCTGGAGTCGCTGACGGCGATGACGACCGAGCCGGCAGTGGCGCAGGAAGCATGCCTGGCTATCGTCAAGTTGGCCGGTGGCCGAGGTGCCAAGGCCCTCGACAAGGCAGCCCGGAAGAAGGCCCTCGAAGCGGTGGTCGCCAAGTCCAGGAGCGATCGGGCCAAGAAAACCGCCCGGGCCGCATTGAAGGGCCTCTGAGAATCGCAGTCGCGATAGAAAAAAGCGAGCGCGGGTCCACTAGACTCGCGCTCGCTTTTTTTATTCAATCAATTTGGCAAACGCCCGACGTCTTGCGAACCCGCCTCAGTCGGCGGTCGGTCCGGCGTTGACGGTCTGTTTCCGGGCGCCAGTGGGGCTGATCTCCTGGATGATCGCTTCCAGGGCCTCCTCGGCGTCTTCGGTGGGCACCTGGCACGTGCCGACACGTTTGTGTCCGCCGCCGCCATAGCGGAGCATCAACTCGCCGACGTCAACGTTTGATGTACGGTTGATTATGCTGTGCCCGCAGGTAATGACGACGTTCTGCTTGCGCAGGCCCCACATTACCTGGAGGGATATGTTCTGCTGCGGGTAAAGGCTGTAGAGCATGAAACGATTGCCCGTGTAGATCTCTTCCTGGTTACGAAGGTCCATGACGACCGCGTCGCCGTGCACGGTTGTGCAATCACATGCCATCTGGCGGAACAGTTCATCCTGCTCGAAGTATCGGTGCGTCCTCTCCTTAACGTCTTCGAGCTCGAGAATCTGCTCTGCCGTCAGCTTCCGGCAGTGGTCGATCATGTCCATCATCAACTGGTAATTGCTGATGCGGTAATCCCGGTAGCGACCGAGGCCGGTACGCGGGTCCATAATGAAGGATATCAGCACCCAGCCGCGCGGGCAGAGCACTTCGTTGACGCTGAAGTTGCCGGAATCCGCCTTGTCGATGGCGGTTATGAGGTCTGAAATATGCTCGTTTGTGAACGTCGATGCCCCGCCGAAGTGGTCGTAGACGACCCGGGCTGCGCTAAGGGCAGTAGGGTCGCTCTTGCCCTGGAATTCGCCATATGCCTCTCGCTGGGTTTCGCTGGAGTGGTGGTCGAACCAGAGCCCACAGCCTTCGACGTAGGGCACGTTAGCCAGGATGTCTTCCGAGGTGACTTCCACCTTGCCGTCCTGAATATCCTTGGGGTGAACGAATTTGATGCTGTCCAGCATCCACATATCCCTGAGCAGGACGGCGCAGCCCAGCCCGTCGAAATCGGAGCGGGTCAAGAGTCTCATTGTTGTCTCCTTACAGTTCGTGGCCTCGGGGTAATGTGCGATCAGCAGAGGCCTTCCCTTACGCTTTCGGCGTTTCCCGGGCGGCGGTTTCGTTGAAATCCGACAAAAGAATCACGCGGGCTGGGCGACTTCGGTTTCGTCCATAAGCCCAAGCGTCTTGTTGGCCCATTTGATGGCCTGCTGGAACGGGCTCGGCAGGGCCTGCTCCTGGAGTCCCAGATGTCCGGCGGCCTCGGCGAGGAAGTCCCAGTTGCCTTCTTCGTAGCAGAGGATCAGGTCAAGGACGTTTCGGAACTGCCCCGGTTCCCTGAGAAGGGCTTGCTTGATCTTCTCATCTACCGGCAAGTCAGTCAGCAGAGCGTCCATGGGACGGTCCATCATTGCGTCGATGGACGAGAAGAGCCCAGTGAGGAACAGTTCCGGCGTGTGTTGTCTCATGTTAACCAGCGGGGCGATAATTTCCGCGACCTTGGCTCGCGTAAGCGAACGCAGAAGAAGCTCTTGTGGCTTGCCCTGGCCCAGGTTCCTTATGACAAGCAGAGAGGCCCACCTGCGTGTTTCCCTGGGGCCCAGCAGCACCAGGGCGTGCTGGACGGAGTTGACGACGCACCGGATGCCGAACCATGCCGAGTTGATGAACTTCAGCAGGTGATAGGTCATCAGCGGATCGCTGCGAATGATGTCCGCAATGTCCTGGACCGACAGCTCCGGGCGGTTGACTTCGGCAAGAAGGCGAGCGTAGGACAACTTGTTTCCCGCCAGCTCGCTGGAGTCCTTAATCACTGGCTTGATGAAGAAGTTGCCCTGGAAGTACCCGTAGCCCGCCTCGACGGCCCGGTCGAACTGTTCAGTGGTGTCGACCTTTTTGGCAAGGGCCTTGATGTCATGGGCTTGAAGCTCTTTCTGGATATCCTTTGCCGATTGGTCAGACGTGGCTGAGAAGTCCACGCGGACGATATTGGCCAGTGGAACGATCGGGCTGTCGAGGTCGTCGGCGCTGAAGTTGTCCAGAACCAACTCGTATTCGGCCTGGCGTAGCCGCTTGCACGCGCCGACCACTTCCTCATCCACGACGATGTCTGAGGGAACCCCCACCAGCATCATATCTCGGGGCAGCGCTGTGGGCAGGTCGTGGATCAACAGGTTTCGGGTGAATGTTGCCAAGCCTTTTTTGCCGTCGGCAAGTTCGCCGAAGTTGACAAATGCCATCATTTCCAACGAATCCCGATCAATGTCGAGACAATTATAGTATTCCTCAAACCCCGAGCGGAAGAGAAGTTCGTACCCGTAAACGTCCTTGCCGCGATCAAAGATCGGCTGTCTCGTAGAAAACACTTCTTTCATAACCATACGACCTCAAAACAAAGGTATATCTTTATCGGCAGGCTTGCGCCCGACCCGGCGCGGTTGCCTGCATGTTCTGAGTTATCGGGAAATACAGGCGTGACTTTAGGAATTGTCGGATTAGCGAAGAAGATGAGGCCCTGTCGCTATTTCTGTTATGTCGGCCAATGGTGCCGCTTCACAGGCCTCGTGGGCCAGTGTAGAATCGCGCCATTGTGTTGGCGCCTTTCTTGATATTCTGGATTCTCATCTTTCTTGGCCGACGCGACCTCGGTTAGCGGGGCGCTGCTGTCTGCATCGGGATATGGCTTGCGCTTCTCATTGCGTTCATGTATGCGGGTATTTCTCCGTACGTCTTTGTGGCCGTACAGTCCCTGTTCGACTGCATCCTCATACTGGTTATTTTCAAAGGCGACATCAATGTCAGGTGAGGTGTCGATCTTGTCGTCATGAGCGGTAGGCGCGAAGCGACCTCTTGCCGACGGAAAGATGCTTGAGTTCGCCGCGGGCCTGCTGACTCGCAGCTGCCAGAGCGAGAGTGGCCTGGTTGAACAGAGCCTGGATTCGCAGCACAGCCTGGCAATCGGCATGGGCCTCGGCTGCGCCGAGCGATTCCACGAGCGTACCCATCTGGTCGATGAGCTTCTCGATGTCGTGGTTCCGTCCGTTGCCGATGACCTGGATAATATGTTGCAGGGCTTGTTCGATGTCCGCGATGCCCGTGGCGCCTGGCGATTGTGCGGGTTGATCGGTGGAATCAGCCATGGCCTGCGATCCCGGTGGGGTGGCGGGCGTCCATCATGGCGTGGTGGACCTGGGACAGCAGGGCGTTGGCTTCCGGCTTTCCTGGTTCGAGGTCCAGCACTTCCAGCAGCAGCTCGCGAGCCTGGAGCAAATGGTTCTCCTGGACGTAGAGAGACGCCAGGCAGAACAGTACGGCTGAGTCATCGGGATGGCTTCTGCGGTAGACTTCCAGGTAGTGGATGATTTGCTTGAAGGTGCCCATGCTGCGTGACATCTGGAACAGCCCCAGCAGCGCCAGGAGGTTGTCGGGTTCGAGTTCCAGTGCCCGCAGGTACATGTCGAAGGCGCTGGGGCAGTTGTTTCGTTGCTGGTATATCATGGCCAGCCCTGCGCATGCGCCTCCGCACCGGTTGTTGAGTTCCAGTGCGCTAAGGAACTGGCGGTAGGCTTCCTCATGGTTGCCCAGTTGGAAGGACACGTTGCCCAACCCGACCAATGGCTCGGCCCGGTCCGGCGCCAGCACCGCGGCGCGCGAGAAGCACCACTTGGCCTTGGCGAGGGCCGCCACGGCCAGGTGACAGTTTCCCAACTCCTGCATCTCTTGGTAAGAATTCGACACTATGGGTTTTCTATGTGCAATCGCCGTGCCATCTCGCGATCAGGGCCTTCATGTCTCCGCCGACGGCCCTGAAACCGGTCTTTCCCGCTTGATAAATATTCAAGCCCATCCGTCGACAATGCGTAACCTGTAAGGGATTTGGGCGCGCTATGGGGGGGCGGGCGTCTTATATCTTTACAGGGCGAGTGTGTTCCTCGGGGCTGGAACCACACAGGATACATGTTCCCAGGTTTCGTTACACTGACTACTGGCTACCGGCAACCGACTACTGCTCACCGGATAAAGTCCAGCAGCGAAAGCGACAGCAGCTTCGACGCGGTCGCCAGAGTCATCTCGTAGAGGTTCTGGCTCCTGGCCAATTTGGTGGCTACATCCACCACGTCGGCGTCCTGAAGCAAGGCAGCCTGATCGTCGGCATTGTCGCGTATGGTCTGGACATTTGTCGTCATGGTGTCCAGCGCCTGCAGCCGCGATCCCACCGCCGCCAGTCGCTCGGTCAGGTTGTCCGTGACGGTCGAAAGGGCAGTGCCCACCTGGGAAAGCACCTCCTGCTGCTGGCTGGAATCCAGACTCTTGGTGTTTCTCAGAACGTCGCGGAGATGTATCAGTGTGCCGAAAAGGTCGTGTGACCCCGGTACCGTCACCGAGTCGAGGCCCGTGGCGGAAATAGCCGACGGGTCCACCATCAGCACTCCGCCGGTCTGGCTGTCGATGACAGCCGCTTCGGCGCTGAAGTCCGTCACGGTCGTTGTGGTTGCTCCGTCGTCCAGCGATAGCTTCACCGATCGCGACACATCCCAAAGCCCGCCGGCGCCGACCCAGCCGGTCATGTCCACGTGGATGCTCTGGCCTGAAGCGTTGGTAAGTTCGAGGTCCGCCTCGGCGCCCGTGAAGCTTATAAGCTCGCCGTCATCCAGGCGAATCGTGGAATCGCTGGCGTTGACGGTGATGGTGTGGGCTCCGACGATAGTATCCTGTCCGGCGGACGAAGCCCCCGCAGCCAGGCCGCTTGCCGGGTCGTAGGTCGTGGTTCCGCCGTCCTCTACCGTTAGCCAGAGATCGCCCCGAACAGTCGAGGGCAACATCCCTGGGACGGCACCGGTGGAGCCAAGAATTTGTGGCGGGGCCTGGTCTGAGACGCGGAATATCTCGTCGCCGACCATTTGGCTGGCGATGTTGGTTCCCGGCGAGACGGGTACGCTCATCTGTTCGAGGCTTCCGGCGTACTGTACGGCGGTGATTTCGCCGTCGACTCGCTGGGCTACGTAAGGCGGTGTAGTAGTGGCCTGGCCGGCGAATGAGTACTGACCCAGGTTGGACGTGTTGGCCAGTGAAAACGCCTGCTCGAGCAGCGTGTCCACTTCCGCAGCCATGCTGGCGCGGTTGGCATCGCTGTAGATTCCACCTGAGGCCTGGGTGTACAACTCGCGGACTCGGATCAGGCTGGTGGAGACTTGCTGCATGGCGTTCATCGAGGTGCTGAGGGTGTGCGAGGTCTGGTCCAGATTGTTGAGGTATGTGTCCAGCGAGGCGGATTTGCAGCGCAGAGCCATGATCTTCAGCGCGCTGGCGGGGTCGTCAGAGGCCTGGCTTACGCGCATGCCGGTGGATATCTGCTGCTGCAGTCCAGCCAGCGTAGTTGACTGGTTCCGCATTGCAGAGACCGTATTCAGGTACATCGAGCCCCATCCGCTCATTTTGACATCCTCGCGATCATGTTTTTCACAGTAGGTCCATCAGGTACTCAAGGGATTTATCTTGAGTGTTGAGGACCTGTGAGCAGGCTTGGAAGAGCCGCTCGAAGATCATCAGTTGTGCGGCTTGCTCGTTTATGTCAACACCGCTGATAGTATCTCGCTGGTTTTCGAGTTGCAGCATGACCTGTTCTGTACTTTCCTGGCGACTTCTGGCCATATCCACTCTCTGGCCAAGGCTGCTGATGAAGAACTGGAGGTTCTCCGACGGCGTCATCTGCCCGAGTGATTGGGCTGTCTGGTATTCCACCTCCGCCATGGCCAGGACGTTGAGATTGTCCCCGCCGTCTTTGGAAGTGGAAACCGCCAGTAGCGATGCATCATCCAGCACGTCGGTGTTTACTCGCATGGAAAGGGCCGAGTTTCCGGCGAAGAGGGTGTTGATCCCCGCTGCCGCCAGAAAACCCGTGGTGTCGGATTGCCCCAATGCCTCGACCGTGAACTGCTCGCCGTTGGTCAGCGTTCCTGTAGGAAGGGTTACGTAAATCCCGTCGGATACCGATAGACGCGTCCCGGCCAGATAGCCCGAACCGACGTCAAGGGTTGCAACCAGCGCTCCACTGTCATCACGAACAGACAGCTTCAGGTCGGCGGTCAGGCCGACCTGGCCGGTTCCCTCGACGGAAAAGCTGTAGGTGGCATTGTCGGCGCCGCTGTAATTGCCGCTTATCGAAGGGATACTTGTGCCCGTGAGCGTACTGGACGTGGGTGCGGGCTCGACGCCCGGGCGGAAGTCGAATTCGTAACCGGAGTCGGCCTGGATCCGCAGTTGCGCATTGGCGGTGAACGTGGCCAGGCCCGGCACCGCAGCCAATCTGGCGGCGACGTCCGACAACGTGTCCTCGGCGGGGTCCACGGCGATCTCATAGCGGGTGGCCTCGCCCGTGGCTGTGTTGGTGATTCGCACGTGGAAACTGCCCGCATCGACCTGTTGGGCCCAATCAGCGATGGTTTCCGACATGCCGGATGAGCCGATGAGTTCCTCGAACGCCCCAGCCGAGCCGACCCCCTGGACGTGCAGGCGGTTAATGCTCGACATTACGTGGTTTGCCAGCGCGTCGAGTTGCTCGGTCATTTGAGCGACGACATTGTTCTGAAGGTTTATCACCGCTCCCAGTCGTCCTCCGGAGACCTGCGTGTCGATCAGGGAGGCGTCCTTCAGTGTTATGCCGATTCGCTGGTCGGCGTCTATACCCAAGGCCATTTCCGTGGCGTGTGCGCCCAGCACGAGCCCGGCGCTTTCAGTTCGGACGTCCCGGGTTCCGATATCGGTCATGGCGTTGGTCTGGATCGGGATGATATCCGCCAGTTGTCGCAGGGCCTCGTCGCGCTGGTCCATCAGCAAATTGGACGAATCGCCGCGACTTGCGCCAGCGAGGATCTGGGAGTTGAGTTCGGCGACCTGCCCTGTCAATTGGTTTACTTGTCTCACGAGGTCCTGGGCCTCAGATTTCAGGCTGTTGGTGGTCTCTGCAAGAAAGCTCCCGAGATTGCTGAACTGCCCAGCCAGGGCATCGGCAGACCATACCGCCTGTTGCTGAAAGGCCCCGCTCTGAGGTTGCACCGCAAGTTCCCGCAAATCGTTGAAGAACTGCGTCAGGGCAGTCGTGAGGCCTTGTGACCCGAGGCTGCCAAGAGAACTCTCGATAGCCTCGAGGGTCATGAGCTCCTGCGCGACCTGGCCCTGCAAAGGCTGGTTGCGAAGGATCTCGGCTTCGAGCAGGCCGTCCATGTTTCGACGGACAGCGGTGATCTTCGCGCCGCCGGTCGATGGATTGGCATGGCTCTGGGTTGATATCGCGCTGACCACGGGCGTCTGACGGTGGTAACCGTCGGTGCCGGCGTTGGCGATGTTCGTGCTGATTATCTCCATGGCTTGCTGAGCCACCAGCAGCCCGCTCAGTCCTATCGACATGTTACCCATCGATTATCGCTCCGTGTCCATCAGGCTGCCGCTTCCGCGCCAATGCCTGGCACCAGTCGCGCCGTAAACCGTTACCCGCTGGTCGTCTCCAAGAAGGCAATCGACCAGCAGGCGGTTGATCCTCGCGCACTCAGCCAGGAGAACAGTGGTTCGGCGGTGCTTGCGGCGCAGCGTCTCAGCGAGTTGGGCTACCTGTTGCCTCCGCTGGGCCAATCCGCGCCTTGCGGGCTCGCCGATCACTTCGAGCAGACGCTCGAGTCGCGTCTTGCCGACCTGCCAGCCGAGGTGACCTGCCAACTCATCCCGGACATCCTTGAAGTCGCGGTTGGCCTGGTCTTGTTGCTGACGGGACTGGTCCATCTTTGCAAGCAATTGTTCCATGCGGTCGTTATCGTTGGCGCAGATGCACTCGCTCAGCGCGTCCAGCTCGTCGGCGCGGTTGCCGAGCAATTCGATCTGGAGGTCCAGGCTGGCGGTTAGACGCTGAACCATCTCTGGTGGCAGGAAGGTATCGGTGCTCGATACGCCGGCCGAGCCTGTATTTGAATACATGGGGCGAGTCACGGATTCACCTTCTTTCGAGTTTCGGAACCGGCGGCGGCGTACGTCTGGCCGGCAATTTGTTTCCAAAGGCCCAGCCCGCCCTTGTCGGAAAGGTCCTGGGCCAGGTAATGCCAGAACATGTCACGCACCTGCTTGCCCGCGCCTTCATTCAGCAGAGGCGAGTCGGGAATGGTGTTGGCCATCTGCTGGAGCATCTTGTGAAGCAGCACGGCCTCGAAGTCCTTGGCGGCTTGTTCGTTCTTTATATCCGCCGGCGATTGGACCACGTTGGCGTTCGTCGGAGACGAACCCGAGAGCCCTGCAAGCGAGTCTGACAGCGATGGCATGTTCATGCTGGACATTTTTCGTTAGATCACTTTCAGAGAAGCCTGGAGCGCACCGGCTTCCTTGAGGGCCTCGAAGATCGATACCAGGTCGCGTGGCGTAAGGCCTAATGCGTTCAATGCTCGCGCCAGTTCGGCCACGGATATTGTGCTTTTGACAACCTGCATGGCGCCGCCTTCTTCTTTCACGTCGATTTCGGTGCGGTTGACCTTCTCGGTAGTTCCCGCTCGCGAGAACGGCGCTGGTTGCGAGACCGATTCCTTCTCCTGTTTGACGATCGACAGGCTTCCGTGCGAGATCGCCACCAGGGAGATAGTTACGTTTTGCCCGACAACGATGGTGCCGGTCCGCTCGTTGACGACAACCACCGCCGGCTGATCGACCTGCACGTTGAGCATGCCAATGCGGTGTATTGTGTTCGTGATCTGCTGGGCCGTCATATTGGTCGGTAGAAGAACTTCGATGGTGCCGGCGTCCACGGCCCGGGCGGTTTTGGGAAAGGCCTTGTTGATTGCCTCTGCCATTCTGTCTGCCGTGGCGAAATCCGGGTTTCGCAGTGTCCATGTGATGGTGTCATTTTTCGCGAATGTCGCCAGTTCCTCGCGTTCGACGGTAGCTCCGTTGGGGATGCGTCCGACCGTCACGTGGTTCTTGGTGACCGACGCGTTTTTTCCACCAGTGCTGAAGCCGCTCACGGACATGGGGCCCTGAGCGACGGCGTAGACTTCGCCATCGGCGCCTGCCAGAGGCGTCATCAGCAGCGTACCGCCCATGAGGCTACTGGCGTCGCCGATTGTGGACACTGTGATATCCATGCGGCTGCCTTTGCGGGCGAAGGGCCGGAGCTGGGCGGTCACCATCACGCTGGCGATGTTTTTGCTGCTGAGGTCTTTGGGGTTCAGGACCAGGCCGCTGCGGCGAAGGATATTGGCCATGGCGCGTCGCGACACCTCGCTGTCGTCGCCCGTACCATTAAGGCCCACCACCAGGCCATAGCCCCATAGCGGGTTGCCGCGGATGCCCTGGATGTCGGCGATATCCTTGATGCGCCCTGCCGATGCCGATCCATGCGCAATCAGAAGCGCCGCCAGCACTCCAATCATTTGCCATTGGTGTTGTCGGGAAATCACGTTGTGCCTTCCGTCTCGTTAAAACGGGTTGAACAGGTCCATCAATCGAGCCAGCCAGCCCGGACGGGTGTACTGCTTTGCCGAACCCTTGCCGCTGTAGGCGATCTTGAAGTTGGCGACCTTTGTGCTGGAAACCGTGTTGTCGAAAGAGACGTCGCTGGGCCGGACTATCCCACTGACCTTGATCGTCTGGCGGTCTCCCTCTACCTCTCGAACCCGGTTTCCGGCAACCACCAGGTTGCCGTTGGGCAGCACGTCCTGAACGGTGACGGTAATCTGGTCGGTCAGGCTGTTGTCGCTTCCGTAGTTGCTCTT
>Ga0272444_10004158_pt1 | contig 12833 bp, 11 predicted proteins | sample SSMForm13_FD_201033 | JGI IMG/M metagenome (GOLD analysis project Ga0272444, IMG submission 201033) | Marine sediment archaeal communities from Little Sippewissett salt marsh, Falmouth, MA, United States - SSM-Form-13 | ecosystem: Environmental > Aquatic > Marine > Wetlands > Sediment ...
GATGCCACGTCCACGGCGGCGTGACCGACCACCTGCTGGCCGAGGGCAGGCTCGCGGAGGTCCAGGCCGACATCGATCGCCTGCGCGAGGCGGGCCTGGCCGCGGGCATGGTCGGACACAACCCGGCCGTCTTCGAGTTCGCCAACGAACACCTCGACGTGGACTACTACATGTGCTGCCACTACAACCCGACGGACCGCTCGCGGGACCCCGAGCACAAGCACGGCGCCCGGGAGAAGTTCCGCGACGAGGACCGGCGGCGGATGCTGGAGGTGATCGCCGGTCTGTCCAAGCCGGTGATTCACTACAAGGTGCTCGGGGCAGGGCGCAACGATCCGGCCGAGGCATTCCACGTGACCGCCGAGGGGATGCGTCCAGGCGACGCCGTCTGCGTGGGCATCTATACCGAGGAGATGACCGACCAGCTCGCCCGCGACGTCGAACTGTTCACCGCCGCTCTCAATGCCGCCCAGTAAGAGACTATCCCAAGATGGGTGCCACACTCGGGCGCGACGGCGCAGCTGGCGCCAAGGTGTAACACCCCTCATATCGTCTGTCACAGAAGGCTACGCGTTGTCCGGCCAGTCGCCGGTGAAAACCTCGACGGCCGGGCCGGTCATGAAGACATGGCCGGTGACCTCGTCCCACACCAGTTCGAGTTGACCACCGGGAAGATGGGCCAGGATCGCGCGGTCGGTGCGGCCCGTGAGGACGCCCGCCACACAGACGGCGCTGGCCCCCGTGCCACAGGCCTGCGTCAGCCCCGTGCCGCGCTCCCAAGTCCGCATGACCACCTCTCCGCGCGACCGCACCTCGACGACATGCACGTTCGTCCGCCGCGGAAACAGCGGGTGGCGCTCCACCAAGGGGCCGATCTCCTCCAGGTCCACCGCCGCGGCGTCGGCCAGGTAGAACACCGCGTGCGGGTTGCCCATCGACACGCAGGTCATCTCCAACTTGCGGCCCGAGACGTCAATGGGCGTGTCAACCGCGCGGTCGCCGGGAAGCTTGACGGGAATATCCTTGGGCGCCAGCCGCGGCTCGCCCATGTCCACGCGGACGCGATCGACAAGGCCGTCCGCACCGGGGAACAGCTCCAGCGTGAGGACGCCTGCGCCGGTCTCGATGGCCAAGGGATTCTTCCGGGCGATGCCGTGGTCGTGGACGTACTTGGCGACGCACCGGACGCCGTTGCCGCACATCTCGCTCTCGGTGCCGTCGGGGTTGAACATCCTCATCCGCGCGTCGGCCGACGTGCTGGGCAGGATGAGAATGAGGCCGTCGCCGCCGATGCCCGTGTGGCGGTCGCTCACGCGGCGAGCGAGCGCAGCAGGGTCGGCCACGGCCTGGTCGAACCCGTTGACGTAGACGTAATCGTTTCCGGCCCCGTGCATCTTGGTGAATCGCATGGCCTGTCGCTCCTTCGCGAGGACAGTTCGGCACGGAGAATTATACCCGCCGGCCCCGGCCGATGCCAGAAGCCCCCGCCATAAAGGGGCTTGACTGGGCCGGGCGAGGTGCGAAGATAGCGGTTTGTCCCGATGACAGCCGCGACGCGCGGCAACATCCGTGCCCAAACCCAAAGGAGCCAGAGAGATGATGAAGATTTCCTTTTCGAGTCTCGGCGATCCGAAGATGCCGCTGGAGGAACTGGCCGACAAGCTCCACGCCGCGGAGTACGACGCCATCGAGCTGCGCGGCCGGCCTGGGGCACATGTCCACTGGGAGGACAGCCCCGAGCGGCGCAAGGAGGTCCGGGCCATCCTGGCCGACCGGAACCTCGAAGCGGCAGCGGTGAGCACGTACGTCTTCATGGCCAGCCGCGACAGCGGCGGACCCGACAGGACCGACACGCGGAACGAGGCCGAGAACATCGAGGAGGTCAAGCGGTTCGTCGACCTGGCCGGTGACCTCGGCGCGAAAAACGTCCGCGTCTTCGGCGGGGCGCTCACCGAGGGCGAGACGCACGACGACGCCCTGCCCCGGGTGGCCCGCATCATGGCTGCCGCCGCGAAGGTCAACCCCGAGATCAACATCGCCCTGGAGACGCACGACGTGTGGAACACCGGGCCCATCGTGGCCCGCGTGCTCGACCAGGCCGGGCAGCCCAACTGCAAGGCCCTGTGGGACGTCCACGGACCGCAGCACGCCGGCGAGGCGCCCCAGGACACACTGAAGGCACTCAAGGCCGAACGCGTCGCGTACCTCCACGTCAAGGACTACTTCACGGCGCCTGGGCTGGAGGGGCCGTACCAGTGCCTCATCGGGGCCGGCGAGACGCCCATCCGCAAGGTCGTCCAGTTGCTCAAGGAGACCGGCTGGGCGGGGTACCTCAACGTCGAGTGGGAAGGCGTGTACCACGACTACATGCCGGACTGCGACGTGGCCATCCCGCAGGCGATCATGAAACTGCGCGAGTTCCTGGCCGAGTGACGCCGGCGAAGGACGCAGCGCCGCCGACAATGAGAGGGGACCGCCGATGAGCAAGAGGGTTGCGCTCGCCGCCTGCCTCGCAGTCGTCTCGGCCGTTCTGCTCGCGCTGCCGGCACCGGCCGCCGTGCCGCCCGGATCGGAGAAGGCCAGTTGGCGCATCACCGTCGCCCCGGATCGCGAGGACGGCGTCTACAAGGCCGGCGAGAAGATCACGTTACGCGTCGCGGTGACGCGCGGCGGCAAGGCCGTCGCCAAGGGCACGGTGCACGCCGAGACGGCCACGGACGGGGCGGCGGCCACGAAGTCGGACCTTCCTCTGCGCGAGGGCGAGGCGACGCTCAGCCTCCAGGACGGCGCCCCGGGTCCGCGATGCATCACGGTCGCCGCAAGCTACCGGTTCGGCGACGGCGACCATCAGACCGTCAAGGCCGAGACCGGGGCTGTGGTGTCGCCCGAGGCCTTCCAGCCGGGCCTGCCTGTGCCGGACGACTTCGACGCCTTCTGGTCGGCCCAGAAGAAGCGGCTGGCGGCTGTGCCGATGAACGCGCGGCTGAGGCCGATCGAGGGGCCGAACATCTCCTGGGGCCCCGAGGTCGAGTACTTCGACGTGCAACTCGATTGCCCCGGCGGAGCGGCCGTGTCGGGGTACTTCGCGCGGCCCAAGGGCGCTGCCGCGAAGAGCCTGCCGGCCGTGCTGTCGCTCCACGGGGCCGGGGCCCACAGCAGCAGCTTAAGCGCTGTGGCCAACGGGGCCAAGCGACATCGCCTGGCCATGGACATCAACGCCCACGGATCGCCGAACGGCAAACCCAGGACGTTCTACACCGACCTGCTGGCCGGCGACTTGAAGGGCTATGCGCGCCGTGGCATGGACAGCCGCGAGACGTTCTACTTCCTCGGCATGTACCTGCGGCTGGCCCGGGCGCTGGAGTTCCTGACCAGCCGGCCCGAGTGGGACGGCCGCACGCTCATCACCACCGGGAGCAGCCAGGGCGGCGCCCAGGCCATTGTGGCCGCGGGCCTCGACCCGCGGGTGACCATCGTATCGGCGGGCCTGCCGGCGCTGTGCGACCTGTCGGCGTCGGCGGCCAAGCACCCTGCAGGCTGGCCCGTCGGCCGAGGGAAAGTGACGCCCGAGCAGCTCAAGACGGTCCGCTACTTCGACGTCTGCCATTTCGCTGCCCGCACCCGGGCCACGGCGGTGGTCCGCGTCGGCCTGGTGGACCACACCTGTTGGCCAAGCGGGGTCCTCGCGATGTGCAATCAACTCAAGGGCACCAAACACATCCTCATCGTGCCGTCCTCGGGCCATTCGTGGACCAACCCCGCAGACTATCGCGCCCACGGGAAGAAGCTCGACGAGGTCATCGCCGAAGCCGCCCGCGCAAAGAAGCGTGCGGAATAGGCTCAATGGGCATCGCCGGGTGCCGTTCCCAGAGAAGCAGCATCACGTCCCGGGGGTGCCATGCCCGCGCTCAGGCCGGCTGCACCGGGAGGGTCACGTTCGATGGGTACCGGGCCGAGTGATAGACCGTCTGCCGGGCGACGACCGCGCTCTCTTCACGGGCCGCGTCGCCGCCGGTATTCGGGTTGGGAGCCCACTTCGGGAAGCAACTGCTGGTGATCTCCACGCGGATGCGGTGGCCCGGCAGGAATGCGTGGGCCGTCGCCCCCATGTCGATCTCCAGGCGGTACACCTCGCCGGGAGTCATCAGCACCTCGCGGTCCAGCCCCTCGCGGAACCGCGTTCGCAGGACGCCGTCGCAGAGGATGATGCTGCGGCCGTCGGGATGCACGTCGCACAGGCGGCTCACGAAGTCGGTGTCGGGAGCCGACGACGAGACGTGGAGTTCAGCCCGGACTGGTCCGATGATCTCGACGGGCGCGGCCAGGGGCTCACCGGTATAGCACAGGACGTCGTCGCGTCGCTCGGCCGGGCGCTGATCGTGGGGTCCCAAGGGCCGGTCCTGCAAGAGGTGTGCCCCGCCGATCGCCGGGACGGGCGCCTGGGGATTGAACGTGAACTGGTCGCGGTCGGCGTCGTCGCCGGCCCCGGGCAGCAGGGCGCCGTTGCCGAACAGGCTGTTGGCGGCACCGCCGCCGCCCAAGTGCCACGCCGTGGCCTGCGTGCCGGCGGGAGGCCAGCGGTCGGCCTGCCGCCACTGGTTCCGGCCCATGACGAACACCTCGACGGGGGCCCGGAGGTCGTCAGGGATGGCGGCCCGGCCCAGCGCGGCGTCGAAGAACGCGCGGTGCATGCCCCGAATGTCGCGGACGGACGACGGGCCGAAGTCGATGCCCTCCAGCGTTCTACCGGGGGCCATGTCGTGTCCCCACGGCCCGATGCGAAGCCTGACATCATCACGTCCCGCGTCTCGCCCGGCCGCGGCCATGCCGCAGTACGCCCGGACCATCCCCGGACAAAACGGGTCGTACCATCCCCCCACGAGGAGCATTGCCGCACGGACGGCCCCGTAGCGCGGCTCGACGCTCATGGCCCGCCAATAGGCGTCGCGCGCGGGGTGATCGAGCCACTCATGCAGCGCCGGGGCGGGACACCCCACGGTCTCGTCCAGCCGGCAGAGCGGCAGCGTGCCGAAGGCTCGCGGCCAGTTGTCGCACACCTCTTCACGTTGGCTGCGCCCGCTGTTCAGGATCGCCCACCAGGCCATGGGCAGCACGGGCACGCCGCCGCTGAACATGATGTCGCGGTACGGATCACTGCCCATGAACGACGGCGCGACCGCCCGCAGGGGTTCCGGGGCCTCGCGAGCCGCGGCCAGTTGCGTCCACGAGCAATAGCTGCCGCCGGTCATCACGACGTCGCCGTTGCACCAGGGGCGGCCGGCCACCCACATGACCGTGTCGTGGCCGTCTTCGGCCTCCTGGGCGAACGGCCGGTACACCCCTTCGGACTCGTGCTTGCCGCGAACGTCCTGCACGACGTGGGCATACCCGCCGGCCAGGTAGTCGCGCAGGACCGGATCGGTCGCCGGGACAGCCTTGTTGTAGGGATTGCGCACCAGCGCGGCGGGGAACGGCCCGGGGCCGTCCGGAAGTCGGATGTCGCAGGAGAGCCGCACGCCGTCGCGCATGGGAACCATGACGTTCATCATCTGCTTCATCGGCGCCGATGCCCCTTTCCCTTCTGCGCGGGTGCGCCCGGTCGTTGCTCAGATCCGGAATGCCGCTTTGACACATCCGGTGCGGCCCTTGCGGACCACGGTCTGGAAGGCCCGCTTGTAGTCCGACAGCGGGAAGGTGTGCGTGAGCAACCCGTCGGTTTGGATGCGTCCGTCGAGCATCATCTCGTGGACGATCCGGTAGGTATGCCGCCGTTGGGGATCGCTTCGTTCGTACGATCGCCCGTGGGCTCCCATGATGGTGAGCTGCTTGTGCGTCACGGGGTCCCAGTCCACCCACCGGGCATGGCCCATGCCGATGATGACCACGGTGCCGCCCGCGCGAACGATGCGCAGCGAGTCCTCGGTGGTGCTGCGCGACCCGATGGCGTCGTAGACCACGTCGGCCCCGCCGAACAGGATGGGCTTGCCGAACACGCCCTTGTGCATGGGGGTGTCGAACATCTTACTCAGGTAGGTGTACATGCCGGCCTTGCCGTAGTCGGACGGCATGACCACCAGGTCGGCCCCCCGATCGCGACACAGGTCGCCCTGGAACCCGTGCCGCGCCATGACGATGATGCGAGCCCGCGATCCGACGGCCCGGACGGCAGAGACGATCCCCACGCCGATGATGCCTGCGCCGAGCACGATGACGGTCTCGTCGTCCTTTGGCGGGCGCAGCAGCACCGCGTGCAGGCAGCAGGCCAGCGGGTCCACCAGGACCGCCTGCTCGTCGGTCAGGCCGTCGGGCACCTTGAACAGTTGGGTCCTGTGGGCCACCACGGCCTCGCTCCACCACCCGCCCGTGACGGAATTGAACCCGATGGACATGCCGGGCGGCAGCGCCCCCTCGGTCAGGTTGTGGCAACTGGCCAGCAGGCCCTCGGCGCACATGGGGCACACCGGGTCGATACCGCGCGTCGCGCACGACAGGATCGGCTCGACGTTCACGCGGTCGCCAACACTGAAGCCCTCGACGGGCCCGCCCAGTTCGGTGATGCGGCCGATGCTCTCGTGGCCCAGGACCATCGGCGTAGAGACGAACGCCTTGGCAAAACTGTCGGGAGGATTCTTGAGCAGGACCATGGCCACGTCGCTGCCGCAGATACCCCCGAGGACAGGGCGGATCTTCACCCAGTCGCTCGACGGCAGTTTCGGCTCGGGCCAATGGGTCGAGTAGCGGACCTTGGCCAGCGGGCTCCAGTAGACGCCCTTCCAGAACCTGCCCAGAACCTTCAGCGGGATGTAGCGCACCTGCGGAATGTCGTTGACAATAGCTCTCATCAAGGGTTCCCCGTCAACCGGCACTGGTGAAGAAGTGAGAAGGCAGACATCCGGTCAGCGACGACCCATTGTAGATGGCCCACACAGGCCGTCAAGGGCCAAGCCCCGCTTGGCCGCACTCCGATTGACCCGGGCGGCAGCCCCGCGTAAGATACACCTGTATGGCCGACCTCAGGGAAAAAATCCGCCAGTTCCCCCACACGTCGGGGTGTTACCTGATGAAGGACGCGCGGGGAACCGTCCTCTACGTCGGCAAGGCCAAGGACCTGCGCAGCCGGGTCTCCAGCTACTTCGCGGACAGCGCCCAGTTGGCGCCCGACAAGCAGCAGATGATCCGTCGAGTGGCCGACGTCGATTACCTGGAGACGGCCGACGAGGTGGACGCCGTGCTGACCGAGGCGCGGCTCATCAAGGACATCCACCCGGCGTACAACATCCGCCTGACGGACGACAAGACGTTTCCCTACCTGGAGATCACGGTGCGGGAGGACTTTCCCGGCGTGTACCTGACACGGTCGCCGCGGCCGAAGTCCAGGCTGTACGGTCCGTTCGCCTCGGTGCGCGGCCTGCGGGCTTCGCTGCCGGTGATGCAGCAGATCTTCAGGTTCCGGACGTGCGACCTGGAGATCCGGGCCGACGACCCGCGGTTGCGGTATCACCGCCCGTGCCTGCTGCACGCCATCAAACGCTGCTGGGCGCCCTGCGCCGGACTGGTAGCCAAGGACGAGTACCGCAAGAGCATCCGCCGCCTCCAGAGCTTCCTCAGCGGCAAGCGCCAACCCCTGCTGCGGGCCATGAGGAAGGACATGCAGGCCCTCAGCGACGGGCTCAGGTTCGAGGAGGCGGCCCATGTCCGCGACCAGATCGAGGCCATCGAGAGCCTTGGCGAGCGCGGCGAGTTGGACGTTCACGTCCAGCCCGAGGTGTTCCAGAGAGACCCCGCCGAGGGCCTCAAGGCCCTGGCCGGCCTCCTGGGCCGACCCGACGTCCGGGTCATCGACGGCGTGGACATCGCCAACCTGACCGGCCGCGAGACCGTCGGCTCGATGGTCCGTTTCATCGATGGCAAGCCGTTCAAGGCCGGCTATCGACGATATCGCATCCGCACCGTAACCGGGCAGGACGACTACGCCGCCATCGGCGAGGTGGTCTTCAGGCGGTTCCGCCGCCTGGCGAGCAAGGAGCAGGTCCGCCCGGACGTGCTGCTGGTGGACGGCGGCCCGGGGCAACTCGCCTCGGCGGTGGCAAGCGTCAAGGCGGCCGGCGGGCACGGCGTCTCGGTCATCAGCCTCGCGAAACGAGCCGAGGAACTCTATCTGCCTGACCGGAAGGTCCCCGTGCGGCTTCCGCGGACCAACGCCGGGCTGACCCTCCTTCAGTACGTCCGCGACGAGGCCCACCGATTCGCCCAGCACTACCACCACATCCTGCGCCGCCGCAGCATTCTCGGGGAGCGGACAACCGGCAGTGGCGGCAAACGAGGCCGGGGCTGACTATCCCCCGTATCTTGCCCAGTTTGCGCTGCTGCGAGGCATTCCGAGTTGCCCTATTTGCATGCGCGCAGAGGTGGTGGTATACTTCAGGTAAGAAGGAGCACCACTTGCCGTTGAGGGGTTGAGAAAATGAGTCGTCGCACCAAGAGAATCCGCCCGCGCTGGACGCACTGGATGTTCTACGTGGACCCGAACGCTCCCGCGCCGGCCAAGGTGCTGAGGCGGTTCGGCACGTCGCAGATCGAGTTCGAGATCGCGTTCCTGGAGGACATCCTGGCCTGTGACGCCAACCATCTGGACGCGATGCGCACCCTGGCCGAGCTGTACACTCGCAACAGCCAGTACCGCAGCGGGCTTCGGATGGACCGCCGGGTTGTCGCCGCATGCCCCCGCGACGCCATCGCCCACTACAATCTGGCCTGCTCGCTGGCACTGACGCACCAGTTGGATGAGTGTTTCCAGGTGCTGCGCCATGCCATTCGGCTGGGCTACCGCGACCTGGAGCACATGGCGATGGACCAGGACCTCGACGCGGCCCACAAGGACTCGCGGTGGCTGGAGTTGTTCGAGCTGATCGAGGTCTGACCGCTCCGCGGCATGGCATCGCACAGGACAAGCACACGGCGCTTGTCGGAAACCTTCCGGCAAGCGCCGTTTTCGCAGGCAGATCACACTGCATGCCACGGCCGGCCTCGATGCCCGGAGTGGGTGCCCCGCCGGCCTACAGGATGTAGCGAGCCAAGTCGTCGTCGCCCGCGATGTCCTTGAGTTGCTCACGGACGTAGGCGGCGTCGATGGTGATGTCCTTCGTCTCCAGGTCCGGGGCGTCGAACGAGATGGTCTCGAACAGTTTCTCCATCACGGTGTAGAGCCGCCGCGCCCCGATGTTGAGCGTCCGCTGGTTGATCTCGTAGGCCATGTCGGCGATCGTCTCGACGGCGTCGGTGGCGAACTCCACCAGCAGACCCTCGGTGGCCATCAGCGCCCGCTGCTGTCGCGTCAGGGCGTTCTGCGGCTCGGTCAGGATGCGAACGAAATCGTCCTTGGTCAGATCCATGAGTTCGACGCGGATCGGGAAGCGCCCCTGAAGCTCGGGCATGAGGTCCGACGGCTTGGCTGCGTGGAACGCACCGGCCGCGATGAACAGCACGTGGTCGGTCCGCACGATGCCGTGGCGGGTGCTCACGGCGCTGCCTTCGACGATGGGCAGCAGATCGCGCTGGACCCCCTGGCGTGACACGTCGGGCCCGTGCTGGGCGTCGCCACCGGCCACCTTGTCCAGCTCGTCCACGAAGACGATGCCCGAGTTCTGTGCGCGGGCCAACGCCTCGCTGACAATGCCGTCGCGATCGATCAGCTTCTCGCTTTCCTGAGCGGCAAGAATGTCGCGGGCCTCGGTCACGGTGACGCGCCGCGTGCGACTTCGCGAGGGGATGATCCGCTCGAAGACATCCTGGAGCGCGGCCATTTCCTCGCCGCCGGCCATGCCGGCGATCATGCCCACCTGCGGCCGCTCCTCGATGGAGATCTCGACCTCGCGGTCCTCGAGCTTTCCGGCTCGCAGGAGGTCGCGCAGATGCTCGCGCGTTTCGGGCCGGGGCTCCTCGCCGGCTTGCGTGCCGCCAGGGAGCAGGATGTCGAGCAGGCGCTCTTCGGCGGCCGCGGCCGCCGCGGCCTCCACGGCCGTCAACGCCTCGTCGTGCACCATGTTGATGCTGATGTCCACCAGCTCGCGAATGATGGACTCGACGTCGCGACCCACGTAGCCTACCTCCGTGTACTTGGTGGCTTCAACCTTGACGAAGGGCGCTTTGACGAGGGCGGCGATGCGGCGGGCGATCTCGGTCTTGCCGACGCCGGTCGGGCCGATCATGATGATGTTCTTCGGGGCCACCTCGTCGCGCAGATCCTCGGGCAGTTGCCGCCGACGCCAACGGTTCCGCAGGGCGATGGCCACGCACCGCTTGGCGTCGTCCTGGCCGATGATGTACTTGTCCAACTGCTGGACGATCTGCCTTGGCGTGAGTTCGCTCACGGTGCTACAGCTCCTCGACCGTCAGCCGGTCGTTGGTGTAGATGCATATCTCGGCCGTGATGCCCAGAGCGTGTTCGACGATCTCGCGGGCGCCCAGGTCGGTGTGCCTGAGCAGGGCCCTGGCCGCCGCGACCGCGTACGGGCCGCCGCTCCCGATGCCGATGACCCCGTCCTCGGGCTCGATGATGTCGCCGGCGCCGCTGACGACCAGCGAGGCGTCCTTGTCCACCACCGCCAGCAGGGACTCCAGGCGTCGCAGGATGCGGTCGGTCCGCCACTGCTTGGCCAGATCGACGGCAGCGCGGCGGACGTTGCCGGCCGAGGCCTTGAGCGCCGCCTCGAACCGCTCCAGCAAGGCGAACGCATCGGCCGCCGACCCCGCGAAACCGCACAGCACCGTGTCGCCGACGCGGCGAATCTTCACGGCGTTGTGCTTGGCCACCGTGTCGCCCATGGTGACCTGCCCGTCGCCGCCCACGACCACCGTGCCGTCGCGCCGGACGCTCAGTATGGTGGTTGACCGAGACCGTTCCATGGCTGCTCCTCGATTCGGCGACTCCCGCCGACACGGCGGCCCGCCCCCCGCGTCCTGCCTCGGCTGCGGCCGCGCAAGTGGCCCGTGCGAACCAGAAGGCCGCCCGCCCGCCATACTGACGAGCATAGCGGCCTTTGTCTTCCCTGACAACACCCACTCTGGAGCCCAGTGCACCGTGTCGGCGCATCTGCGGCGGTCTCCTGGGGCGGCACCGCGGCCTACTCGGTGTGGTAGCCCACCAACGAGACGATCTTGTAGCCCGCGAGCTTGCGTCGGCCGTTCAGGAACTCCAGGTCGATGAGGAAGGCGATGCCGGCGACGCTGCCGCCGAGTTTCTCAACCAGCCGGCACGCCGCAGCCATGGTCCCGCCCGTGGCCAGGAGGTCGTCGACCATCAGGACCTTCTGGCCGGGCTTGACGGCGTCGGTGTGAATCTCCACGGTGTCGGTGCCGTACTCCAGTTCATAGGTTTCGGCCCCGGTGTCCGCGGGGAGCTTGCCCGGTTTGCGGATGGGCACGAAGCCGACGCCCAACTCGATGGCCACCGCAGCACCGAAGATGAAGCCCCGGGCCTCGACGGCGGCCACAACGTCGACGGCATCGTCGCGGAACGCGTCGGCCATCTGCCGCACAGCGGCCCGCAGGGCGCCGGCATCCTGAAGCAGCGTGGTGATGTCGCGGAAGACGATGCCGGGTTTCGGGAAGTCGGGGACGCTGCGGATCAGCTCTTTGAAGCGGCGCTCGTCGTGGCCCATGCGGTGAGTCCTCCACGGGAATGGTTGGTCCGGGAACGCGGGCACGGTCATGGCACAGGAAGTCTAGTTGGCGACTTCGGCTTCCGTCTGCTCTTCGACGTCGCCTTCCTGGCGGGCAATGGCTTCGCTGATGCGCTGAAGCGCGTCGCGTTCGATCTGGCGGACGCGCTCTCGGGTCAGGCCGATCTTCTGGCCGATCTCCTTGAGGGTCATCGGGTCGCGACCGTCGAGGCCGAATCGCATTCGAAGGATCTTGGCCGCACGCTCGTCGATGCTCGACAGAAGCTCCGACACAATTTCGGTGCGGTGGTTATCAAAGATGGCTTCGGCAGGGTCCTTGGTTCGCTCGTCGGCCAGCAGCTCCGACAGTTGCATACCGTCCTCATTGTCGGCGTGCCTGACGGGCGAGGTGAACGCCCGGGCCACGCGGGCCACGAGCGAGGTCTTCTTGAGCGGCAGGCCTATCTCCCTTGCGGCCTCCTCGGTGGTGGGCGGTCGGCCGAGTTCGCCTTCGAGCTTCTGTGTCGCCCGGCGCCACTTGCCGATCATCTCGACCATGTAGGCGGGAATCTCGATGGGCTTGGCGCTGTTCATCAGGCTGCGCTTGATCGCCTGCCGGATCCACCAGCTGGCGTAGGTCGAGAAGCGGCACCCCATGCCCGGATCGAACTTCTCGACGGCCCGAAGCAGGCCCAGGTTCCCTTCCTCGATGAGGTCCAGGAACAGCAGGCCACGATTGCAGTAGTTCTTGGCGATGTTCACTACCAGGCGGAGGTTGCTGCGGATCATCGTGTCACGGGCCCGCATGTCGCCCTTCCGCAGCCGACGGGCCAGCGACATTTCCTCATCAGGCGTCAACAGCTTGGCGCGATTGATCTCACGCAGGTAAAGCTGAAGACCAGATTCCATACGACGAGACCCCCTCGACGTCTGGCATACCCGGGAACCGCATGCGGACCTGTGTCGCAGTTCCCGCACGACTGGGTTTTCCGTCGCAACCGGGGCCACATGTCATCGGCACCGGCGAGGGACACTGATAACGGATAAGCGGCTGAGTCTGGTGAAGTGAACCCAAGCCATAAGCCCAGCGAGTCTCATTAGAGCAAGGTCCGGAGCGTTTGGCAACAGATTTTCTTGACTTTTTTGCCGTCCTAAGACTGCCCAGCCCAAAAG
>Ga0272444_10004159_pt1 | contig 12825 bp, 13 predicted proteins | sample SSMForm13_FD_201033 | JGI IMG/M metagenome (GOLD analysis project Ga0272444, IMG submission 201033) | Marine sediment archaeal communities from Little Sippewissett salt marsh, Falmouth, MA, United States - SSM-Form-13 | ecosystem: Environmental > Aquatic > Marine > Wetlands > Sediment ...
GGAGGGGGAACCGGCATCGAACTCTACCGGCGTTTCGGGCTCTACGGATGCCATGTGACTACCGGGGTACTCAACCGTATGGATTCCGATGCCGAGGCGGCAAAGGCTCTGGGCATCAAAGCTGTATTTGAAAAGCCTTTTTCTGCTATTGGTGAAGCCGCCTATAAAGAGGCTTCCGACATGGCAGGGCAGGCCGAAATACTTGTGGTAAGCGATGTTCCTTTCGGATCGGGCAATCTGATTAACCTCCGCCTGGCGAAAGAAGCGCTCGATGCAGGAAAAGAGGTATGGATTGCCGGTGGCATCGCGGAACGTGACTATACCGACGGAAAGCAGGCTGTTGAGCAGGTTGAAAAGCTTCTCGCAGAAGGTGCCCGTAGCTGGACAAGCCTGCATGACCTGATGATGGAGCTGAAGGGGGATTAAGAAAGGCAAAAGTCAAAGGGCAAAAAAGAAGCCAGAAGCCGGAAGCCAGGAGCCAGAAGGAAGGAGCAAGGAGTAGGAAAGGCTGTGCGATGAGTGGGATATGGGGGGATTGAGAAAGGCAAAAGTCAAAAGTAAAAGGTCAAAATTCAAAAAGGAAACAAGAAAAAGAAGGCAGCACTCGGAAGCTGAAGGATTATGAGTTGCAATTACTGAGTCAGAAAGCGAAAGGTAAAACAGGAGAATACAATGAAAATATATACAAGGACCGGTGACGCCGGTACAACCGGGCTTTTCGGTGGATCCAGAGTAGACAAAGACGATATCAGGGTGGAATGCTACGGTACGTTTGACGAGGTGAACTCGTATATCGGTCTGCTGCGTGCGAAGCTGCCGGTGGATCATCCATGGCAGGAGAGGCTTCAGGAGGTACAGATTGCCTTCATGAACATGATGTCTCACCTCGCCACGCCATCAGACGCTGAAAAGCCAAACAGCGTCATCCTGCCGATCGACGGAGCTGCGTTCTGCGAACGCTGGATCGATGAGCTTGAAGAGATGGCAGGCCCTTCTGATTGTTTTCTGCTTCCCGGAGGAACGGAGATATCAGCGCTTTGCCATGTTGTCCGCACGCAGGTTCGTCGGGGAGAGCGCATTCTGGTGCGTCTGATCAAGCAGGATAACGTGCACCCATCGATTCCTGTTTATGTCAACCGTCTTTCGGATCTCTTTTTTGCTCTTGCAAGAGCTGAGATGGCTGGTGCAGGCGTTGAAGAGGAACGTTGGAATTCGTTTATTTACAAGATGAAGAAATCGACCTGAATCTTATGCAATAATGGGAGAAACAGATGGAATCAATTGAATTCAAGGCATTTGTTGTTGAAGAAAAGGATGGCGCATTTTCCGGACAGATCATAAACAGAAGAGTTGATGATTTGCCGGATAATGATTTGCTGGTCAAGGTGCACTACTCATCGCTGAACTACAAGGACGCTCTCTCTGCAACCGGCAACAAAGGAGTGACGAGAGAATATCCCCACACTCCCGGAATCGACGCCGCCGGAACGGTTGTCAACGATGCTTCCGGGAAGTTCAATGAGAATGAGCCCGTTATCGTTACCAGTTATGACCTGGGAATGAATACTGACGGAGGATTCGGGCAATATATCAGGGTTCCGTCCGAATGGGCGGTCAAGCTGCCGGAAGGCATGACGATGAAGGAATCCATGCTATTCGGAACAGCAGGATTCACTGCGGGACTGTCAGTCATGCGACTCATTGAAACGGTCAAGCCTGAAGATGGTAACATAGCGGTTTCAGGAGCGACCGGAGGCGTAGGGGCGCTGAGCATAGGTATTCTTTCGAAACTGGGTTACGCTGTCTCGGCTATTTCAGGCAAGGAGCAGGAGCGCGATTTTTTGCTTGAACTCGGGGCACAGGAAGTCCTTCCGCGGCAGGACTTTGAAGAGGAGAACAAGCGTCCCATGCTGAAAGCGGCTTTTGCCGGTGTGATTGACACTGTCGGCGGTAACATTCTGGGCAATCTCATCAAGTCAACCCGGCCAATGGGCCTGGTGACCTGCTGTGGTAATGTAGCTTCTCCAAATCTCGACCTTACTGTATTTCCATTTATTCTCAGAGGTGTGTCGTTGATAGGCATTGACTCCCAGAACTGCCCCATGTCACAGAGGGAAATTGTCTGGAAGAAACTGGCCGGAGAATGGATGCCGAATAACCTTCAGGGGCTGAGCAATGAAATATCACAGGCTGAATTGTCTCACTCGATTGATCTGATGCTTGGAGGAAATCTGAAAGGACGAACAGTTGTGAACCTTGAGATGTAGTATCCGCTTCTGAACTGAGCAGGGAACTGTTGATAAACAGAAAACCTTTATGGAGAAGGACTGAGATTTCAAGGATCCGGACTCTTTGCAACAGAACAGGAGGCGAGGATGCATAACAGAAAGAGACTTGTTTGTCCGGTGGCATGTGCAGGCAGCCTTGATAACAGGATTCGTCGATGGTTGCAGGAGCCACAAAAAATATTGGCTCCTTATGTGAAAGAGGGGATGAAAGTTCTTGATCTTGGCTGCGGTCCGGGCTTTTTTACTCTTGCCATGGCCCGCATGGTTGGCGAGACCGGCAAGGTTTTCGCAGCAGATCTGCAGGATGAAATGCTTCAGAAAGTAAAAGACCGGATAAAAGGAACAGCATTTGAAAGCCGGATCATACTGAACAGGAGTGAAGCGGGCAGTATGGGTGTGTCTGAAAGAGTGGATTTTGTTCTTCTGTTCTATATGGTTCACGAAGTTTCAGACAAGGAACGGCTTTTCAACCAGATATTCTCGATTTTACAGCCTGACGGACAGGTGCTCATGGTTGAACCGCCGTTTTTCCATGTTTCGAGAAAAACTTTCGAGGAAGAGATAGCTTTTGCTCAAGACGCAGGCTTTTTTGTAGCAGGAAGGCAGAACTTTTTCTTCAGTAAATCAATTGTCTTTAGAAAGGGTTGAAAAATCAGAATTAGCGGAGAATTAGCGGAATTATGCGGTCACTTTCTTTCAGGTAATCATCAAGGAGAAATTATGAAAAACAATCCGGTCGGTTGGTTTGAGATCTATGTCCAGGACGTTGATCGCGCTAAAGCATTCTACGAGAGTGTATTCGATGGTAAACTGGAAAAGCTGGAAAGTACAGAGCTTGAAATGTGGGCGTTCCCTATGCAGGAAGAAGGCCTCGGTGCTTCGGGAGCGCTTGTGAAAATGGAAGGTTGCCCATCGGGAGGCAACAGTACTCTGGTATATTTCACGTGCAATGATTGTGCTGATGAAGCCATGAGAGCAGGAGAAAATGGTGGAAAAATCATCAGGGAAAAGTTTTCAATAGGGCAGTATGGCTTTATTGCTCTTGTCAGCGACACCGAAGGAAATATGATCGGCCTTCATTCGATGCAATAAATGGTACCTCTATGTATTGTCATGAGCGGTTCAAGTGCAAGACGAACGGAGCACAGAAACCCCTTTCTATCCGCTCAACGAAGCAATTGAATCGCGGAATAAATAAATATAGAGGTGCCCTAGAACGGACTCAATCCTGCAGCTAACCCGACGCAATGCCATTAATCCGCGAAGCGCTGGTCGTCCCAATTTTTTTCTCCTCGGAGATGGCCGCGCCCGTGGTAATCTATGAGGCAACGCTGATACGGTCACTTTCTGGTTGTGCCGGATATCCGATTCATGCCGCTACAAAACTGTAACCGCATCTCCGTTTTTTGTCCAGCTGAAGAGCCTTTTGGCGTCGTCTTCAAGGAGCCTTATACATCCGTGTGAGGCAGGATAGCCAGGCAAAGATTGCTGATGAATGAAGTAGGGGCCATCGTAGTTGATCGAAAACGGCATCTGCGCGTTATTGTATTTGATGGAGCGTTTGTGCCGTTGTTTGTAGTTCACGAAGAACTTTCCTGGCCAGGTCGGATGGGATTTCGTGCCGCTTGAAATCGGGCCCCAGAAGAGCAACAGGCCTTTTTCATAGGCTCCGAAATACTGCTCGTCGAGGAAAACGCGGACTTCCCGCTCGCCCCGGCTGTCGATGAGCTGTTGCGGTACAGGAACATATTCCGATGCTTTTTCAGTATTTACAGGGAGCAGAACTTGTTTTCCGGAGGGGATCCGCTTGCGATCCGTGCGGTTCACTTTCATGAAAATCGTCTCACATGTCACATCTTGCTCGCACAACTTACCAACAGACGCTGTTTTTTCAAGCTTCACAAGATCGAATCCCTCGGGTGCTACATCCCTTACTTCTGTATCGCTACTACCAGCCGTAGATGCGATCAGGGATGTTTTTTCTGTGATAGCTGTAGATGCTGTCACAAGAATCAACATGGTAATTATGCGAACAGTTTTCATCGCTTATCGAATTTGTTTTTATATAGACTCATTAAATATAGCAACAATTCAAACGGCTTGACAGTTCAGTAATACACTGATGCTTCTTTCTTTGTGTTGTGGTCTGCCGGCTATTCTAAGGGGATGTCCCGTAGCCTGAAAAGACTGGGTAGTATCCGGAGGATCAAGATGGGCGTATCATTCAGTGTAATGCAGACGTTAAGGGTTAGTGCGAAAAAGAGGCGATCAGGCCGAAGGAGAGAAATAGGACGGTGGCGAGAAGTATTGTCGAGTCGCTGATCTTTCGCATGGACTCTTCCTTGTTCTCCTTGTACATGCTTGCGATGACGATCACGGCAACATTATTTGACAACAGGAAATAGGTTGATGCGGGAAGGATTTCCGTGAAGGTGAAGGAGAAAAGGAGGAGTCCGGAGATCAGGCTGGTGATAATGAGAAGATTTTTTGTGTCTGGAAAAGAGAGGGTGTTGGCGATTGTTTTGATGCCACTCAACAGGTCGCCTCTGCGGTCGCGCATGTCCCACATTACTTCGATAAAAAACGCGCAGATAAATACATATCCCCAGCAGATCCACGCCTTGAGCGAAAGGGGCTTTCCTTCGAAAAACAGGGGGAGGAAGACCAGTGCGGTTGCCCAGTCGAGAGGGGGGGTGAGATTTTTAACGATGTAGATATCTTTCAGTCGTCGGGCGCCATTCAAACGTCTGGAGAGAAAGGTCGGAAAGTATTTGTGATTGTAGAGGATCCCTATCAGGATGATAAGCGACGTTATCCAGAATGCCGGTTGTCCGAATTGAAAGGCGATCAGGAGAGAAATGAAGGAAATCAGGTAGAATATCCCGTAGGTGATAAGCCCTTTGTTTTTCAGGGCGTTTTTCAGACCTTCGGGGTCGTTTGCCGCGTCTTCTTTATCATCGGTGAGCCGGTTGTCCTGATAGATGGAAAAGGTCAGCAGGAAAACCGTTACAATGGCCCAAATATTAACAGGAATATCGAAATAAATAGACCAGCTCGCGGCTCCAAGTGCAGAAAGAAGCGAGAGGTGAAGTTTATTTCTGAAAAAATAATTCGGCACGTTACGATTTTGTTTCAGGTTCTCTGTACATGGGTTTCTTTTCCGGATATCTGAGTATAGCTTTGTAGGCTTCCCAATCGATCGAAAAAAAATATTTGACCAGATACGTTTGACAGCAGTTACTGCAGGTTTTGAACCCAAATATCTTCCGAAGTTGATCGTTTCAACAAATGCGTTATGGTGTCAACTTTATACTATATAATGCGTTATGTTGAATTTTCTTACAGCGAACATCTCACGCGATGGGTTATGCGACCATAATGCAGAAAAATCGCATGTGTTGAAACCCTATGGGATTGTCGGTCATGCTGCATCTGCTTCGTTACAGGGAACTTGCGGTAGTCCACTACAGCGGTGTCCCCTGTGCCTTGCATCTACAGCATGCTCAACAATCGCTCAACTTAGGACAAAGTTACATGTTATTTTTCAATTAGTTGCCTTGTTTTCGATATTGTAATTACGGATGTTCTGGATTACTCTCAATGATTTGAAACTATACAGATTGTTTTGATTTGGAGTGACGGCTTATGGATGAACGATTGTATTTATTGAAAATAACCCTGTTGGGAATTGAGCCGAAGGTGTGGCGGATGTTTGTAGTTCCAGCGTCAATTTCTCTGGACAGGTTTCATGATGTAATTCAGATTGTGATGGGGTGGAATGACTCACATCTTCATGAGTTTGCGATTGGCAAGAAATGCTATACCGAAGAGCCTGAGCGTGGGGACGGCACTGCTGAGGAAGGTTTTCAGCGGCTGGTTGACCTTGTTAAGCGAAGGGGGCGTTCTTTTCTTTATCTGTATGATTTCGGCGATGGCTGGGAGCATGAAGTTGAGCTTGAAGAGAGCAGGTATAATGGAAAGGAGTTGCCGTCTGTCATATGGTGTCTGGAGGGAGAAGGGGCTTGTCCTCCTGAAGATGTTGGAGGTGTGCCTGGGTATGAGGAGTTCCGCATGATAATGGCTGATCCTGATCATCCTGATCATAAGGCGATGGGTTACTGGTATTCAGGCTATGATCCCTGTAATGAGGGGTTTGACCCTGACCGGTTTGTTGTCGAGAGGGCAAATGAGGAGCTGGGTAAGTTTGAACGGTGGTCACGTGACCGTATACAGTTCTGGTGAACACGGTGATCACGTGCCTTTCTTCTGATCTACATCCTTGTGGAGTCATTTCTTCGATAGAGAATGAAATGAAAAAACATTCGAAACTGGTTGAGATGCTTCTTGAGGTTATTCTGCGTCATAGGCCTCAGAGGCTGATGGATTACTTTTCCCAAGAGAAGGGATTTGATGTTGAGTATCATACAGATGCTCATTCCCTTGTGCAGAAAACGCATTATCCGGACAGTCTTCCGAACATAGAACCAACGAACTAGCAAAGAATCACCAATTGAAGTTGGGAATTACTGATAGGCATCATTATCCATTCTACTGGACCGTAACCGGATCACCGATTTTTACCCAGTTAAAGAGCTTTTTTGCGTCGGTCATAAGCAGCCGGATGCAGCCGTGAGATGCCGGGTAGCCTGGTAGTGACTGTTCGTGTATGAAGTAGCCGCCACTGTAGTTGATGGAATAAGGCATAGGCGCGTTGTGGTATTTGATGGATCGCTTGTAGCGCTGCTTGAAGTTTACGGAGAATTTGCCGGGCCAGGTAGGACGTGACTTCTTGCCGCTGGAAACCGGCCCCCAGAAGAGGAGCTTACCGTCTTCATAGGCTCCGAAATATTGCAGGGTGAGGTAAACCCGTATTTCCCTTTCTCCCCGGCTGTCATCGAGCACTTGCGGAATGGGGATGTATTCCGATGCTTTTTCAATATCTACCGGAAGCAGCACAGTCTTGCCTTTCGGAATATACTTGCGGTCATAACGGTTGATTTTCATGAAGAGTGCCTGACAGACGGAGTCCTGACCGCAAAATCTGGCCAGAGGCTCCTTTTTTTTCGGCTTCATGACGGCAAACCCTTCGGGAGCCTCTGGCGTTGCGTTTGAACCGGGATTTTGCGGGGTAGCTGTAACGCTAGAGGAGCTATTCTGTGAAATGGGCTGGTTGCTGCTCGTACTGTCAGAAAGCATGGCATTCTGCGGAGGTCTCGATGCTGCGAGCAGGAATGCCTTCTCATCGGGAACGGTGAGCGATAGGCCTATAAGCAGCAGAAAATATGCGAAAATAACAGGCATTGTTAGAATAGCTTTTCAGTTAGTGTCGCTTCGTGATTTTTCTTTTTCTGACAGAAACCCTTTTTCTTATAACGCTGAAATGGTTTTGTTTGTTTACCTGAAGAGCCGGGTATGTTCATAAACGAAAACGATGTTCCGCTTTTCTATAAACGTTTTCATAGCTTTACCTGTTAGTGAATATGATTCTTTCCTGCATGAGAGAAGATTTTGAAAATAATTTAACAAACAGGAGAGCAAATGGATTGGAAAGAGATGCTTCAAAAAGAAATGGTCGGTGTTTATCGTGCGACTGAAAAACTCATGGATCTTGTGAGTGAAGAGATGTTGACCTGGAAACCTGCTGAGGGTGAAAACTGGATGACCATGGGACAATTGCTCCATCATATCGGCACAGGCTGCGGAGGTGGGTTCAAGGGTTTTGTGACCGGAGGCTGGGGTTTCCCTGACGGCATGGATACGTCAAAGATGAAACACGAGGACGTCATCCCGTCGGCAGATCGTTTGCCGTCGGTTTCTTCGATGGAAGAGGCAAAAAACATGCTGCAGGAGGATAAAAAACTGGCAGAAGAGATGCTTGCGCAATGCAAGGAAGAAGATCTGTCCGACAAGATCGTGCCCGCGCCATGGGATCCGTCTTCGGCTGTTCTTGGCCAGAGACTGCTTCAGTCAATAGACCACCTCAAATCACATAAAAGTCAGCTTTACTATTATATTAAACTGAGCGGAGCCAAGGTCGGTACACCCCAGTTATGGGGGATGGGATGAGTGAGATATAGTTTTCAGTAGAAAAGGAATGGCAGTGAAAAGAGTTTTTATGAAGCTTGGAATTTTTATCGGTATTTTCCTTGTAACAGTTTCGTTGCTCTTGCTGTCAGTGTTGTGGTATAACAACAACAAGGTTGTCAATTGGCTCAATAATCCCCGCCCCCCCGGACAATTGATCAGCGTTGGTTCGCACAAGCTCTACACTACTGTAAAGGGGGAGGGTTCGCCGACAGTCATTCTTTTGCCGGGCATGAATGCATTTTCCTGGGGCTGGTGGGGAATTCAGGATGAGATTTCAGAAACTACCAGGGTTGTTACCTATGACCGCGCCGGGTATGGGTGGAGCGAAGCAGGGCCTGAGCCATATTCGGGCAAGCAGATCGTGACCGAACTGCACACGCTGCTGCAGCGATTGCAGATAGAACCGCCCTACATTCTTGTGGGCGCTTCTATGGGAGGGCTATATGCCAGGCATTACGCAAAACTCTATCCGGATGATGTTGCCGGTGTGATTTTTGCCGATCCTTCAGCCTGGGATGAAGCCGATCTGAGAAGCAGGCCAAAACAGGACGCGGTTGTCGCTCAACGTGAATCGCGTTCGTTCAATGAAGTATTTGCGTCATTTGGCGGTTTCAGGTTTTTCGGGAGCTATTTTCTCCGGATGCACCGTATCCCTGATTCCGTGATGCCCCTTGTCCTCGAAGCACTGTCAAACCCTGAACAGCACAAAAACTTTCAGCGTCATTTCGCCGCTCTCTATCGCGTAGATGACAGTCATTTTCTTAACGCACCTGAAGGGTTTCCCCAAATTCCTGTAAAGGTGATCGTTCAGGATTCTGACGTGACTGTGGGGGATGCCGTTCGTTATCAGGAAATCAAAGGGGATGCATCTGAAAAGAAGGCAAGGCAATACCTGCAATCCGTCAAGCAAAGGCAACGGGAAGAATATATGGGACTCTCTTCAGACAGTCAATGGATTATGGCGGAAGGAAGCGGGCACAATATTCAGCATGAACGGCCCGATCTGCTGATGCAGGTCATACGTGATATGGTCGTTGCTATCAGAAAATGAATGAAGGCAGCCGGTTTTTTTTATCTTCATCAGTTCGTACATATCTCCTGCTGACGGGAGATCCATTGGTAAACCTACGTTGAGCGATTGTTGAGCCTGCTGTAGATGCAAGGCACAGGGGACGCCGCTGTAGTGGACTACCGCTAGTTCCCTGTAACGAAGCAGATGCAGTATGACCGACAATCCCATAGGGTTTCAACACATGCGATTTTCTGCATTATGGTCGCACAACCCATCGGGTGAGATGTTCGCTGTAAGAAAATTCAGCATAACGCATCATATAGTATAAAGTTGACAGCTTAAAGCATTTGTTGAAACGATAAACTTAGGGTAAATGCATGAGACAGGTGGCATGAGTTGCAAGAAGTTATTTCCTTTCAGGGTCGGTACGACCTCCTACATCATTCCGGCGGATATTATTCCCAATATCGAGTATCTGAAAGAGATGGTGGATGATGTCGAGGTGGTGCTTTTCGAGTCCGACGAGATCAGTAATCTCCCTTCTGCCGATGATATCGAGACACTTCGTCGAATCGCGGAGGAGCATGATCTGACCTACTCGATTCATCTGCCGATGGATGTCTATCTCGGACATGCTCAAGAACCTGTTCGGAGGAATTCGGTGGACAAGTGCCTCAGGATTATCGATCTGACTCAGCCTCTCGAGCCCTCTGCGTACGTTCTGCACTGTGAGGCCGGTTCGGGGATAAATATCAACAGGTTAAGCGGCGAAGAGCGTCATGTTTTTCGTGAGAGTTTTCTGGCTTCGATGGACATGCTGCTTGAAAACGATCCTGTATCCCCGCGTGATATCTGTGTCGAAACGCTCAATTATCCTATAGCGTGGATCAGTTCTGCCATTGAATACTTCGGGCTTTCACTGACGCTTGATATCGGGCATCTTGAACTCTACGGCTATTCTGTCAGTGAACATCTTGACAGGTTTTTGTCATCCGCCCGTGTACTGCACATGCACGGTATCAAGGATGGAAAGGATCATACAGGGCTTGAGCACATGCTCCCTGAAACGCTGGATATGGTCATGAAGGTGTTGTTTGAAAACCCTGACCCCGAGAGGGTGTTCACGATGGAGATTTTTTCGGAAAAAGAGCTTGATTCTTCATGCCGTGAACTGATGAAATACAGTTGTTAAGAGGTGGCCTGTCGGTTCTCCGGGGCTGTTGTTTCCCCTTCGATCTCTTCCGCCGGGATTTCCGATTGTTCGACTGGAGCAACGGGTTCCTGAATAGTGAAGTCTATGCCGTAGAGATAGTCATTTGAAATGGTGACCTGTTTATGTGTGTCCGATACCGAAATCGTGTAGGAGCCGGGTTGCAATCCTTTTGTTCTGTAATATCCGAAGAGGTTTGTTACTGCCATGTCCAGTCGTTCACCGCTTTCATCAATGACGTTCACCGTCACTCCTTCAACCGGTTCAGAGTCGAATCCGGTAACTTTTCCGGCAATGGCATACTCTGCATACACCGGAATGATGATTTCGCTTACTGCCCCATTGAGTACTTCTACATAGGTTGTTTTTTTCGATACATTGAGCTCGAGAGGGAGTTTTTCTGTATCCACTTCGACTGCATAGACTCCCGGTTTAAGGTTGCCGACGAAAAATGATCCATCAATTTGGCGCTGTCCCAGTTTTTTCCTGTTCAGGAGAATGCTGACATTGTTGATGTCCGAGGATTTGAGATTTGTCTCATTCATGATTTTCAGAGAACCGGCAAGGCCGCCTCTTGTATGGCTTATAGCGGTGCGATTGATAGGGTAGAACCGCTTGCCGGACCGTCCGATATCCCAGGTGGCGGTTAAGGCGACGTACTGTCTGGCATCTGGCGGGACAAGATTAGAAAAGTTATCCTCAGTCTCAAGCTGCTGGGCGTTATTCATGTTATAGCTGTACTGCACGCTCATCTGGAGTCCCGCATTGAAGAATTTGTTCCATGATACGGAGTAGCCTGTCTGATTTCCAGTATTTGATATTCCCATCCGTACAAGGTCAAAACGGTTTCCTCCGGGGTACCAGTCGAAATAGATGCTTGCGACCTTGCTTGCTGTATCAAAGGCATGCGAGTAGAGCGCTCTGCTTTGCAATGAACGGCTGAGATCATAGCTCAGATCGGCGTTGAGTATCCTGTTTTCATAGGTGACGGAAAGATCGCTTTTTGATGTCAGGTTCAGGCCGGCCTCGTAACGGTATCGTTTTTCATCGTTCGGTAGCGCGGAAAGCATCAAGCCCGGCATGACGTACCAGTATACTCCAGGGAGAAGATATTTGTCAATCGGTTCATCGCCGGTCTGATTGTATTTCCCGTAGAGCAGCAGGTCGATTGGCTGGAAAATACCTGTATTAAACCTGAAGGAATGATTTGTCTGAGATTCCTGATCTTCTCTGGAGAACCCTTGCTGGCCTATGCGTCCATAGTAAGAGAGCGCCCACTCCGTTCCGTTGCCTTCAAGTCGGTAATCCGCTGCATAGCGGTTATTCGATCTTGCTCCATACAACGCGACTCCCCAGTTGCCTCCTATGGAGAGAACTGCCCCGGCAAAAGCCTCCCTGTTACTGTTTTCAGGGTTGTACTGGACTCCGGCCTCCAGCGTCAATCTGTTGTGGACGCCGTAGAGTATATGGCCGAATCCGGTCCATGATGTGCTGTCACGCTTCTCGTTATCCAGAGGATTACCGATGATTCCGCTTCCTGTCCTGATCAGCAGTTCATGTGCCGGGAGGGTTCGGTTCAGAATCGACATGGTATAATCAAGAATCTCGAGCGGTTTTTCACGCAGGGTTCTCTCGTAAATATAGACTTCGGTTTTTCTCAGGTCGGTAGTCATTCGTACGTTGCGGAAAATAAACCTGCCGTTCAGTCCCACACGCTGACGGGCTACGACGATGCCTTCAAGCCTGAGTTCGGCTATCGAGGCCGGCGGCGCATTGCCTTCTATGGTTCTTTTTTGTGACCGGTCCATCGAGAGAAATGCGTCAGAGTCTGTGTAGCGTTCGAAATCAAGCTGACTGAGAATCGTTTTATTGTTCCACCCGAACTGGACTCCAGTAAAATCCAGGCTCGGCAGAAGTGAAAACAGGTCAGATGAGCCGGTACCGGCCCTGAATGCGGAGTTGTTGTTGTAGGTTGTCCAGTGATAGTTCTGCGGGGAATAGGCTGTTGTCGGATCGCCTTCAAGCGTTATATCCCAGACGCCGCCTGCTAAGCGTCCGCCTGTTTCGAGAAGCAATTCCTTGTCAATACTCCCATCAAATTCGTACGACAGCTGCGGCTCTAATCTGAGAAAAGAGATGGAGCTGGAAGGAGCTCGAATATCAGGTGAGATAACCGGAGCCGAATGTTTTTTCCGGGAAGGCTGGCCTGGAGACCATGGTACGTTCAG
>Ga0272444_10004160_pt1 | contig 12821 bp, 9 predicted proteins | sample SSMForm13_FD_201033 | JGI IMG/M metagenome (GOLD analysis project Ga0272444, IMG submission 201033) | Marine sediment archaeal communities from Little Sippewissett salt marsh, Falmouth, MA, United States - SSM-Form-13 | ecosystem: Environmental > Aquatic > Marine > Wetlands > Sediment ...
GATCCGAGGAGAGGGCGTTCAGTTGCGATATGACGGTCAGGAGGACGTCGAGAGATCGTTGGCGATTTCCGGGGTCGGCGTCGCCGAGGCGTTCGATGAGCTGCTCGACAACTTCCTGGGCCTTCTGCCACAGGCCGGAGCGCACCAGTTGATGGAAGGCGTCGGCGGCTTCGGCCACGGAGCCTTTCTTCTGATCGGACTCAAAGATGCTGGCCAGGACGTCATCGGCCCGGTTGCGCCGGGCGATTTTGATTTTTCCGGTGATGCTGGCCGGATCTCCGACCTCGGCCGGGAGTTCCAATTGGCTGGTGATATCTTCACCCAGTTGCTGCACGATTTTGTCGTGTTCGGGGTGGTAGGCGGCCAGTTTGGTGGCTGCGATAAGTTCCGAGAGGACCTTCGAGCGGATCGCTTCGTCATCGGTGCCCCGGAAATCATCGGCCATGCGGGTCAGGACGGCCCGGATGCGTTCGACGGACAGGGAGGCGACCTTTTCGGGAAGCACATATTCGACGAGGGCGGGGTCGTAGTCAATCCAGAGGGCGAGCAGTTGATCCTGGTCGGCTTTGCGAATGACGGCCAACTGGTGGATGTCGTCGGCGAGTTGATCGAAGCAGAGGCGTTTGACCGAGAAGTCGCCTTCGACATCGCCTCGGTACTGTTTCTGTTTTTCGAACAGGTTATAGGCCCGCTCGGAGTTGACTTCGATGGTGGTGATGCCAGACCGGTGGAGGAACGAGCTAATCTGGGCATCCGGCCTGGAGACATCGACCCGGTCCACGAAGCGTTCGATGAAGGCTGCGAAGTCGTTCATGTTCATGCTTCGTTCGAACAGGAGGGCGGAGACATCCGACCACTGCATGAGTTGAATGATCTGGCCGTTGAAGATCGAGTCTTTCAGCCAGATGTTGATAATATGCAATTGGCCACGCTGAAGGTTGAGGCTCACGAACCGCTTATAGTGGAATATCTGTGAGAGAAGCAGGAAGGGTTTTTCCAGCGCCTTTCGTGAGAGTGGGTGGCCCGGGCCGTAGATGCCCATTTTCTTGCAGGCCACAGCCAGTTCTCGGGCCAGGGCGTGGGCGGTTTCGTTAAGATCCGTCTTCAGTGAGGTTTCGCTGATCACTCTGCTTGCCATACTCATACCTGTCGCCAAGACATGTTATTTTGCCGCGGCTTGTAGCCACGTACACTCGTCGACCGTCAGTAACGGGCGGCACGTCGATCGAACCGTTCACCCGGGTGCTGTCGATCACGGAACCGTCGACCCCGTTCAGGCTCACCACGAGTCCGGCGGCGGTAGCCGCGACGACTGTCGAGCCGATCGCCACCGGGGAGGCCTTTATGACTTCGTCGACAGTGACGGTCCACAGCGGCCGTCCGGTGGCGGCGTCGAGCGCCGCGACCTGTCCCCCGCTGTGGCCGACAAAGACGCGTTCGTCGGTGACGGCAGGCGAAGTCCAGATCGGTCCATCCAGCGTGGTGCGCCAGACGACATTGCCGGTAGCCGGATCGAGCCCGTACACGTTGCCCTCCGTGTCACCTGCGTATGCCAGTCGGCCGATAGCGACCGGGGCAACGAGGGGACCATCGAGGTTGACCTGATATATCAGGTTGCCGTTGCTCGGCGAGAGCACGTACAGCACGCCTCGGTCCGATGGCTGATACAGTTGGCCGTCGTCGAACGACGCTGAGCCGACGAAGCGCCCCTCCGCAGAGAATCGCCACTGCCGGAGGCCATCGAGGCTCCAGGCGGCGATTTCGCCCTGCCCGGAACTGACAATCAGGCTACTATTTACAAGTATCGACCCCGGGGAAGCATCCTTTACGTCGGTCTGCCAGAGTACCTTCCGGTTTAACAGGTTGATGGCGTACAACCGGTTCTCTTTTGGCGACAGAGAGTAGAAAGCAATCGAATCCTGTATAACCACCCCAGTTTGGGGTATTCCTTTGCTTTTGAGGCGGCCCAGGTGATCTCCTGAGGCCAGGTCGTAGAATCGAATTTTCTTTTTGGCGTCGGCGAATACCAGGGCGCCGTGGTAGATGGTCAGGGGGCCAGCCGGCTTACCGCTGGTTTTTTTCTCCCAGACCAGGCCCAGGCGTCCGGAGAAGGCGATATCCGGGGCGGAGCCGACAGCCGAGACTTCTCCCCTGACGAACGGCCAGGGGCTGGGAATATCGAGCCGCTCGCGCTTAAGCTTGTAGCGATTGCTGCAGCCGCCGGCGATAATGACGAAGCCTAGCAGACAGGCGGTGAAAACAATAGCTGCAGTTCTCATCAGAAGTTCCATCCAAAGAGGAAGTCAAAATCAGTTCGGGGGCTGATGGACTTAAAATCGGTAGTGCGGCTGAAGTCGAAGCGGAGCAGCACGACATAACCGAGGGCAACCCTGAAGCCGCCGCCGAAAGAGCCGTAGAACTGATCGAAGTCGTCATCCCATGCGGAACCGACGTCGAAGAAGAGAGCGCCGCGAATGCCCCGGAAGCCCAGGCCGCCGATCGGGAAGCCTATGATCAGGTCATCGATGAGAGGGAAGCGCAGTTCATTCGATGCGAAGAGGATATTTCGGTTGTAGAAGGCTCTTCGGTCGAAGCCTCGGAACGACCAACTGCCGCCCAGGTAGAGCCGTTGCGGTTCGATGCCGGACGAGGAATATGCGAAGAGGCGATTGGCGAAGGCCGAGTACTTCCCCAGACGGAAGTAGTGCCGGAGGTCGGCCATGGCGAGCGTGTTATAATTTCGCCCTTCGCTGATCGAGTTGGTCATACCGACCGAGACGTTATACCGTCGGCCCTCGATCGGTCCGGAGATATCCCACAGGGAGTTGTCGTAGACCCAGCGCAGGTAGTTGGATACGAGCAGACCCTCGCGGATCGGCAAGCCGTAACGTCGCTCTTTCTTTGCGTATCGCCCGAGCGTGGTGAACTCAAGGCGGTGGAATTTCGAGATCGGGTAGCTCAACAGGCCGATCATGCCGGCCTGGCGCTCGTAGTAGTACAGATCATAATCGTTGTAGTATTCATCGTAGAGGTGGAACGCGCCGAGTCCCCAGTTGAGACGGTTTTGCCGGTTGAGGTAGGTTATGCCGAAGTTGAAGGCATCGAACAGTTCGTCGTTGGTCTCGGCGGTGTTGGTCAGCAGCAGATAGAACGACTTATCTCCGAGCATATCCGACATGGCGACCTGCAGACCGCCCATGGAGCCGTAGACCGGGTCGTAAGCAATCGAGGACTGGGCGATATCGAAAGAATACCTGGTTTTGTAGCGTATCGAAGCTTTGCTGTAACGATGGTCGATCTGGGGCGGTGTCCAACCGGCCTGGGCCAGCGGCAGTGGCTGCTGGATCTCCGGTGGGCTTTCGGGAACGGGCATCAGGTAGATCTGGTATGACTGGTCCTGGTAGCCCGTATACACCAGCCGGGCCCCGTCGGCAGTGAGTCGCGGCGAGAGCACACCGGTGACGAAATCCGTGAGCCGGGTCAGTCTACCGCTGTTATCGAGCTTGAACAGGTTGTACGTGCCGCCTCGATTGGAGGAGAAATACACGCCATCGGCGGTCGGCTCCGGAGACTGGTCCTCGAAGTTACCAAAGGTGAGTTGGGTAATCCGTCGAGTGGCTAAATCAATCTGGAACAGATTCAGGGCTCCCTCGGGGCCATAGGCACCGCGATCGGAGGCGAAATAGAGTATGGCGCCGTCGGGGCTGAAGGCCGGGTCAACGTCGTTGTAGATGTCGTTGGTGACCATCTCGAGGTCACCGACGGAGAGATCGAGAATGTACAGGTCGGCATAACCGGACTTTCTGATTCCGGTGAAGACAACTCGGCCGCCATCGGGCGAGAATCTCGGCGATCGAACGGAAACGAGCGAGTCAAGACGATAGCGGTGGATGACGCGGTCTTCATGCAGGTCGTACAGGTTGATGACGTCCGACTCCTTGGATTTGGCGGAGAAGACGATACGGCCGCGCTCAGAGACATCAATGCTGGACCGGAGCAGGTGCAGTGACTCGAAGGCGGCAGATCGCTCTCCCTTGAGCAGCGTGCGTACATGATCCTTGCTGTTGCGGGCGGGTTTCATGTAGAGTCCGGAGTAACCCATACGGTTGGCCTTGAAGACGATCCACTCCTCCGCACCATCACCGTCGTCCCAGACGACGGGCACACCGACCTCGGTGTAACCTTCGAACGTCAATTGTTCGGATTCCATCTTAGGCAAGCCGAAATCGGCCATTTCAGGGTAGTACCGCTTCTGGAGATGATACTGCCATTTGCGGGACAGTTCCTCAAGATCGTCACCGAGGGTAAGCTTCACTATTTCCTCGAAATTTCGTCCTTTGTACCAGTTCTCGAACAGGAGGGTGAGCTTGTCACGGCCGTAGTGTTCCTCGATGAAGCCGCACACCGACTGGCCGAGTTTGTAGACGAAGAAACTGCCGTTATAGACCCAGAGTCTATCGATCGGAACCAACCGCCCCGCGAGGGACATGTCCTTGATAATCATGTCGCCGGTAGTGTTCCACTCATCGGACCAGTGTTCGGCGATTCCTTCGGTAAACCACAGCGGTGGATAGGCGAACCGTATACGCGACTGACGATCGGCCACGGCGCTGAGTTTGGAGAACGTGAACACGTGTACCAGTTCGTGGCGCAACACGTGCACGAAGTCATGATAGGAACCGTAGAACGGCAGGACCACGCGACCCTTAAGGAACTCGGTAAAACCGCCGACGGCTTCGGGCAGCAGATTGGGCAATACGTTGGTCTGGGCGAAATAGGCGGGGGCCGAGTAAATGATCAGCGGGATCATTCGGGGCACTTCGTGGTTGAAGCGCGCCGACAGGCTGTCGTAGGAGTCTTCGGCGATGCGGGCGGCGATGTTGGCGATGTCTTCAGCTTCCGGATAGAAGTAAATCCGGAAGTGCTCGGTGGTCATCACCTGCCAGTCGAACTTGGTGTACTGTACCTTATTTTTGCCGAAATAGTACTGGCCGTAGGAGGCCGAGGCCAGTCCAAGGACGACAAACAGCACCAGCAGGATCAGACGCGCCGCGGAGGTCGAGGTATGCATGCCGCGTACATTCATGAAGTCGAACCGTGCTTTGCACCTAGCGTTCATTATTCGTAACAATATAGATGACGGACGAGTTCAGCGCCCCGCCCAGTGTAAAAGCGAATGGGGCGAAAATTGCCCGATATTCCGTATGTCGGCAGACATTTTCGATAGATAACCTACTGCCTGATTCCGGTTCGGCAGCCGCAGGCAGTGCATTCTCCTTTCTCAACACCGGTGACGGTAATGCGGTAGCCGGTCCGCTCGATCAGCACCCGGCCACATCCGGGGCACAGAGTGTCCGAGGCTCCGGGAACGGTGATATTACCCAGGAAAACGTACTTCAGCGACCGAGCGGCGATGTCACGCGCGCGGAGCATCGTAGCGGCCGGGGTAGCCTCGTGATTCATCTGGTAACTGGGGTAGTAAGCCGAGAAATGGAGCGGTATGGTCTCGGAGATCGAAGCCACGAAAGTCACCAATTGGCCTATTTGTTCGTCGCTGTCGTTTTCGTACGGGATAATGAGATTGGTTATCTCCACGTGGACGCCGGCGGCGAAGGACTGACGAGCGGTTTGCAGCACCGGCTCGAGTTTGCCCTTGCAGACACGCTTGTAGAAAGACGGATTCATACCTTTGATATCTATGTTCATGGCATCAGTGACGGCCAGCAGCTTCTCTAGCGGCTCGGGGTTGATATACCCGTTAGTTACCAGCACGACTTTCAGGCCAATCTCGCGCAGGAGTGGAGCGACGTCCATTATGTATTCGTACCATACTATCGGCTCAGTGTAGGTGAAGGCGACGCCGATGGAGTTGTAGCGCCGAGCCGCCGTGACCAGGTCTTCGGGAGACGTATATTCGGTATGCGTTTCTTTCTGTGATATCTGCCAGTTCTGACAATGGCGACAACCGAGGTTGCAGCAGTTTGGGCCGGTCGAGACGATGTCGGTGCCCGGATAGAAGTGATACAGGGGCTTCTTCTCGATTGGGTCGATGGCCAGGGTGACCAGTTCGCCGTAGTTATCCGTCACCAACTCGCCGCCGCGATTGTAACGACTTCGGCAGATCCCGCGCTTACCGTCGGTCAGTCGGCAGTTGGCGGGACACAGGCGGCATATGACCTTGTTGTCCTCCATCCTGTCGAAATATGCAGCCGTTTTGATCATAAGCGTTCCCGTAGCATATATTCTACGGCGGTCGGCAGATCGTTGTGTATTCGTTTCTTGTCGCCCGGGAGAGCGGCCACTGTTTTCTCGTGCTCTGGGCCGTGCCCGGTCAATACGAGATATGATTGACAGCCGAGCACGCGGCCGAGGTTGACATCATCGGCTTTATCACCAATGACGACGGAGCGTCTAAGGTCCAGGTCCAATTGCAGGGCGGCCTGTTCGGCCATGCCGGGTCCGGGCTTGCGGGTGTCGCTGGATCGGGCGAATTCGGTGACGGAGCCGTCTTTGTGGAAGGGCGAGTAATAGAACCCGGCGACCTCTACCTCCTGGGCCAGCAGCAGGTCCTGCACGCGGGCGTTAACCCGCTCGACATCGTCAATGCTCATCAGACCGCGCGCCACGCCGGATTGGTTGGACAGGATGACCGGGCTGTACCCGGCTGACTGTGCTTTTGCGAGCGCCTGCGCCGCCCCGGGTATCAATTCTACGCCGTCGGGGTCGGCGAGGAAGTTCTTGTCGACGATAACGGTGCCGTCGCGATCGACAAACAGTGCCGGGCGGGATTTTGCCTGCAGGTGCAGGATATCATTCGCCTGATCGTACACCATATCGGGTTCTATCCGGTCAAAGCAATATCGCTTATCGCGGAAACAGTCCCTTTTGCCGTGCAACGAGCACGGTCGACATGGTTCGTCAACCTGGACAATTCGATCATGGAGGCCACGCGGCGCGAAGCCGAGAGCCGGGTGCGTTGCTCCGAAAACGGCAACGACGGGCGTGCCGAGGGCGGATGAGAGGTGGGCCACGCCGGAGTCGTTCGCGAGGGTCAGTTGCGCCTGCGCGACAACGGCAGCGAGATCCTCAAGGGGCAAACCGACAAGTTCGGCGTATGCGCCCGGTGGGAATGATTCGTGTAGGCCGGGCACAACATCGGTTGACGTCGCCACGGCCCAGAGAATGCGGCAGCCCTTTTCCTGGTGGAGTCTGCGGGCCAGTTCGGCGAATCGCTCCAATCCCCACTGTTTGTTGGGATGCGCCGCCCCGGGGGCAATGACGACCAACGGACCATCGCCCGACAGCTGCTCAACGTGCGGTTTGTTCAGCCGCGAAGCGTCCAGCACGGGTCTGGCGCAATACGGCGCAAAGCCGAGGTGTTCGAGGCAGGAGTTATAGAGATCGATGGTGTGCGGCCAGCTTACGGGCAGCCTCTTGCCGTGGCGACGGACGATATGCTGGCGCTCGATCCGTCGTTTGGGGTATACGAGCGTCCGGTCCGCCGTGACGGTCTTGCGGGCGAGCCATGACCTGAGGTTACCGTGCAGATCGACCAGGGTGGTGAAATTCCGCCGGTCAAGATCCAGCAGGGTGGACATGTAGGACCACGAACCGGCGTCGTTTGGCAAGGTGACGATTTCATCCACGCCGTCAAACAGCTCCACCAGGGGTGCGAATTGCTCCTTGGTGAAGAACGTAACGAGCTGGTCCGGGTCGTTGAGCTTAAGATTCAGCGCCGCGGCGGATGTCAGGATTACATCCCCCAGCGACCCCAGACGAATGATGAGAGTTTTGCGAGACATCTACCGGAAAAGATACAGGCCTATCAGGCCGAGGGCAAAGCAATAATAGGCGAAGTACTCGAATCGGCCCCGCTTGATGACGGCCAGAACAACGTAGACCGCCATGAGACCGGTGGTAAAGGCGGCGATGAACCCGGCCAGATAGGCGCCGATGACGCCCTGGTCGAGGGCAGCCAGGTCACCGAACTTCAGAACGGCAGCTCCTCCGATGGCGGGAATAGCCAACAGGAACGAAAACTCCGCGGCGTCGGCGGGCCGGACGCCGGAGGCCATGCCGGCCACGATGGTTGATCCGGAGCGGGACACCCCGGGGAGTATGGCCAGAGCCTGGCCGAGTCCCATTGCCACCGCTCTCGGTAATGTCACCGAGCCGCTGCTGTTTTTGAAGAATCGCGAGACGAAGAGAATGGCGCCGGTGAGCAGAAGCATGGTGGAGACGAGGAGAGGGCTGTCAAAAGCGCGGTCGAAGAAGTCTTCAAAGAGCAGCCCGACCAGTCCGGCGGGAATGGTACCGATGATCAAGTAGCCGACGATGGCCCGATCTTGTCGAGCGTCACGTTTGTACAGCGAGGTGATCAGGCGCCAGAGTTTCGCGCGGAAATAGACCAGTACCGACAGCAACGTGCCGAGATGTACGACTATTTCGAGGGCCACGCCGGGGTCGGCGACTCCCAGTGTTTTCTGGGCAAGCACGAGGTGGCCCGACGATGAGATGGGCAGGAACTCAGTGAGTCCCTGAATCACCCCGAGTATGATGGCGTCGAGATATGACATCGGAGGACAAAAAGGCCCCGCCAGGCGGGGCCGGACGATATTCTTTGCGCTTCAAGATTACATAACGTTGAAGGAGATTCCAAAGAAGCCGCCATCGTTGCCGTCGAGCTGGAACTCACCGAAGAGCGACATGGCCGGGGTCAGTTTCCAGGCTACACCGGCATTAAGTCCGAATTTGAGGTTTGACTCCGAGTCGTCGCCGTCGAAGCCGGCGGGCCAGTCGAAGCTGATTCGCTCAATGCGCAGATTGAGGCGGCCATAGGGCGTGATAGTCTGGCCGTTGGTCATATGAAACGGGTACGAGATCGTGCCACCGCCGCCGATTTCCAGCGCAGAGACGAAATCGCCACCAAGGTATTCAAGACGACCATCAAGAGCCAGATCGAAGGGGTGGTCCGAGACCGCGTCCATCATATCGAACAACTGATACTTGATATCGATGGCAAAGCACAGCTCAGCATCGGCACCTTCGCCCGGATCATACAGACCAGCTCTGATGCGGCCGTCCATGTAGTCCGAAAGTCCATAGGTGAAACTGCCGTAGAACGACGTTGCATCGGCGATCCCGACTCCACCGCCGAAGTCGCCGTGTCCCTGTCCGATGGTTCGGGCCGTCCACTGATGTCCGAAGACCGACCCGACGGCGTCGATGGCGTGGGTATTGACAGCGCAGACCAGTAGCAGGGCGACAACGATAATGCCAGCTTTTCTCATAATCATATCCTTCCTTAGATGAATTGCATCCCTCATATTACACGCAAAACTTATCGGGGGGTTGCGGACAGTCAAGTAAAAACAGAGTTAACATGGCATTTGTTTAGTTGACAAGCCGGAACGTCGGGGTTTTTTTTCAAAGCCAACGGGTTGGCAGCGACACCTCCGGCCGCGGCAGATGGCATCTGTGAGCGGATCGACCCGACCCTTCGAGCTTGAACTCGCGCACGATAACCCGGAGTGGCATGGATGGAGAAAATTAGAGAGCGCTGGGGCTCCAAACTCGGAATCATTTTGGCCGTAGCGGGTTCAGCCGTCGGCCTGGGTAATTTCCTCCGTTTCCCTTCACAGGTCGCCAAGAACGGGGGCAATGCTTTCATCATACCCTACCTGGTTGCGCTGGTGCTGATCGGCATTCCTCTGGTATGGGTTGAATGGACGGCGGGGCGTTTCGGCGGAGGTCACGGCCACAGTTCGGCGCCCGGCATTTTTCAGCGGTTGTGGAAGAACAACCCCATCGCCAAGTATATCGGGGCGGTCGGTATTTTCGGGCCGTTCGTGATCTACATGTACTACGTGTATATCGAGTCCTGGTGTCTGGCCTATGCGTACTACTGCCTGATCGGCCATATGAACTTCACGTCGTCTGACGCCTATGTTCAATTTCTTCAGTGGTACCAGGGGGTGGATAGTCCGGGGGTGTTTTCGGGCTCAATGCCGGCAGTGGTATTTTTCCTGATCACATTTCTGATAAATATATCCGTGACCTATTTCGGGATACGGGGTGGGATCGAGCGCTTATGCAACATTGCCTTGCCCACTCTTTTCGTTATGGCGGTCGTTCTTGCTATCAGGGTGCTGACCCTCGATGCGCCGGCCGGTGCGCCGGAGGGTCAGACTTCGATGGGCGGCATGGGCTTTTTATGGAATCCGGATTTCTCGTCACTGCTCAAACCAAAGGTATGGCTGGCTGCGGCCGGCCAGGTGTTTTTCACCATGTCTGTGGGTATGGGTGTTATTCTGACCTATTCGAGTTATCTTCGCAAGAAAGATGATATCGCGCTTTCGGGCCTTACGGCCGCCTCGACAAACGAGTTTGCGGAGGTTGTACTCGGCGGGTCGATCATAATTCCGGCGGCATTCGTATTTTTCGGGCCGCAGTTTCTTGCTGATCCTTCGCATCTGGGATCGTTCGATCTGGCCTTTTTCGCCATGCCGCAGATTTTCGCAGGTGTGCCGGGTGGATCTTTCTGGGGTTTCATGTGGTTCGGCATATTGTTTCTCGCCGGGATAACGTCGTCGGTGTCGATAACACAACCCGGGGTGGCGTTTCTCCAGGATGAGTTGAATCTCACACGGCCGAAGGCGGTGGCGATGTTCGGTATTGCGGCGTTCATTCTCTGCCAACCGGCGATGTGGTTTCTGCACCGGGGAGTGCTCGATGACCTGGACTTCTGGGGCAGCAATCTGATTATCGTGTGCGGCGCGGCTATCGAGATCATCCTGCTGGCGTGGGTGTTCGGTATCGACAAAGCGTGGAAAGAGCTTCACGAGGGCGCCAGCCTGAAGGTGCCGATCGTTTTCAAGTATATCATCAAGTACGTCTCCCCCACGCTGCTGCTGGCCATGCTGGGCTGGTGGTTTGCGACCGAGTGGTGGTCGGTAATCACGATGAAGGACGTACCCTCGGAGAACATTCCCTACGTGCTCGGTCTGCGGCTTTTACTGCTGGGGCTGTTTGTGCTGCTGCTGGTGTTGGTTTATGTGGCCTGGAAGAGAAAGCGGATGACGGCGAGGAGTGAATCATGACGGTCGGCGGGTGGATATTCCTGATTGTCTGCTGGGGTATAATCATTTCCCTGGTGACGTTCTGCTATCTTCGTATCCTGCAGGACAACGGTTCCGGCGACACGCCTGAGGAGCAGTAGCCGACGGCGGTTGGTGTTATTCGGGGAGGGCGAGGTATCGAACGGCCTGTTCGATGAGTCGGTCGCGGTCGAAGCCTTCCAGTTCGACGGATTCAAGATACTTCACGAAAGCGTGATCGAGCCTTCCGATGGCGGTTCGGCCGAACAGCTGTGTCTGCTCATCGTCTTTTCGTCTCTCAAAACGAATATCCAGCGAGAATGAGTTCTGTTTCAGTTCGGTGAGCATGTTGGGCGGCATAGTCTTGATGGTTTCCTCGCTGACGCCAGCGATATTGACGCGGACTATCTTTTCGGCGCTGTTCACCCGGTCGAGGTGTTCCTTGATTTCCGATACAAGTTGATCGCCTCGTTTGCCGGTGGCATCAATGGTGGCGATGTCGGCCATTTCGCGGCATTTGACTTCACGGAAGGTAACATTGAAGGGATCCAGGTCGATCTCGGCGAAGCCCTTGGCGGCGGCGCGTTCGGACTGTGACAACCGTTCGGTGGAGCCGGCGTAGAAGGCCCTGGGTGCGACCTGGCAGAAGTTGTGGAAATGACCGAGGGCGGTGTAGTCAAAGTTCGTCATCAATTCCAGCGGCAGTTCCTGCTCCCCGAGATCGGCCATTGAGAATTCCGGCATGCCGGCCGCGACGCCGTGCAAGACCAGCACGTTGAAACGGGCGTCGGGGTCCGGTCGGCATTGCTCGAGAGCCTGCCGTTGTGCCTGGGTGGTCAGGGCATGCGGCAGAGCCGTGATTCTGACGCCGCGAATGTCAAAATGCGAGAGCGAGGGTCCGGCAGCCACATACAGATTATCTATTGGTGCGAAAATCTCCAGGGCGGCGCCGAGGTGGGGCTGCTTGGGGGCATCATGATTGCCCGTTATTATGACGGTCGGAATGCCGTGCTCCTCGGCGAGGCGATAGAGCTGCTGACCGGCAATGGCGATGATGCGGTTGAGGGGTCTTACGGAGTCGAACAAGTCACCGGCGTGAATGCACAGATCTGGGTTGATCTCGATGATACGGTCGACGGCCTCGATGAAGCTGTTGATGATGTCTTCCTGCCTGATAGTCAGGCCGCTCGGCCCCCGTCGTGGATAACCGCCGCCAGCGCCGAGATGAGTATCGGAGAAGTGACACAGCTTCATGGGGCGCAATATAGGCCAAACAATGTGAGAGGGGAAATCGATTCTGAGGCGGTGGAAGCGCCGAGCCGAGCTACCGCTCGACGCCAGACATGTCTAGTAGATGCCGTACTTGGCAATCCGGTCACGCAGAGTGTTGCGCGAGATACCCAGAGCCTCGGCCGTCTTCACCTGGTTGCCTTCGTACTGTTTCAGACACGAGGCAATCATGGCCCGTTCCAGGGCCGACTCCAGGAAGTGGTAGACCTGGCCGTTGGAGCTGTTAATGAGCTTGGGCATGATCGGGTCGACGATCTTACGGAAGGTGTCCGTGTAATCTTCCTGCAGTTCGCTGAGATTGATGTCGAGCTTAGGATTGTTCTCCGTCAGGCTCGGGAAATCATCGGGCTGCAAAGTGTCGTTTTTCGACATCACCATGGCCGTGTGAACGTTGTTCTCCAGTTCACGCACATTGCCGGGCCAATGGTATCGCAA
>Ga0272444_10004161_pt1 | contig 12816 bp, 13 predicted proteins | sample SSMForm13_FD_201033 | JGI IMG/M metagenome (GOLD analysis project Ga0272444, IMG submission 201033) | Marine sediment archaeal communities from Little Sippewissett salt marsh, Falmouth, MA, United States - SSM-Form-13 | ecosystem: Environmental > Aquatic > Marine > Wetlands > Sediment ...
CGATGGACGGCAATCCCCTTTGGTGCGTCGATCCCAAGCTTGACCTGTGATCCCTTGATCTCCAGAACGCTGACAATGATATCATCACCGATGGTTATCTTTTCATCAGACTTCCTTGTCAGTACAAGCATAGCGCCCTCCCTGGCGCACACAAGTATTCATGGCCCCTTTGTCCTACATGTAGTCGAGCAGACTCATCTGAAGCACCTTGGAAGCCGAAGAGAGGGCGGCCTGATAAGCCAATTCTTTGGCCTGTAAGTCCAAGATGGCTTCAGCGATGTCCGCATCCTCAATGTTGGAAAGCCTTTCGGTGTTGGTAAGATCCAAATTCTGAAAGATGCTTTCTTTCATCTCCATACGGAGCATCTTAGAGCCTATATCAGAGATCTTGGAGGCAACATGGTCAAAGCGACTATCCAGGTCGCTCATGGCGCCCTGAATGCCGCTAATGTCGTTGTTCTCCAGGGCGGTTTTTAACTCATCGAAGGCCCTGAAGACGTCATCAGGTTGGCCCAAGGTTCCGAACACAGCCTCGCCATCGCTTCCCACTTCTACCGTCGCATCCTTGCCTATCTTTACCGTAAATGCGTTGTTATCCCCATGATATGTGACGCTGTTATCACTCTCCAGGCTGAACGGGGTCGTATCTGTTTCAGACCCTGCGAAGACATACCGTCCATTGACCTCGGTGTTAGCCAGAGAAACGAGCTCATCCAACAAATTTTGAACGGTCTCAGCCGCACTCCGCCTTTCTGAAGCATCGATGCTGCCATTGGCCATCTGGACGCACAAGGTCTTGGCCTCAGAAATCACGTCCTGCACTTGCGACATTGCGCTTTCAGAGGCAGCAAGCCATGATTTGCCCAGGGTGATGTTGCGGCCCATTTGCTCAATATTGGAAAGCGTGGATTTGATGTCAAGCCCCTGAGCGAGACCCACGGGATCATCGGAAAGCTTGAGGATACGCTTTCCAGTGGCCACGATCGTGTTGGCCTTATTCAATTCCTCAGTGATCTTGCTTAACCTGAGTTTTATCGTATCGTAGATGATTGTATTAGACACCCTCATAGTCAATCCTCATTCGTTACCTGACACTGATCAATGTATCAAGCATCTCATCTGCAACGGTGATAAGCTTGGCTGCTGCTGCAAAGGCGTTCTGAAACCTTATCAACTCGGTCATCTCCTCGTCCAGGGAGACCCCTGAGATACTCTCACGCATCGTCTTCAGTTCATTGACCATGACCTCATTAAAAGCCCTGCTGCTTGAGATGCTCGCAGCCTGTATCCCTATGGAGCCCACCATGGCATGGTAATAGTCCTCAATCGTAGCGGTGGTCGTCCCCTCAGTGTTTCCCGCACGCCTGTCGCAAGACCATATGCCAATACTCTTAGATGCGTACTGCAGGTCGGTCATCGCTAAGGCATTGGTGTTGTCCCCTGACGCATAGTTACCCGAGGCGTCGATCTGTGCAGCGGCGATATAGTCTTTGTTAAAGCCGATGACATCGTTGACGCCCATGCCGCCAGCAGTGGCGCCCTCAAAAAATGTGTTCATGCCAAGACCGCCCAAGACATTGGAGGTGTCATCGGAAAAGGCCACGGTAAAGCCGCTGGCTGCGTCAATCTGGAGTTTGTTGTCTGTCGTTATGCTGGCGCTTATGTTGGCAATGGCATGGATGTCAGCCGTAATGGAAGTAAGAGTGGTTCCGCCTGGATCCGCATCCACGGTGATCACTGTTGGCGCGCCACCAACGACGGCCCCAGTGGAATCGTAGACCCAGACATTGAATGTCCCATCCGATACTTTGTCGTAGTAGTCAAGGCCCGAATCCACAGTTCCTAGCTCCTCGCCAGTGTCTGATACATCATACGTACCGGTTATGGAGCTGAAAGCGGTCAGCCCCACCCCCTGGCTGTGCTGCTGGTTTAGGGTCCAGATGAATTCTTCGGCCAAGGCATTGAGATCGCCCTGATACTTGGCCACGATTTCGTCCCGCATGTCGAGCCATCCGCCCAGTTTCCCGTTTGTGATATGGTTCGTTATGTCGACGGTGGTACTACCAGAACCGTGCCATTCAACAGCAGCCCCGTTCATCTCCAGGTCATAGCTCTCATTCTGGTTAACAAGGACGCAGCCCTTGGCTGAAACAATGGTGTAGGAACCATTGCTCTGTTCAAAGATCTTCATATCGATGTATTCGGCAAGTTCGGAAGCCAGCGTGTTGCGCTGATCCCTCAAGTCATTTGCTATGCCGTCGATTTCCAAGCCTGCAATTTCATTGTTGAGACGGGCGATGTCGGCCGTGATTTCATTGATTTTCTCTATGCCACCGCCAAGGGCATTGGTCAAATCCGTATTAAGTTGGCTTAACTCGCCATCCAAGTCATTAAATTGCTGGGAGAGCAGGACGCTGTGCTCGTAAAGAGCAACCCGTTCAGGCGTGCCGGAGGGATTATTTGCGAGATCGTGCCACAAGTTCCAGAAGTCTCCTATCAGGCTACTTAGGCTGCTCTCTGAGCTTTCATTGAACAACCCCTCGAAAACTTGCATATAGCTCTCCATCTCCTTAAAGGAGAACATGTCCGACTTTTCCTGCATGAGACGACTTTCAATCACCTGGTCACTGACCCTCAGGACCTGAGTGGTATCGACTCCCCTTCCCAGCAGAACGCCGCCGTAAAGTTCAGGTTGCTTTGCCTCAAGCACGGGGCTCTGTCTCGAATAGCCGGGTGTGTTCACGTTGGCGATGTTGTGGCCAGCCACATTAATGCCATACTGCTGGGCTGCCAGGGCGTCTTTGGCAATGCTCAATACCATTCCAATACCAGAAGACATAATCAAACCTCTCTGTGGAGTAACAGGTTATGATGGCCCTTGCTGTTTAAACACCCCCCCTTATCGTAAAGGGGTTCTGCTTTATCCGTATTGGCAATAATGGTGATGAGCTCATCCAGAAAAGCAAGGCTCTGCTCAATAAAAAGTTTGTTCTCCTGGCTTCGTTGCCGGATTTCGCTCTTCAGGCCCACAAGAGAAAGGTAGGGCTTCTTGAAGCTCACGCGGTCCCTGCTGGGGATCAGGGACAGCACGGTGCTGAGACGAAAGGATGATGAATCCATGTCATGGTCTATGGCCGCCCCGGACAGGGCCTTGAGGATCTCTCCGCGCACAGCCCCGATGCGGGCCCCGATCGACTGTTTACTATCAGAGACCTCCCAAAGGGCATCCACATCCGTTCTTACCAGCAACTCACGCTCCCGTCTCAGGCATTCCACAAGATCCCGATAGAGCATGATTTTCTCATAGAACAGATTTTTTATGATCTCAATTTGCGTCTCCATACAAACTCTCCAGAAGCATTTTGCTATAAAGCTCTTATCGGATCAAACGCTGAATCGCTGAAGGTGAACTGATGGTTCCCATGTTTTTCGAGTTGTTCATAAAGCAGTTCCCCAAGTCCCAGGCCCCGCCCCCTTGCCACAGACCGAGCCATGTGCTCATCCATCATCGATTCATAAATCTTGCCCTCGCGGGTGTTGTGGAAGAGCCCCTGCTGGGGGAGGGCCTTTCGCGCTGATCGTAGAATATAATTTACAAAAATCGACTCAAAATCGGCACAGGCCTGCCTGAGTTTTGCGTCTTTTGTGCCCGTGTCTGTTGACGCCACAGGGAGGGTTGGATCTATCCTACTTATGATATCTGTCATGTTTGTCATTGATCATTCGTCACGCGTCACGGGTCATCATGACCGGCTGACCCCTCCCCTGATTTTAAATAAGTTTCAGCTCCGCATGCAGCGCGCCGGCAGCTTTTATAGACTGAAAAATGGTGATCAAGTCTCTGGGGGTCACCCCAATCGCATTCAGCACACGCACCAACTCACCAATGGTGCTGCCACTGGGGACGAGAAGCAGCCTGTTATTTTCTTCCTGGACCGTTACATCAGAGTCTGGGGCAACAACGGTCTGCCCCCCTGGCCCTATGACCACACCCTCGTCGGGTTCAAATTGTCGGGTGTCGGTTCCTTCTGGTGGGGCCGGAGCAAAGGGCAAGGGTTGGGACACCACGGTGCGCTCTTTGATCTGAATACTCAAATTGCCATGGGCCACAGCAACCGTGGAAATCCTGACATTGTCACCAATGACGACCGTCCCCGTCTTCTCGTTAAGGACCACCCGGGCAACGGCATCCGGTGTGACTTCCAGATTTTCGACCGTGGCCACCATCTCTACAACACGTTCACGAAAGTCTTCTGGTATTTTAAGATTCAGGCTCCCTGAATCCATGGTCCTGGCCAACACTTGCCCGAATCTATGGTTGATGGCCTCGCGAACCCTGACCGCTGTCGTGAAGTCGGCATGGCTCAAGGCGATGACAAGTTCGTACTTGCCTTGTATGGACACGGGAATCTCCCGCTCAACGGTGGCACCCGTCGAAATCCTGCCCACGGTGGGATGATTCTTGGTCACACCCCCCCCACCGGCCCCACCAGCGGAAAAGCCGCCCACAGAGATAGGGCCCTGAGCCAAGGCGTAAACCTTTCGGTCCACGCCGCGCAGGGGGGTCAAAAGTAACGTGCCCCCCAGGAGGCTCTTCGCATCGCCTATGGAGGAGACCAATACATCAATCTTGTTTCCTATCTTTGAAAAAGGGGGCACATCAGCGGTCACCATCACGGCTGCCACGTTCTTAACGGATATGCTGTTCTGGTCCACATGAATGCCCAATCGCTCAATCATGTTTGCAAGGGACTGAACCGTAAACCCGGTACCTGCTTTGTCCCCGGTGCCGTCCAATCCTACCACAAGACCATACCCGACAAGTTGGTTGTTCCTGATCCCTTTAATGGATGCCAGGTCCTTGATCCTCGCGGCAAACGCCTGAGGAGCGAAACCGATCAACAGGGCTATGGCAAGGAAAATGGCCTTGGGCTGTTTACCTATTGTCTTCATGCATTGCACCCCTGTTATCATGTGTCATTTCTAACGACGATCCCCCGAGCCGTGAGGCCCGACCCCTGACTAAAACGGCCACGCGTTGTCAACAACCCGCATGAGCCAGCCGGGACGCTGTTTGTCCGCTATGACGCCCTTGCCTGAGTACGCTATCCTGGCGTCTGCAACGTAGGCGGACTGAATCTCATTGTTCGTGTCAATATCTTCAGGGCGTATGATTCCAGAAAGGGTAATATACTGGGTCTCGTTGTTCACCCTGATCTCCTGTTTGCCCAATATGCGAAGGTTGCCGTTCGGGAGGGCTTGGACCACCCTGGCAGTAACATATGCCTCCAGTTCGCCTTCTCGATTGTTCTTCCCCTCACCGATAAAACTGGGTTTAAAATTTGCCTTGAACAGGCTCTTCCGGTCCAAGCGGCTGTTCTTCCCCTCCAGGGCCTTCATATAGCCTAAAAGGTCATCAATACCTGCCTCCATGCTCGAATCGCGGGAGGTTTCCGTCTTGGCGGATAATGCGCCTGTCGGCTTCTCAGAAATCCTTACGGTCACCAGATCACCAATCTGACTGGCCCTCATGTCGCCGAAGAGCTTCGCACTGCCGGCATCGGTCCACAAGGATCCCTCAGAGGGTAAAGGGAGTTCAAAGGTTTCAAATCGGGGCCGCTGGATATCCTCAGCCTGAGCCTGAACCGAGGCCTTTTGTGGGGTGGTGGCACATCCTGACAGTGTCGCCATGACTACGGCCACGATACCGATTGGCACAAGTATTTTGGGTTTCATCGCCTGCAACTCCTTAGAACTCCACCTTCACGGTGGAGCCATCAACGACGCGCGCTATGATTTCCTTTTTACCCATGCAGTTCGTAACACGTATGTGATCTCCGGCAGAGCCCTTGCTTTGGGCAATGCCAACCGTTGTCACCATCAGGTTGGGCGATTCGGCCATGATGGTCACGCGATCGCCTTTTTTTACCAGTGGCGGCTTCTCAATGGTGTTGGCCAGCAGCACACTCCCCGCCTTGAGCCTATGTTTCAGCCTCGTTCCCGCAACCCCTTCTACGGCCTTGAGCACGCTGGCAGGGAGTTTGGAAACGTTTCTCCGTTCCAAGGTTAAGTCCTCTGCTGCAAGGATGGTGTGGCGATCCAAGGGCCGAAGGGTGCATACAACCTTCTCAAACCTGTCGACCCAACCCGAAAGAACAACGCGTCTTTCAATCTTGCCTTCTACCCGGACAATGGCATTGAGGCTGACATGTCCCATCCGCTTTCCGCCAGCCTGATCTAGGAGTTCAACACGAAGTTTTCCTTCAGGAACAGGGCCGTTGCCTACAACCCTAAAGCGGCTGATCCTGAAATCACCCTCAGGCACCTTGAGCTGCTGGGCCACGTAGCCCGTGTATTGACGCAAAAAGCTCTCCTCTGGAATGGTTTGAGAGGTCCGCCCGATGAAGACGAGCTCCGGAATGTTCAGGAGCACATTGGCTGGTAGCCACCTTTTGGAGCGGACTTTGCCCTCAATCCATGATCCATGCAAGGTCTTGTGCCTGCCCGGACTGGGGGCGTAGGCCAAATAGACCGTTCCGAGTCGTTCACGCACACGAGGAGGACCCTCTATGCTGGCGATGTCCTCCAGGTAGACCTTTTCTCCTTTTACCCAGGCCTGATCTTTGACATTAACGTGAGCCTGGTTGTCGGCCCAGGCTTTGGCAGAACCGTATGGCAGCGATACCGCCAGGAGCGTGGTCAGCACAATGGTTCGGAGATTTCTCATCTTGGGCTTATCCCGTCTCATTTTAGGCCTTTCATTGGGAATCCTTGATTTAACGCTTGATATTGTTTGCCATCTGGAGCATCTGATCAGCGGTCTGAATGCCCTTGGAATTGGCCTCATAGGCCCTCTGGGCAATAATCATGGCCACCATCTCCTCCACCACGTTCACATTGGACATTTCGAGATAGCCCTGGGCGATGGTTCCAACCCCTTCCAAACCTGGCGTTCCTTCAAGGGCCTCTCCTGAGGCTTCCGTCGGTCGGTAGAGATTTCGCCCCATGCTGTAGAGGCCAGCGGCGTTAGGAAACGTATACAGCTTGAGATCGGCCGTGGCCGCCTCGGTGTTGTCTGCGTCGAAGGCGACCAGCCTTCCTGTGGAATCGATGGAAATAGAAACCGTATCCTGGGGGATTGTGACCTCGGGCTGGAGTCTGTCGCCAGCAGGGTTACACATATACCCCTCGCTGTCGACCTTGAAATCGCCGGCGCGGGTATAGACTTCTTCATCATTACTCACAACTTTAAAGAATCCCTTCCCTTCGATGGCCAGATCCAAATCATTACTTGTCTGGTTATAGTCCCCTTGAGAGAACATCTTATGTACCCCCATGGGTTTTGTGCCCATTCCAACCTGGATGCCCGTTGGAAGCTGGGTGCCTGCCGCCGTAGTAGCCCCGGGCAGACGAAGGGTCTGGTACATGAGATCCTGAAAATCGGAACGACTCTTCTTAAAGGCCGTCGTGTTCACATTGGCCAAGTTGTGGGAAATGACATCAACATTTAACTGCTGAGCGGCCATCCCCGAAGCCGCTGTCCATAAGCCTCTCAACATATGCAGCCCCCTATGGTTAAGGTTTACCCACCTCGTTAACCACTCTTGCGTCTGTCTCGTCAAATGTTTCCAGCACTTTTTGGTACGATTCAAAACGCCGCAAGGCTTCGACCATCCTGATCATCTCCTCCGTCACCACCACATTGGACTCCTCAACATAGCCCTGCCTGACCGAGGTCTGTTGCGGCTCCGAGATTTCCTCTTCATCGCCGTTGTAGATATAATAGGATGAGCCTTCTTTCTCAAGGCGTTCAGGTCGTTGGAACGAGGCGATGGACAAGCGATCCACCGCCGATTCATCAACCTCGATTCGGCCGCTATCATCGATGGTGATCTCCTTTCCCTGAATCGAGATGGGCCCGCTTGACCCTAAGACAGGGTCACCCTCCGCGGTCACCAACAGGCCTTCGGCATTCAAGTGAAACCTTCCATTGGCCGTGTATCGAATACCCGCTGGTGTCTGCACCTTGAAAAAACCTTCTCCTTCCAAGGCTACATCCAGGGGATTGCCCGTTCCCCTGATATTTCCCTGACTCAGGTTAGGCGTTACATGCATTCTAAGGGCCTGATCAAAATAGGCCATATCCTTCTTGAAGCCAGTGGTTCCCACATTGGCAAGATTGTTGGCAATCATGTCGAACCTGAGGCCCTGTGTGCGACATCCTCTCACGGCATTGGTTATTCCACTCTGCAATCCATCACCTCTCGTTTTTTGTCTTCGTGGGATTGCAACCAAGATGCCAAGGCCGAGTCAACGGCAAGCCCCACCTAAAGGCCGAAAGACAAGAAGGGGAAAAGACATGAATCCCCACGGCGCCGCCTCTCATATTTGCTGTTATTTCAGTGGGTTTTACATTATAGGTAAAAAGTTACGTGGGTGACTAGGAAAAAAGAAATGGCCTGGTGATCGTGTTGCCGAAAGGGATAAGCTAGGGGTGGGTTTGCCTAGTGCCGGAAAAATCTTCCTACTTTGAACCCTTGTAGTGGTTCAGGCGATATACAAAGGCCAAGAGTTCCGCGACCACCACGTAGAGTTCAGGGGGGATTTCGTCATGAAGATCGAGTCTTGATAAAACCTCAACAAGGTCCGGGTCATCCTTAACGGGGATGCCGTGCTTGCGCGCCATTTCAATGATTCTCTCAGCAAGTCGTCCTGTGCCTTTTGCGGTGACGCGGGGGGCATGATCATCACCTGGTTTGTATTTGAGGGCTATGGCTTTTTTGGATTTTTGAGGCACCAGAACCGTCTATACGATCAAGCTAATGGTGTGTTCGTCCGAATCAATGATGGCGTCCACCAGTGAAGTACAGGCCAAACTGGCCCGTTCCTCCAATCGGCATGTGACCTGCTGCAAGGAAAAACCATGCCTTTCAAGCTGCTGTTGCAGGTCCGGGGTGTACTGGTTAAGAAAAGATTGGATGTCCTCATTGCAGACGAGGAAGCTAACCCTGATTGCCTTTTCGATAACCGAAGCATCCACCCGCACCGGCCCAAGGTGGGACATGTCCAGGAAGAGAGAAAGCTTAAATGCCCCATCCTCATGATTCTCACCCCCCCTGTCTCCTCTCTTGGCCCCAAGGTCAATCAAGAGCTGCGCAAAGGTAAATTTGTCAGGCCACTGCATGGGAATGATAAACAAGAGATTGCCCTTTTCTTCCAACGCAAAAAGGTTCAACCATTGATGGTGTTCCATGTCATCCAGAAACGTGGTCACCCCCCGTGTGGACAACAACCTGCCTGTCGAGCCATCTGCCAGCGACTTCAATGCCAATCCCTTCAAATCCTGCTCTATGAGAGCTTCGGTCTGATGCCTAGATTCGAGACCTGACAGTAACAACGTCTTGAGCTTGTTTTCCCACATGAGCCCAGAGCCATCGATGAATGACTTCAAGAATTCGGGGTGGGCCACGTCGTGAGGCCGAAGGGAGATACGGCCAAGGAGTGCCCCCATCCGCATGAGGATAGACGGCACTATCTCTGGGGCTGATTTCTCCATAGATACCCTTAAAGGATGCAACAAAGCCATGAGGAAATCGAAAGGAGATGCACGAAAACCGCATCCCTTCAATAGACCAGTGATTCCATCTTCTTGGTTACTGGTCACTTCCAAAAACTTCAGGATACACTCAGGGGAGGTCTCTGTTACCTTGAAGGAAGCAAGCTGGCCCGGCTTAAGGACTACCCCTTCTGTCCGTGCCAAGAGTTGTTTGCCCTTGATCAAGATGAGGGCATGACGAGGGGAAATCGGCTTGATGATTCTACCCTCGACCACCTCTTCTTTATGAACCGCCAGGATCTTGCCAGGGCTCGCTTTGTTCGCCGGGTTGAGCTTCGAAGATGGTATAAAGCCGGGGCCAATTTTGTTAAACATTCGATTCCTAAACAACGAAGTTTGTGTTTTTTGTGGCAGAAGATGTAGAAGCTCATCACGAAAACACGAAAGACTGTAATCTTCTCAAGGCGGAAGCCGCAAAGCACGAAAAAGAAAACTAGCCAGAATTTCGTGTCTTCGTATTTTAGTGCTTTCGTGATAATTCTTTTTCGTTCTGGCTTGTTCAGGTTAGGAATTGAGCGGGAACTGAAAAGATATGATATTGAATGTGCCGCAACATCCTTGTCCAAGAATCCCTAACCCTGCTCCATTTCCAGAAATCTCTTTTTTAGATCAAGCACAAGCGTCACCTCGCCTTTCGAAATCTCAAGGCGACCTGCAATGTCTTTCGCCTCAAGTCCCTGCTCTGCTAGGGTCATGATCTCCTGTTGTAAATCGGACACCTCCCTGCCAAGTGTCGCGTTTTCACCAGGGCCTTTTTTGCAAGAAGCAATGCAGGTTTCGGCGCGGTTTAACAACAGATTTAAACTGATTATGCGGCTGTCCAGGCGTTCATTCAGGCTGCTGACAATACGTTGTTTTTCCTTGAGCTGGGCCTCAAATTGTCCGGCTGAGGCTTGTGCGTCTCTTAACACGGGCTCTAGGATTTGGGTCACCTGTTCTATCTCGCCCGGCTTAGGTCTGGCGCCGGCACCTTTTACTTGCCTCAGAAAAACGACAAAAAGGATGATTAAACACAGGTCGATGGCAACCTGCGTGATCACCCAAAACTCTATGGGGGCTGACAACATCATGATTCCGGCTTCCACTCAGTCTCCTCCTCCCAGGCCTAAATGGTCACGTCCAAAATGCTACCCCGAGGCTGGGAGGCCTTGTCCGTTTGCTTCTTCTCTGCATCTGTGTTGCAGTCTTCGCTTTCTTGGGTCTCAGCAAACCTGTTGGGGGGCTCTCTTTTCTTTTCCTCTTTCTCTTTGGGCCTCCTTCCCGGTGGAGGCCGCTTGTGTTTAAGAGTCTGCTGTTTAGCCCTGTCTATCTCTCTGATTCCAGTGCCTTGTCCCAGCGGGATGTTCATGTCCATGATATCTGCCATGGCTTTGCCTCTGAAGAAGGGAATGATCAAAGTCCCACATCACACCACCAAAAACTCGGTGAAATAAATCCTATCTATGGTTCCAGTAACCAACATGTTATTGAGAGCGTTCATAATATCCGGTTTCAATGTCTTCATGGAAATCCTTTCTCCTTTATTGATTCTAACCTCTTTGTTCAAGGCGTCGTAGATCGAGGCCCTGAAGAAGGTCCTCTTTTCGTCCATCTCTTCATATACAGAACGGTTTGACGGCTTAACTGAAATCTTTATTAGTAAATAAGCCGCCTCGTCTGTTTTGGGAAGTAGGACCAGAAACCTGGCAAAACTCAGCATGTCAGAGGCGCTCTTCTCTACAGGAGACCAGTATACCTGCACGGAAGGCATTCTCTGGTGCTCTCCATGACGGCATGTCACAAGCCTGCTGAGCCCATAAACCAGAAATAACACACAAAGGCCGATCAACACACTCCCCACAGCCTTTTGGTATTTCTTCAGCCACCAAAACGCTCCCGGTCCATCGCCCTCGTCAACCGCTTCAGGTAACGACGCATGCTCTGAGGTAGCTTCAATCTCTTTTTCTGCTGAGCCTTCCGCAAAAGGTTGGCTCTCTTCAAGGTCTCTTTCTGGCTCCGTGGGCCCCTTCGGCGGAGTCGCGTCTTCCGGTATGATCGTGGCCTTCGGCACTGAATCGCCCCGGGTTTCGCCTTCGGAAAGCGCATCAAGGTCAGGACGCTCATCCGTCGCTTCAGGTAACGACGCATGCTCAGAGGTAGCTTCAATCTCTTTTTCTGCTGAGCCTTCCGCAAAAGGTTGACTCTCTTCAAGGTCTCTTTCTGGCTCCGTGGGCCCCTTCGGCGGAGTCGCGTCTTCCCGTATGATCGCGGCCTTCGGCACTGAATCGCCCCGGGTTTCGCCTTCGGAAAGCGCATCAAGGTCAGGACGCTCATCCGTTTTATTCTCGAGTCCGGCGCTACTGGCAGATTCAAGGTCGCCTAACCCTTTGCCGTAATCATCCCCCTTCGATGGCTCTTGTTGTTCCTCGGGCCTGTCCATGGATAACCTATTCCATATCGCAATATGATTTCAGTTTTGGTCTTAACTTGATAACGGCCTTGGTATGAATCTGAGAAATTCTGGATTCGGTCAGATCCAGCACTTCCCCAATTTCCCTCAGTGTCAACTCGTCGTAGTAATATAGTGAAAGTACCATCTGCTCCTTTTCAGAGAGTGTCTCGAGGCTTTCCGCAATAACACGTTTGAGTTCCGAGGCCATGATGTGATCATCCAAATTCTCATTCCCACGGATCAAGCTCTTGAAAGTCTTTTTCGATTCCGAATTATCTCCATCGTCCTTGAGATACTCATCAAGGCTCAAAAGCTCAACGCCCCTCGCTTTATTGAGAATGCCATAGTAGGTATCCACATCGATATCCATCTCTTCAGCTATTTCCAAATCATCCGCCGGCCTTTTCAGTCTGCCTTCAACGGCAGTGACGGCCTTTTCCATATCGTGGATCTTTTTTCTCGTTGATCGGGGAACCCAGTCCATACTCCTAAGTTCATCCAGTATGGCCCCCCTGATTCTAAATTCTGCATAGGTCTTAAACTGAACCTGCCTGGAAGGATCAAATCTGTCAACGGCATCCAAGAGCCCCATGATGCCCGCACTGATGAGGTCATCTAAAGACACGCTGGGTGGAACACGCATGGCTATGCGGTTTGCTACGAATTTCACCAGGGGGGCATATTCAACGATCAAGTCGTTGCGCTCCATGCTGTCTCTGATCTTGCCTCCCTTAGGACTCGATTTGCCGTAGGCGTTTTTTGCTTGGGC
>Ga0272444_10004162_pt1 | contig 12815 bp, 9 predicted proteins | sample SSMForm13_FD_201033 | JGI IMG/M metagenome (GOLD analysis project Ga0272444, IMG submission 201033) | Marine sediment archaeal communities from Little Sippewissett salt marsh, Falmouth, MA, United States - SSM-Form-13 | ecosystem: Environmental > Aquatic > Marine > Wetlands > Sediment ...
ATATTTATGACACCATCGTCATTGACGTCAGCCGCCCCGATCCCCACGGGCGGCGGGCCACCCAGATAGAGATAGTTTATTATATAGGTCACATCGAGAATATTGATACTACTATCGCCGTTAGGATCACCGCACATGTATACAGCCACCTGGAATTGGCAGTGTTCCCCGGTCGGGCAGGAGCTATAGGGCCCCTCGACGCAGGCCTCGACGGTATGAATACCGATATCGCTTTCGGTCGGGATCCATGTCCATATCCCGGTCTCGGCATCGATCGCACCCGGGCCGAACATCAACGCAAACTGAATCAGTTCCATCTCAATATATTCGGCATCGAGATCGTAGGCGACCGGCTGGTTCATTTCGACGTCCAGTACGACACCGGGGCAATTGGTAAAATACGGTGGCATTACTAATGACACGATTTCCAGACAGACCGGATCAAATGGCGGCACCGGTGGATCCCATAGCCAATCGTAGGCATCATTATCGAAGTTACCGCTATCGATACAGAACTCGCCATATACCTCGTTGCCGCCGCTAATGCCGGGAAAGTCGATGATCAGGGTCCTCATGACACCGGTACCCGGAGGCCAGGCGGGCGGCAAGGCAATACCACTAAAGCAAAATTGATCACCCGGCGGAGAGCCATTGGTCAGATCACCGTCCCAGCTTTCATAGGCGATATCCAACATTACGTTCCAGATAGACTGAAAGTCATTATCTACCGTTACCGTTCCCGGGCCCATCATAGTTGTGACACTATATGTCCCGTAGAATCGGAAGGGGCCGGAAAAGCCGTACCGGATCGGATCCGCCGGGGTGTTTTCCATATATATTTCGACCCGAAAAGAAACGCCGAGCTGGATTTTCTGGTCAATTTCCCCCACGATTCCCGGGCCGGAAAATTCAACGGTGATATTCACGGCCCCCGCCGAACCGGCCATGATCATCAGCAAAACGGCTGAAAGAAAACAACGGATGTACTGTCCGGACTTTCTTCCTTGTGATTTGTATGCTTTCACGGGCATCTCCTCTGTTTTACAGCGACATTGCACAGATATACAAGTAGAAGACTCAAGCCAACCTTACGGACAAGCCGGTTCCGGGCCTTCCATGTACAGGTACAGAACAAGGTACGTAATATCATTAATATTGACGACGCCGTCGCTGTTGACATCGGCCGACTCGATCCCCAGGGGTTCCGGTCCGCCGAGGTACAGGTAATTGATTATATAGGTCACATCGAGGATGTTCACTTCGCCATCGCCGTTGGCATCACCGCACTTATACGCTATAATATGGAACCGGCAGGCACCGCTATATGGGCACTGAAACGAGGAATCCTCGACACAAACCTCAACCAGATGCAAACCCAGATCACTCTCGGTGGGTTCCCAGGACCACAGGCCGGACGAGGATTCAACGGCGCCCGGACCGGAGAGCATTACGTATTGCATGGGATCGCCTTCGAGATTTTCAGCATCGAGATCATAGTCGATATGGTGATCCATTTGTACCGCCAGCCCTGAGGTCGGGCAATTGGTGAAAAAGGGAGGAAGCGACCAGCAAACGATATCGAGGCAGATGGGGCCGAATGACGGTGATGGTGCATCCCAGAGCCAGTCATAGACATCGTTGGTAAAATCGCCGCTGTCAAGACAAAACTGTCCGACCGATCCGCATTCATCGGCGATGCCGGCGAAGTCAATTGTCAGGGCCAGCATAACACCACTGCCGGGCTGCCAACCCGAGGTGGTTATACCACTGTAGTTGAACTGGTCTCCGGGCAACACCCCGTTGGTCAAATCGCCGTCCCAGCTTTCAAAGACGGTCGTGCCGTATATATCCCAGATATTCATAAAAGCGGCGTCGACAGTGACCGATCCCGGTGCATAAAGGGTTGTGACATCGCCTGTCCCGTAAAACCGAAAGGGAGCGGAAATCCCCAGACGGGGCGGATCGCCGGGCGTATTTTCCATATATATATTGACCTGAAATGGCAGGCCGACGTGAATTTTCTCCTCGAAGTCCATGACGATCCCCGGTCCCGTAAAATCGGCGGCGATATTCAACGCCGCCGCCGAACCGGCCATGATCAACAGCATGGCGATCGGCAGGAAAAGCCGGGCGCGGCCATTGAGTTTCAATTTTCGTGATCTGTTTTTTTCCATAGACACCTCCTGTGGTTTGCGGAAATCCGCCTTACGCATTCAATATAACCGACGGCGGGCTTTGGTGCAAGTGAAAAAAGGTGTCAGAGCCGAATTAGCGCCCGGCATAAGACCGGCCGCCTTCGGGAATAACTACTCTGGTGACTTTTTTCTTCAGGGAACCGTAAAGATTGCCGATATATGGATAAAGACAATAATGGTCCGGTCAATAGCAAGGAGCTTCCATGACGAACAATCGCTCAACGGTACGGAGAAAGGCGCTCGATCCTATTCTCTTCTATGACATAAAGACCAATCTGCCCATCGGCCAGGTGATGAATATGTCCGAGCACGGTGTCCGCCTGATGACCGAGCATCCTGTCCAGGTGTACAAGGTGCTGTACTGCCGAATCCCCCTGCCCGATGAAATACTCGGCTGCAGTGAAATCGTAATCGACGCCGAATGTCGCTGGTGCAAGAAAAACGAAAAGACCGGCTGGTATGATTCCGGATACAAACTCCGTAAGGTCACCCAGAAGGATGCCGACGTTATCAAGCTGCTGACGCGCCGGTGGATGATCAATCAATCCGAGGAGCTCAATGCTTCCGGTGGCCGGCAGAAAAAAAAGAAACGCCATTTTTCGTTCCGGCTGACAAGATAACTTTCGCAAGTCCACGATAGTCCGGAAGACGCCCTATCATCCGCAAAATCGGGGACATACCCATCGAGGCCGGCAATGAAGGAACCGCCCGGGCGACGGGGCGGTTTTTTTGTTGCCGACAGCGCCTTTTGTTATCAAATTACAGCAAAGAAAATTAACGCTCCAGATGAATGGAGGGAGGACCGGCATGAGGCCGTTTGTAACTCCGGCCACGCTCGACGCCAAAACCGCCGAATGGCTGGACAAAATCGCCCCTTTCAACACGCACCGGATGCGGCTGGCCTTCGAAAAGGCCGCCCTGCTGGTGATCGACATGCAGAATTTTTTCATCGATGAATCATCGTCGCTTTATGTTCCCGGCGGAGTGGCCATTATCCCGAAGCTGAAGAAGCTCATCGAGGCCTTCCGGGCGGCCGGGCGGCCGGTTATATTCACCCGTCATGTCCATCATCCTGACGGGCACGACGCCGGGATTCTCGGCTGGTGGTGGCACGGCATGATCCTGGAGGGATCGGCCGACAGCGAGATCCACGCCGAGCTGACGCCGCGGCCGGGCGAAAAAACGATTTTCAAGCACCGCTACTCCGCCTTTTATAATACCGACCTGGAGATCGTCCTTGGCGGGATGGATATCGAGGATATCGTCATCACCGGGGTGATGACCAACCTGTGCTGCGAGTCGACCGCGCGGGGAGCGTACTATCGCGACTACCGGGTCTTTTTTCCAGCCGACGGAACGGGAACGATAACCGAGGAGATGCAACTGGGAACGCTTCTGAATCTAGGTTTCGGCTTCGCGTATGTGACAGCGGTTGACGAGATAATCGAGCAGCTGGGTTGAAGGCCGTATTTGCCGATTGCCGACTAACTTCGGACGAATTCGGCCCTGAGCGCTAACTTATTGGCAGTCAAATTATTTCCTTTGAAGCGTCGTTTCACGGCGGCTTTGTCGAAAGCGGTCGATTCCGCCTGCTTTTTGACTTGTCAAAACGTGAATTGTTTTTATATTGACTGAAAGGTATAAATTTCCTGCGCAGGGATGGCGTATCCGGTTTACCATTTCAGGGACGAGCCGGAATTTATTCCGACTGTATATAATGAAAGAACGGAAGGCGAACAAATGTGAGTCGTTTTTCAGAAAACATACGATTTTTTAACCGATACCTCGCGGAGGATTTATGATGCGTTCTTCAATGAAATTTTGCATGACCCTGATACTGCTGGTGACGGCAGGGACAATGGTTGCGGCCGGGGAGTGTCTCGAAATGAATTTCGAGATGACCGACACGGTTTACACCATTCCCGGCGATTTCTTCGTCACCGGTGTGTTTGAGTTAACCAACTGCGGCGACGAACAGGTTCGGGTGTGGATCGAAAGCGACAGCCCGATCGTGACTTTCGGGCAGATTCGCGGCCGTCATAAACTGGATGCCGGCGAGACCTATTTCAGGCATTTCAAGTTCCCGGTGCCGCCTCCGATCGCCGCCGGCACGTACGACATCTGCGTTTACGTAATGGTGCACGATACGGTGTACGACGCCTGCGAAACGCTGGTGGTTCTCAAGGAACCGCCGGTGGAACGGACGGCCCGACTGCAGATAATTCATAACGCCGCCGATCCCGACGCCGACACGGTCGATGTCTGGGTTAACGGTGAGTTGTTACTCGATGATTTTGCTTTCCGGACGGCCACGCCATTGGCCGAGGTGCCGGCCGGGATCGATCTGGTCATCGGTATCGCGGGCGCCGGTAGTATGACGCAGGATGACGCCCTGGCGACGTTCACGTTCAACCTGGCCGCCGACGAAAGCTACGTCGCTGTCGCCAGCGGTGTCCTGACCCCGGAGAATTTCGCCTCCAATCCCGACGGTATCGATATCGGCTTTGATATTTTCGCCCGGGACGGCCTGATCGATACCGCCGAAGCGGACACCGAGGTCGCCTTTTTCGCTTTCCACGGCGCCAGCGATGCGCCGACGGTGGATGTCGTCGCCCGCGAGGTAGCCATCGTGGTCGACGACCTGACCTACGGGTCCTTTACCGACTACGCGACGGTACCGGCGGCCGGTTATATTCTCGATGTCACGCCCGGTGACGACAACAGCACCGTGGTGGCCTCGTTCGCAGCCGACCTGAGCACCCTGGGCGGGCAGACGGCGATCGTTTTCGCCTCCGGTTTTCTGACACCGGAAGACAACGCCGGCGGTCCGGCGTTCGGGCTGTTCGCGGCTTTGGCGGACGGCACCGTGGTGGCTTTTGCGCCGGTCGGCGAAACGGGTATCGACGATTATTACGGCCCGGATAATTACCCCGAGCGATTTTCACTCTCCAATTATCCCAACCCGTTCAATCCCGCCACGACAATTGCATTCGACCTGCCCCGGGCCGCCAGGGTGACATTATCTGTCAGTAATCTTCTGGGTCGGAAAGTCTCCACGCTGGTCTCCGGCGAATTGATGCGGGCCGGGCACCATACGATCGACTGGAACGGACGAACCGACGACGGGACAGCGGCCGCCAGCGGCGTGTATTTCTATCGCCTGACGGTCGACGAGCAGGTGCATACGAAAAAGATGCTGATGATCCGATAGACGATCGATAGGGCTATATTAGGGGGACGGGCGGGACGCCTGTCCCCTTTTGTATCAGGGCGTCAAAAAGAACGCCGAACAGGTGATGATTTATCTCCTGTCGACAGAATATTTATCATACCGAATCATAACCCGAATAAAGTACAGCCTTCCAGCATGTATCCGGCATAATATCATCAATTAAACCCGTTTCTTTCAGAGCTGAAACGTAATCAACCGAATTTAAAGCTCTATCCTACCGTATAAGGGAGATCTGGTCGACGACGCCCTGGAGGCTTTTGAGAACGTTGATGTACCGGTTGAAATAAATATGGGCCACCTGGTTGAGCATGTCGAAACCGACCGAGCAATTGGCCCGAAGCATCTCTCGAAACGGTTTGGCCTCGATGGCCAGAACCTCGGTATCTTCGTGACACTGCGCCGTGGCCGTGTAACGGGGCGAGTCGAGCAGCGGCGAAAGGCCGAACAGCTCACCCTTTTCGATCCGGGAAATGACCAGGCTGAACTCGCCGGGCCCGGCGGCCAGGCGCAGGTCGACCGATCCCTGCATGAGCATGAAGACGTGGCCGGCGGCATCGTTGTAACCGAAGACGTTTTCACCGGCCTTGAATTTTTTGACCGAGGTAAACCCGCTCAACTGGTGAGCCTGACTGACATCGAGTGACTGAAAAATATCATGCCCCTTCAATATTCCCTCGATACTCATGGCTATTTCCTTTCTGTTTCAAGGGTCGTTAAAACTGCACTATGCTTTCCAAAGACCGACCGTCAATGATGTTCGAGCGCGAGATGGCGCGGCCGGATGAGTTTATCGGCTGTCACCGAGCAACCTTCTCTATAAGGATAAGACGAATTCAAACATATGACAAGAAGAATTCCAGCCGGCGGGCCGGGCCGGTCGGGCCTTGACGGCGCCATCGTAAGGTTTGGCGCGGCATAATGTTACGGATGGGGCTTGTTTTTTCCGATAAATTATATACAATGTTTTTATGTTGAATAATTTCCGAATCGGACCGGAACACCAAAGGCGTTATTCCGATCCGGTATCATTTATCGTAAAAACGGCCGGGCGCCGGAGACGCCCCTTATGCCATGAGGAGGAGCACAGATATGCTGACCGCGGGAAGAACGCTGACATTTTTTGTCATTATAACGGGTGCGATATTTTCGACAAGTATCGCCGCCGTGCCGAATACTGTCAATTACCAGGGGCGTTTGACCGATACTCTCGGTCAGCCGCTGGATACCACTATCGACTTAACCTTCACCATCTACGACGATTCGCTGGGAGGCAGTATTATCTGGACGGAGACGCACGCCTCGGTTGAAATCAGCGACGGCCTGTTCAGTCTTTGGCTGGGAACGATCGATTCGCTCGGATCGGACATTTTCACCGACCCGGGAAGGTATCTCGCTATCACCGTCGGCCTGGAGCCGGAGGGTATCCCGCGAACCCGTCTGGCGGCGGTGCCGTACGCCTTTCGGGTGTCCACCGTCGATGGGGCCACGGGCGGAACGATCGGAAGTGAACTGACAGTGGATGGCAGGCTGCGCATCACCGGTGCGGCTGAAATCGGTCCGGGGCACAGTGTCGCGGGAACCACTTATTTCGTGGCCGGGCGCAATAATACGATATTCGGGGACGCCTCCTCGATCGCGGGCGGTGAGAGCAACCATATCGACGGGCCGTTCGGGGTTATCGCCGGCGGCGTCGCCAATTATATCGCCGGTGAGTACGCCTCCATACCCGGCGGTTTCGGCGATACGATCACGCATACGGCCGATTATTCGTATCTTTTCGGTATCGGTTCTATTTTGACACAAGACTCCACGTTTATGGTGGATTTGCCGCACATACGTTTCGGCGATGAAATCAACGGTTATGAAATCCCGCCGGTCGATGGTACGGCCGGACAGGTCATGATGACCGACGGGGCGGGGCGGGCCGACTGGATGGATCCCTACAGCGGTCTTGAAATCGGATGGATCGACGACGGTTCGGTGGTGCGCCTGGAGACGGCCAACGATCAGGTCGCCATCGGTATCACGACTCCGGCGGCTTATCCCCTGACCGTTCGCGACGGGGTGGCGGTGGTCGGTTCCGGGGGCGAGGTGCATGGCAAGCTGCACGCCCAGAGCGGCGCCGGTCATTTCACCGCCTACGGTCCCAACGGGCAGCTGAACGCCGTCATCGGTTACTACGGTAACGGCAACGAGGATTTCGGAAAGATCGGGCTGTACAATTCGGATATCAGCCAGACGCGTTCGATCATGCAGGTGCACCCCGCTGATTACGGTGAAATAATTCTGGACGGGCCGGGTGGTGTCGACAACGTGTATATCGGCGCCACGGCCGGCGACCCGTCGGCGGGCCGGATTATGGTCGATGATAAAGCCGGTATCTACGAGGATACCGACGGTGAGGCGGTCGTTTTCGGAGACGTTTTCGAGCTTGATGAAGCTCTTTATCTGTACTCATCGGGAGGCGCCGAGCGGGTCAAATTGAACAAATCGCCCAATCAATCGGGGCGGATAACGACCTATGGTGTCAACGGCAGTATCAACGTCGAGCTGGGCAGTTTCGTTTTCGGTACGGGGGATATCGAGAACTTCGGCGGTATCAAGATCCGGGACGCTATCGGTCAGACACGGGCCGAAATGTGCGCCCATACCTCGGACTACGGTTGTGCTATTTTTCGCGGTCCGACAAGCAGTGTCAATGTCCAGATCGGCTCTTTCGCCACGGCCCCGTCGCACGGCTGTATCGATGTCCGCGATGCATCATCGATCGTCAGGGCGACGATGCTGGTCGACGACGACGGCCGCGGCGTGATCACCTGCGACAGCCTCGAGGCGGCCGACCGGGCGGTTATCGGGGACGTCACGGCCCACTCGCGGACGGTGACGATCGAGGACGGTTTGGAAATCAGGAGCAACGGTGATACGGCCAAGGCCGATTTGTACACCGATAACGGCAGGGGCCGCCTGGATATATACGGCAACAACGGCAGCTTCAACGTGGTCATCAACGACAACGACTCCGGCTGTCAGGATCTCGGCGCCGTGCATCTGAAGAACGGTTTCAACGGCAACCGGGCGATAATCCGTGTCGACGATGACAACTTCGGCGAGATATCGCTGCTGGGGCCGTTCTCAACGAGCAATGTCCATCTGGGCGCGCGAATCTCCAATACCCTGCACGGGACACTCGATGTCAGAGACGGCGGCTCGGCGCCCAAAGCGGGCATGTATGTCGACGATAACGGTCACGGAGTGGTCTGGTACTCGGGTTCGCTGGCCTGTCGCACGCCCCATCCCGATCAGCCGGGAACGGATATAGTCTATACGGGGCTGGAGGGTCCGGAATCGGCGGTGTACATCCGCGGCACCGCCCGCCTGATCGACGGCCGTGCGGAAATCGTTTTCCCGGATCATTTTCGAACGCTGGCCGGAACCTCGGGCATGACGGTGCAGCTGACGCCGCTGGCGGCCGGATCCCGGGGGCTGGCGGTGGTCGAAAAGGGTTCGGCCCGGGTGGTCGTCAGGGAGCTGATGGATGGAACAGGTTCCTACGATTTCGATTATCTGATCACGGCGGTCAGGGCCGGTCACGAAGATTTTCGGGTCATCCGGCCATCATCGGAGGTAGCCGCTAATGAGGACTAATATATCTATGAGGGCATGCGGCATGATTCTTACGGCCTTTTTGCTGGTCGCCTTCATACCGGCGGTGCTGGTCGGCGATGCGGCGGCCGGTGATACGCAGAGCGAGACGATAGCTCGGGCCGGAAAGGAATCATCGGGTGACTGGCGGGTAATTTCAGCCGGGGGTACAGCCGTACACCAGGCGAAATTCAACCTGAACGGGACGATCGGGCAGATCACGGCCGGCGGCGGCCGATCGGGTGAGGTATTAATAAACCGCGGCTTCTGGCAGGATTTCGCCGGGCCGTGTCTGTGCCGGCCGGGCAACAGCAACGGTGACCAGGTAATAAACATACTCGATATCACTTATCTGATATGTTATTTGTACCGGGAGGGTCCGGCTCCTGTCCCCTATGCGATTTGCTCGGGTGACGCTAATATAGACTGTATTGTCAACATACTGGATATTTCGTATTTGATCGGTTTTCTTTACAAGAGCGGCCCGCCACCGGGGGGATGCGTGGAATGGCGAGCCGTCTGCGGGAACTTATGACCGCCTGCCGGTTATTGTCGGGGCTAGTCGGTCTTGTTTTCCGGCCGGCGCGGTTCATCCGGCGACGTCATTAACTGAGTGCCGATCCAGAGTTCCCGTCGTTCGAAGAGCTCACTCTGCTTTCGAATAGGACACCGGAGTCATCACCAAGAGTAACGGGCCCGGAGAAAATTTCGGCCGTCCGGAAGAGGCTCATGCTCTGTCAGATTATGACAGGGAGGCGGGGCTTTCGGGCCGGAAGGGAACCGGGAGTGGAGTACGGATGTGCAGGTCTCTCTGGGGAAAGGGAATTTCGATGTTTCGCTCGCGAAACTTGCGGACGATATCGCAGTTGATCTGAGAACGGAAGCGGTAATAATTCTCCGGTGAGGCGACCCAGATACGCAGCAGCATGTTCCAGGCGGAATCGCCGAACCCGGCCAGCAGGACATCGGGAGAAGGTCGACTCAGGCTTTCGGGATGTTCCCGGGCCACCTCATGCAGTGCCTCGATGACCTTATCCAGATCGGAATTGTAGGAAACGCCGATTTCGACGTCGACCCGAATTTTGGGATCACCATGCGACCAGTTGGTCACTTTCTGAGAGATGAATTCCGAGTTGGGAACGATTATGGTGATATTACTGAGGGTCTGAACGGCGGTCGAGCGCATGTTGATGGCGATAACATCACCGATAACATCGCCGATGGTAACGCGATCACCGACCTTGATGGGACGTTCGAAGAGGAGGATGATGCCGGAGATGAAGTTGGAGGTTATATTCTGCAGGCCGAAACCGATACCGACCGAAAGCAGTCCGGCGATAACGGCCAGCCCGGAGAGGTCGATGCCGATGAACTGGAAGGCCAGGATGGTGCCGATGAGCATGACGATATAGTGGCTGATGCGAACCATATTGTACCGGATGGAGCGTTCGATATCGAACTTGATGAGGATGTTTCTCAGGATAAGGCGGTTGAGAATTCGGGAAAAGATAAAGACGCCGATAAAAAAGACGACGAACATGGCGACCGAGAAGACAGTGATCGGCGTGTTGTTGATCTCGAAAATTTTGTAGGATGAAAGGTGGCTGAGATAATTCCACAGCTCCGATATTTTGGCGGCGATATCCATAGGTTCCCCCGTGTTTGGCTTAAGGTTTTGTTGCGGAATATAAACGAGAAAACAGCGGTCGGCAAGCTCGACTTTGAAGGCGGCGAGGGTTATCTTTTAATTGCCAAAACGGCGGCGACGGCTTATCTTATATCAAGAAGCGCCGAAACTCCGGCGGTATTTTGCAGAAACAGAGCCGGAAGGTAAACAATTAAGTCTCGAAAAAGAGCGTCGGGCGGGCCGCGACGGCGGCCGTGTCGGGCGGATAAAGAGCCTGAGAGGACTGACAATGAGTGACAGCTCCCGGACGGGTCTGGATATCGAGGGTATCATGGAGCGGGCTGTCGGGGCGGCCGGCCACCTCCGGCATATCGACCAGGCGGCGACCGACCGAATCGTCGAGGCCGTTTTCGAGGCCGGTTTTAGGGGGCGGGTGCGGCTGGCCCGGATGGCCTGCGAGGAAACCGGGCTGGGCATCTGGCGTGACAAAGTCATCAAGAATGTGGTGGCGACGCTCCTGGTTTACGAGGATATTCGCGAGCTTCCGACGGTCGGTGTCATATCGGAGGATGCCGACTCCGGGATCGTGGAGATCGCGCAGCCGATCGGGCCGATATTCGCCATCACGCCGATCACCAACCCGACCTCGACGGTGCTTTTCAAAATACTCATCTCGCTGAAATCGCGCAATCCGATCATTATCCGTCCTCACGGCGCGGCGCGGAAATGCTCGATCGAGGCCGCCCGTCTGTGTTACGAAGCGGCGCTGGCGGCGGGGGCGCCCGAGAATTGTATCCAGTGGATCCGGCGATCGACCGATGAGGAAACGCTGGCTCTGATGAGTCACCGGAAGACGGCCATGGTGCTGGCGACCGGTTCGACGGCGCTGGTACGAGCGGCGTACAGTTCGGGTAATCCGGCGATCGGGGTGGGCCCGGGCAACGTTCCGGTTTTTATCGGCAGAAGCGCCAACGTCCGGTTCGCGGTGGAGCAGATATTCAATTCCAAGACGTTCGACAACGGCACCGTATGCGCCAGCGAGCAGGCCCTGGTTGTCAGAAAATGTCATGTCGACAAAACCCGCCGGCTGTTTCGCGAGAAGGGCGCCTGGTTCCTGTCGCCGGAGGAGATCAAAAAACTCGAACCGGTCGTCTTCAATGCCGTCTCGAAGGTGATGCGGGTCGAGGTGATCGGGCAGAGCGCGAGGACTATCGCCGGGATGGCCGGGATCGAGGTGCCGCCGGAGACGAGGCTCTTGATCGCCGAGCTGGACGAGGTGGGCCCGCACTCGCCGCTGTCGCTGGAGATTCTGGCGCCGGTGCTGGCTTTTTATGTCGCCGAGGATATCGACCAGGCGATCGATCTTTGCCGGCGGATAAATATCAACGGCGGGCTGGGTCACACGATCAGTATATTTTCCAACAACGAGGAGCGTATTCGGTATTTCGCCTCGACCATGAACGCCGGGCGGATTCTGGTCAACACGCCGGCCTCGCTGGGCGCCCTGGGCGGGATGTACAACATGCTGCAGCCGTCGCTGACGCTGGGCTGCGGCAGCGGGGGCAAGAATATCACCACCGACAACGTCACCGCCCGGCATCTGCTCAATATTCAGCGGATCGCCAGGCGCGTCGAGAGCCGGTACACCAATCCGCTGCTGCGGGATGATTATCTGGACGAGACGGTCGATTTTACCGAGATCGAACGCAAGTGCGATCTTATCTGCGGGACGGAGGGGAAGCGGAGGTGAGGTGGTTCCCGGCCCGGACCATGAATATCCATCCCGCGGGGAAGAAACATATTTTTATTAAATACATTTCATGACGGAGGGTGTCAGTTATGGCGAAGGCTAAAATTGAAAACATAGACTGGTATCGGGACGAGGCGGCGGCGGCGAGAGGCGAGCCGGGAATTTATCATTCGTATCTGAGCGCCCTGGCGACGGCGTTGAAGCATGTCGCAGGCGAGCTCGATGCGGTACGGCTGATGGGCGGCAGCGCCTTCGCCTTCCGGATTTTCGCTCACGAACTGATGTGTCCCAGCGCCATGAGTGTTTTCAACTGGTCGGAGATTTTGCCGGAAGCGGTGGAGCAGATGGGTTACCAATGCGGGTACATCA